>MAAB01007866.1_pt1 | contig 10844 bp, 10 predicted proteins | sample 1115991 | NCBI WGS metagenome assembly MAAB01 (sample SAMN04961124, study PRJNA320927) | seawater metagenome | isolation source: sample BD02T18 sea water enriched with oil for 18 days | place: USA:Gulf of Mexico | collected 2013-07-27
TTATTAGCTTACTTCTAATAAATATTGTTACTGACAAAACGTTAAGGAAAATAATCTTATGTATAAGATATCAGTATCTTCTCGCAGTGAAGAAGAAATTTCTCGCATTATAGCCCACGCATTAACAAGCCAACAAAACCGTACTTGGTTATTTCAAATGGGTCAACAGCGTGCCAATGGTGCTAAAGAAGTAGAAAAACTCAGCCGATTCTACCATGCAGATAGCCAGTATAGCCTAGATGATGTGCCCTCACGTTACCCTATGGACTTGGTCTACACTAAAAAAATTCCCTGTAAACGTTTTGCCTCTCACCCTACCTGTCTACATGAAATTTATGGCATTAAAGCAACTAGGACGAGTCAAATGCAACGTTTATTGCCGGGTAAGTTTCTGAAAAAACACTCAAGTAAGGTCTTTTCTTGTGCTAAATATGTACTTCAAGAAGGACTTAAAAAAGGAGTACGATTAGTTGTACCTGGTATCTCTGAGGTGTCTAAAGGCTTGTCAGCATTAAATCAAAGCAACAAAGCAAGCTCTCTGTATTCAGATGCAAATTCGCTAGCGCGAGTTATTCGTTTTGTTGATGATAAAATGGGCAACCTAGATGAGGTCACTAAACAAACTTGGAAGTTGTGGGATGATATAGACAAATCGGTACTGTTTTATCTACATATCATTACTCCCTATCAAATTGCTGAAAATAAGGGAGATGATGCAAAAGAAAAACCCTTTAGCCAGGCTTGTTTTTCTGACAAAAGTTTCGTGCATATCGAGGCAATGAAACCCTTCATCAACGATTTTGATAAAGCAGTTACAAAAGGATTAGGCGGTCAAATATCTACTTTTATCAAAGGTGATATTATGCGTAAGGCTGGACTTTCATACGGTTACGGACTGAATTTTCACTTATATAATCAAGCAAGCGGTGATAAACAATTGGATAAAACGGTTAAGTTTGGCACTGATTTAGGTATGTATAAAACGGGTGCCTGGGTGCCGATGAAAGAATAATTGCATTGAACAGCAAGAGCCCTTTAGTGATTGATGATGAATGAGTCCCATCAGCATGGGTGAGTACCGCTTTAACCTGTCTCGCACAAACTATGCCAGGAAAATTATTACGTTGATTGGATTTATTTAAGCCCCTGCAACGATTATTCATGGAGTACGAATGGGACACTTTCGTACTGGCGGATGAATTACTTATCGATACACAATGGAAATCAACCACCTCCTCTGAATATTTTACTATTGCTTTAATAGATGAAGTTGAGTTTGCTAAAAATTGCAGAAAGCGTTTTCCGGTTGCTTATTGATATTACAGGAAGTAATAGTGATATAAATAATTCAAATATACATAAATCAACATGGCTCCTGAGTGTTAATAAAATATCGTACCGCCATTGTATTACTGCTACACCTCAGTAACATGAACGTTATCATTCGTTAGCAAAATAATGTCTTTTACACACAACAATGCAGAATATAAAATAATTCATTTCTAACTGTTACATTTAATATAATTCTTTATAAAAATCTTCGTTTTAATACTTCGGATATAGCGTTTTATTTTTCAACATACAGACAAAATATTATAACTATGACAGAAGATATTTTCATATCTTCTACATTGGACAACATAATTCATCTTTAAGCTATATCAGTTTATAATGTTGTACTTCGCGTAATCGTGATGATAAAACTATGTCATCGCATATTTCTTCACCACTAGATATCCAACAAAGCTTTATTTTTTTGAGATTTGAAGCCAGCACTGTAGTTAAAGAAGAAAACATTTCAGGAGTGACTCGGTTGCCATCATAGCTAGTGATTATATCGCCCGTTTTTAAACCTAAGGTGGCAGCAGCTGTTTTAGTGGCGACATCATTTACGATTGCCCCAAATTTATGAGGCATTAGTCTCAAACCACTTCTATCCAAATTAATAGAACGATCAAAGTTTTGATTAGGTTTAATGAATAATTGCTCATTACGGTAATCAAAAATCATATTGAAGTGCTTAAGGAATTGATTTCCAAGTAATTCACTATTTTCGACTTCTTCATCCGTCGACATATTATATAAAACAGGTACATCGTTTTTACTATAACGTCCTAATGATAACGATTGACTGTTAGATACATGAATAGTGCTATAGCCATTTAGTCCTTGAGTTCTTGATTGATAGTAAGGTGCTGAAAGTTCTTCATGTTTTATTTGAGCTATCTCAAATGTTCCAGAAAAACCAGTATCAATAAGCAACTTCAATGGCGTTTTTTGATTCGCGCCTAACTGGGCATCAACAGAAACATAGGACATATTACCTTCAATGGAAATCGGTAATCGTTGCCAGCTTTTATCATGCTTTATCTCATTATTTGCAAAATCCAACTTTTCTGAAAGCGTAATTATTTCTTTATCGTAATCAATTTTAACGATAAATCGTTTTAAAAAGTCATAACCAATAATACCGTCAAAGAAAACTGCATCTGTATCCTTAAAAAAGGGCACTGAGCTTATAGGAAGATGAATAATTGTTTGGTCTATTAATTTAATATCACCTAGGGTCACCTCAATATCGGGTACCAGGTTTGCAATGGATTTAAAGCCTTCACCACCACCTGAAATATCTAATTTCCCGTCTGATGCTAAAATTAACGCTTGGGTTTTACTGCTCTCCAAAATAACCGTCGCACCAGCACCTGTATCGAAAACAAAATTCAACTGTTCACTTTCGTTGATACTGACAGGGACTATGATTAATTCAGACAACAAAGTAAAAGGTATCTGGGTAGTCTTACTTTCACTAAGCCATTGATGTGTCGAAGTAGCGTTGTCATACCTGAATTTAGCGGCTTGATATAATTGACAGCCTGTTAATATTGAAGTAAAAAATATCACGGTTAATAAATTGAACAATCTAGAACTTAATTTCATACATATGCTTTTAATTATTTCAGGTTATAATTTATAAAAAGCTATTTATATGCCAACTAATTAAAATAAGATAAATCAGTAAGATAGGCTTACCCATTACTTATCTTTTCTCTTTAATGTTCTATTTTATGACTGTGATGTTCGAAAATAGGAGTTTTACCTAGAGGTGTAACACCTTTTTGATCAGAACTGATGACAAAATTTCGACTCTGTAGAACGAATTGCTATAATTAAGTTCATGTATGTCGACCAAGAAGTACTACATGTCTTGATTTATATTATTGTGTACAATTAATTTGAGCCAGAATCGAGTACGACCAAACGTTTAAAGTAAGTATATGATGCTTTAGTAAACGAACAATTAAAGAGTATACATAGCATTAACTATATGAAAATAATTACAACATTACTTTTTCTGTTGCTTCACGTCCAAGCTGCACAAGCTGAAACGATTAAAGTAGCGGCGATTGATTGGTGCCCTCAAATTTGCAATGATAAAGATAAGCCTGGTTACACTGTAGATCTAATAAAAAAAATATTTCAAGATAGCGAATATACTCTAGAGATTAATATTTTTCCGTGGACTCGCGCCATAAAATACGTTTCAGAAGGAAAGTACGATGCTTTACTTGCTCCAGCTAAAAAAGAAGCGCCACATTTAATTTTCCCAAGCTTCCCAGTTGGTTTCCAACAAATGTGCTTTTTTACCGACGCAAATAATACGTGGGAGTACAAAAATGAGCAGAGTTTGCAGGGCATGCAAATAGGCATTGCTATCGACACATCCATTGAAGAGCTAAACACTTACATTCAAAAGCATCCTGAACAATTTCAATATCAACCTTATCATGAGCGTTTTCTTGCTCAAAATGTAAATAAACTACTAAAAAAACGAATTGACGCTTTTCTATTTACCAAAAACACAACTATCTACGAACTTAAAAATGAAGATACATATAACAAAATACGCAATGCTGGGTGCGTATCGAAAGCCGAAATATTTATAGCCTTTACACCCTTAGCCATAAAAAAGGCAGGCATCAATAAAATAATAAAGTTCTTTAACCAACGCATGGCTGCATTAGTTAAATCAGATGACATACAAACAATTCATCATAAATATGGCATTCAACACACAACCACTAAAGGGTAAGCATTAATGGAATCAAATAATCAGCCATATTGCCCTCTTTGCAATAATCTCAATTTATGTGCCGTAAGTGATACCACTAAACCTTGCTGGTGTATGTTAGAAAAAGTCCCTAAGGCATTAATTAGTCAAGTCCCTGATGAAACCAAAGGCAAAGCCTGTATTTGCCAAGCGTGCATAAAAAAATTCAATTTAGCCCAAAAAGACAACTTCATCTCACTTTAAGTAACGTTTTAGCCTTTCATCATTTTTTTTAACCGTTCATCACTTAGTCGGCCTTTCTTTTATTTTGCGAGGTATGCTTTCATCATCAAAATCGATTAATAAAAAATGAACAACAAAGGAATAATGTAATGGACACTAGCACTTTAAGCGCATCAATCAACGAAGAGCCTATTTTGGAAACCGATAATCCAAAGCAACCCGCCATCAAAAAGGGTTGGTTACGCGCTATTATTGGTGCCATCGTTATTAGCATTTTTTCTGGGCTTGGTGTTATTCCTTTCGTAGTTTCAGGTGCTATCACGCCAGAAATGTTGACAACGTCTGTCAGCGATCTTTTCAATGCTGTCGGTGTAAATACTATGTGTGCATTTATGCTTTCACAGTTTTTATGTGCATTATTTGCTATCTATATTTTTCGGAAATTTGTTGATAAAAAATCATTCAAATCGCTCGGCTTTGAATTAACAAACTACAAAGCTGATTTATTAAAAGGCTTAGTTTGGGGAGCCGCGTTAATTTCATTAGGTTTCTTCGCACTTTATTTTAGTGGTTTCATTACAGTTATAGACACTGATTTCGGTGCGATACAATGGCTAAGTTACATCGCATTTTTTATTATTGTCGCTTTTAATGAAGAAATTTTAGTACGGGGTTATGTATTAACAAACCTAATGGCTTCAATGAATAAGTATTGGGCGTTAATCGTAACAGCATTACTATTCTCGGTGATGCATTTAGGCAACGATAGTACCTCTTTAATCTCAACAGCAAATATATTTATAGCTGGCCTTATGTTAGGGATTTACACCATTCATAAGCGTAACTTATGGTTCCCTATTGCGATGCACTTTACTTGGAATTTTTTTCAGGGTCCGGTATTAGGCTTTGAAGTTAGCGGAACTAAAATGGAAAGTGTGATCAACCAACAAGTATCAGGTAACCCACTAATTACTGGCGGCGACTTTGGTTTTGAAGGCTCTTTGTTACTTACCGTTATGATGATTACTTCTACAATTTATATTCATATGAAATATAAAAAGAAAGACGACAGTTAACAAACGAAGGAAATAAAATGACTCACTTTTTTTCGTTATTACCACCTATTGCATGGGGATTACTCTTCCTCGTATTAATGTTTAGTATTTCTTATTTATACATCAAGAATAAAAGTGTCGGTAAAGTGGCGATTGGACTTCTTGTGATTGTCGCCGCCTTCGGTGGTTGGAATCTCGGTCAACATTTTGCAGAAGCAGCTTATAAATAGTCAAATAACAACGAGTAATATTATTTCAATACAGAGTGTTATCAAAAAGCTAGTTAATTATTTAACTAGCTTTTTTACTTTATAAAGCGAACAAACAGTAGGTTACAGATTATTCTTACTATGTTAGCATCGCAACATCCTCTGAAGTTTCACAAAAAGTTAACAAAATGAAAACAAGTAAAAGCTATTATTTTTGCCAATTAGTAGGAAGTTTGCTTTTCTTTAGTTTTATATCTCTTTCTGGTATTAGTGTTAAAAAAGAAGACATTGACGTCACTCACGAGATAATTCTTTTTATAAAAAACCTGACTATCTGTATTTTAGCTACTCACTTTATCTTACGTGCCTATATTAAAAAGCACCTGCCTAATAGCCACTCATCTTTGAAAATATACAGTATTGCTATATTGTTCGCCGCGTTAAGTGCCGCAATAGTAAGTGCAGTTTATGGAGTAGCTTTCGGCGATAGTGAAAAATCATATTTTTCTGTCGATTACCTACTTTCGAACACTTTAATTAACCTTGTTCTTTTTACATTGTGGAGTGTTTTTTATTTGGCGCTAACTTCGATTGTTGAACGTATTAAACTTCGTCAGCAATTACGGGATCAAGAATTAGCCAGTTTGATGAATCAGATCAATCCACATTTTTTGTTTAATTCCCTTAACACCATTCGCGGTATGATTTACGAAGACAAAGATAAATCAGCAGAGTTAGTGACCAAGTTATCGACTTTATTTCGTTATAATTTATCTACTGATACTAAAGCTCACACCAGTTTAGGGGCTGAATTAGGCGTTTGTCAGCATTATTTAGATATTGAAGATATACGTTTAGGCGAGCGCTTAAAAGTTAACATAACAGTTTCCCCTGAAAGTAAAACAGCTAAAATTCCTACTATGGGTTTACTCACCTTAATTGAAAATGCCATTAAACATGGCATCGCACATTTACAAAAAGGTGGCACTGTTACCTTAAACAGTAAAGTAGAAAATAATATTTTACTCATTACTGTCTGTAATCCTTTTCGCGAAGATTTAGTAAAGTCTGGTACGCAAGTTGGCCTTAAAAACTTACAGCAACGTATTGGCTTAATTTTTGGTAACAAAGGCACGCTCAATAAAACGAGTGCTGACAACTTATTTACCGTGTCATTAGCATTGCCCTTCGAGCCTGTTTAACGAATATAACCATTCATCCTTTTTTCTGACCGCTTGTCACTTTTTACCTCATTTATCTATTTTGCGCTGTACTCTTACAATCAATCAGTAAGCACAACGCAAAATAGTTACATTTTAAAAGGAAATAAAAATGACATCATTAAAAATGATTATCGCTGTAGTAGGAAGTTTAATTATTCTTGGAATTTTTTCTGAAGGATTTAACACAGCTCACCATCAAGAAATGGCATTAAAAGCTTGTGGCAGTCAAAGTAACATTCAAGAAGTTAATTCAGTGAATTTTACTTGCTTTGACCAACAAAAAATTGAAATGAAATAAATAAGGATATCACCATGCCAGTAATAATCTTAATTATAATTCTCATCATTTTATTATAAATAATAGTTAGCTAAGGAAAGAATTATGTCTACTGTAATTGAAACAACCCACGTTGATATCCCACCAAATACACCTGAAAAAGAAACGATAAAACCTTGGAGTGCAAAAGCCACCTTGGGGTTAACGTTTTTGCTTTTTATTTTGTATTTTGTGATCTCAATAATAAGTTTGATGGTCGGAGCTGGAATTGAGGCAGCATCATCGGGTGTAACGGCAGAGAATGCCCAAGCGTTCGGCGAAAAACTCGGACAAGAGTTAGCTCTCGACGGTGACTTTAATGCAATAAACTACCTTGTTACTGCGTTATGTTTATCTCCTTTAGTCTTCTATTTTGCAGGTCGTAGAAAAGTAACAACCGCTGCGTCCTATTTAGGTTTTAACAAACTACCAAGTAAAGCGAATTTCATTACTTTTAATTTAGCAATATTAGGCTACTTTATTTTTTCTTATTTTGCTTCAACTGCTTTAAGCATAGAAACACCGCAAATAATGATCGATATGTACAACACCACTGATTATCTATTTTTGTTATTCATTGCTGTAGTGATTGCGGCCCCTATTTTTGAAGAACTCGTATTCCGTGGTTTTATGTTTAAAGGCTTAAAAAATTCACCATTAGGCGTTGTCGGGACCATTATTATCACAAGTGTTTTATTTACACTCATACATGCTGGTCAATACGATTTAAATGTACTGGCGATATTATTTCCATTAGCCGTTATTTTAGGCTTATCACGTCAACGTAGCGGTGGCATTTATTTACCGATTTATTTACATTTTGTGAATAACTTTTACTCATCCATTGAAATGTATTTATTCATGAATTAATACCTTCAATATTAACAATTTATGTTAACCCCTTAACTTAGCTAAGCAGGAACGATATACTGCTTAGCTAAAACAATTATTCTTTCTCTCACTCGAAAATAGTGGCAGAAAATAACCAAGCGATAGCAATGCCTGATCAAAAAAAATCTAACACAGCCTATTATATTTGCCAGTTATTCGGATTATTCATTGTACTTGCCGCTACATTGTTCAGCCTTAATTTCGACCCACAATTTCAAACCCCGGAACTCCAAGCTTCAGCAAATAACTTTGTTATAAAAACCATTCTCGCTTATTTCGTCGTCATATTATTAACGCATTACCTTTTACGTAGCTACCAACTAGAAAGCCAAATAACAGAATTAAAGGTTTTTTCTAAAATTATTTTGCAATGTGCTGTGGTAAGCACAGTAACTGATCAAGTATTGGAAGCGTTGTTTGGTTTACCTGATATTGACGTCTTTATTTATAACTACGGAATTATTGTCGAGTTATTGTCTTATTTAATTACGAATACCTTCATCTTCTTAATATGGAGCCTACTCTACTTAACGATTACATCAATTAGAGACCGTAGAAAGCTAGCTGTTCAACTAAAAGATCAGCAGCTTGCCAGTTTAATGAACCAAATTAATCCACATTTTTTATTCAATTCCCTCAACACCATTCGCGGTATGATCTACGAAGACGAAGACAAAGCCGCCGAGTTAATCACCCAATTATCAACCTTATTTCGCTACAACTTGTCTACAGATACCAAGGCCTATACTACGCTAGGTAAAGAACTCAGCGTTTGTCAGCATTATTTAGCTATCGAAGATATCCGCTTAGGTCACCGTTTACGCATCAAGATGAATATTTCTGCCGACAGTGAAAATGCTAAGATCCCCACGATGGGCTTATTAACCATTGTAGAAAATGCCATAAAGCATGGCATCGCCCATTTAAAAGATGGCGGGACATTAACGCTCAATAGCAAAATAGAAAATGACAGGGTGATTATTGATGTAATTAATCCCTACCAATCAGATCTAGTTAAGTCAGGCACCAAGGTCGGATTGAAAAACTTAACTCAACGGATTGAGCTGATTTTTGGCAAGCAAGGTCAATTAAGCCAAAAAACAGATCATGATACTTTTCATGTAAATATGAGTCTACCTTATGAACCTATCGAAAATGGATAAGCCATTAAATGCCATTATTATCGACGATGAGCGTATGGCACGACAAGAGTTACTACGTTTATTAAAAAAACACCCTCACATTACTGTGGTCGCACAAGCCGAAAATATTGACCAAGGATTTGATGAAATAGAAAATCATCAGCCGGACATCATATTTCTAGACATCGAAATGCCAGGAGGCACGGGATTAACGCTTGCAGAAAAACTTAAAGGCGAAATCCCAATTGTTTTCTGTACCGCCTACGACGAATTTGCTGTGGATGCTTTCGCGTTAAATGCTATCGACTATTTAGTTAAACCGATAGTGCCAGAACGTTTAGCTGAAACAATAGAAAAATTTGCCGACACTGAAACAGAAAACGACCAAGCTGCACTAAACGACGATTTTAAGCTGATGGTAAAATTTGGCGATCACATGAAAATTATTCGTCTTGGTGATATTTCTCGTTTTGAGAGCATAGGTAACCATGCCGCTATTTACACGCCGCAAGGTAAAGCTTATTTACACAGTTCATTAAATAAAATTGAAGCAAGACTTGATACCAATGCCTATTTTCGTGCGAGTCGTGTAGACATTCTTCGTTTAGATGCTATTGAAAAACTTGAACAAACCGTTAATTACGGCTTAATGGCGCAACTGAAAAACAATGTTGAAGTAGAGATTTCTCGTCGCCAAGCCAGTAAGCTAAAAACACAATTAGGCTTTCCTGTTTAACCCTAGTGGATAACTTAATTCCATTATTAAATAAGAGCGTATTCATGAATCAACTGTATCCGGAAATTACTCCTTTTGATGGCTTTTTATTACCTGTTGATAACAATCATCAACTGTATGTAGAGCAATGCGGTAATCCACAAGGCCAACCCGTTGTGTTTATTCATGGGGGTCCAGGAGCAGGTTGTTCAGCCAATGACAGACGCTTTTTCGATCCTGAAAAATATCTTATTATTTTATTTGACCAACGTGGTTGTGGTCGTTCATTACCTTTTGGCAGCTTAGAAAACAATGAAACTAACTTATTAGTTGCTGATATCGAAAAAATTCGCCTGCACTTAAATATTAAAAAGTGGCATGTTTTTGGCGGGTCTTGGGGTTCAACTCTATCATTAGTTTATGCGCAAACTCACCCGACTTCTGTGATCAGTTTAGTGCTTCGCGGTATATTTTTAGGTCGTGCTGAAGATACACGCTGGGCATTTGAAGGCGGCGGCGGAACACGAATATTTCCCGATTACTGGCAAGAATATCTTGATGCATTGCCTGCTGGTGAAAAGCAAACCAGCGTTAGAGCCGCCTACGATATCATGATAGGTGACGATAAAGTTGCTGCAGAAAAAGTTGCACAGGCATGGGCTAAATGGGAAATTCGTTGTTGCACACTTAAACCAAACGAAGAATTTGTCGCGGCATTAACCGATGATGCTTCGTGTTGGACTTTGTCACGACATGAAGCTCATTATATGGCGCACGGTTGTTTTCTATCTGATAATCAAATACTCAAGAATTGTCATAAAATTAAGGACATTCCTATGGCTATTGTCCATGGTCGTTACGATATTGTTTGTCCTTTTGATAATGCTTGGTTATTACATCAGCAACTCCCTAAGTCAACGTTATTCAGCACTATTGCTGGTCATGCTTCAATTGAGCCTGAAACAAGACATCAACTCATTAACGCGACCAATAAAATGTTAA
>MAAB01005021.1_pt1 | contig 10843 bp, 10 predicted proteins | sample 1115991 | NCBI WGS metagenome assembly MAAB01 (sample SAMN04961124, study PRJNA320927) | seawater metagenome | isolation source: sample BD02T18 sea water enriched with oil for 18 days | place: USA:Gulf of Mexico | collected 2013-07-27
TACCAAATGAAAAGGCATCCGTTCTTTTAACAGGAATAGTTTCCAACAAACTTCCAGTGGTGATTTTAGAAGTTTGTAAACTGGACCCAGAAGTAAAAGCCAAAGATATCAATGCCAAACAAATAAGAGGAATAGTAAATCAGCTTATCAATTGGAGATTAAAGATTATTGGAACTCAAGGGTTCAAACACGCTGAAGTTAGTGGTGGTGGTGTTCGAACTGAAGAAGTGAATGATAGAACGATGGAAAGTAAAAAGGTTAAGGGATTGTATTTTACGGGAGAGGTTTTGGATATAGTGGGACACCGTGGGGGATACAACTTACATTTCGCGTGGGCGAGTGGTTTTGTAGCTGGTAAGTCATTAGCAGCCAAATAACTACTTTTATCCAATCTCTGCGTTCGATACGAATTTTTTACTTGTCACATACTGAAGTATGCTCCTCCCAAAAAGTTCTATCTGCCTTGACCTTGAAGAAAATTAGTTATTTTTTATATTTTTCTTTTTCTTTTGCTAAATTGTCTTTTCTGAATTGAAGATATTTATATGCACCTTCTTTAATAATAGAAATACCACCTTGTTCTTTCCAAGTTTCTAAGTCATTAATTTTTTCTTTTTCCAAAGGATCATCAAAACTTTCTTAAAAAAAATAACACAAATAACACCCCAGAGGATGAATCTCCACTTTTGTCTCAGCCAAAACTATATGGGTGTTCCCACATCTGGAGAAGCTGAGTGTTTAGGTCTTTCTTTTTGAAACAAGCCCGAAGCCTGTTTGACCGTTAAAAAATGGAAGTAGGGGAAAACTTGTGCCAAAGGGCACAAGGCAACTTTACGCGTAGAGCACATTTTAGGGAGTTCTGCAGGGCAAAAAAGGAGAACTCATAAGTGAAGGTATCCGCAGGACTTCGAAGCCGTGGTTGCTTTCTTGTTTCTTCTTTTATCTGCATGCAGAATTTACTCCGAGCATCAATAAAAGAAGAAAAGAGCGAAGACCTTTAGTGTCTTTAAGAACAAAACACTTTTCCATATACGATTACAATAAAAACCTACATATTTCGAAATTTCTTTCAATTTATAGTGAAATGTGACAAATGAATTACAATGTTTTGATAAACTGTATTACAATAAAAAATAAAAATATTCATGAAAATTTTGAGTGATAAATGAACTATATTAGATGAGGGAGTTTTAGAAAATGCGAAATATTAAAATTAATAAATATATTATAATAGGGACAGCTGCAGTTTTACTATATATTGTGCTGTACGTTACTTATTATAAAGCCATGGGAGATTGGAATTTATCTTTCTAGTTTTAGGTGGATTAATATTTCCAATTAATTATGAAAGATTAATCTCATTCGTTGAATCTCCACTTTTGAAGTCGAACTTAAAACAATCTCGAGCTGAATTTCTTCATGGCAGAAATGGCTTTGAAACTGTAGGGTAGATTCTCTTTTATATACACTTATAAAAAAATCACATGAAATTTTCTTTTGATACTCTTCTAATACTATTTGATTATATGATTTTAATATAAAGAATATTGATGAAGGATAAACAATGACTAAAAAAAGAGAAATTGCAATACCCACTGTTCAAATAGACAATGATCGTGTAATTGTTACGGAGTGGAGGTTTGCTCCTGGTGCAGAAACAATATGGCATAGTCATGAGCATGATTATGTGGTGGTTCCTCAAACAACGGGTAAACTTCTTATTGTCACTGAATCAGAAGAAATTATAGTTGAGTTACAAGCAGGAGTTTCGTATAGTCGATTAAAGGGTGTGACCCACAATGTTATCAACTACAATGACTATGAATTTGTGTTTGTGGAGATTGAATTAAAGTAAGATAGAAAACTACTCTACAATCCCACTCATACATGTCACATCAACACCCTGCTCTCGCCAAGCTTTGACAATCTCAAGTAATCCAATACTATCACTGGGCATATGAGGTGCAACAATGATATTGCCTATATTTTGTTCTGCCACTGCTTTTTTCACATCTTCTGGAACGTGCATGGCTATTATTGTTCCAACACCTGCTTCAAAGTATGCTTTGTATACATCAACTCCACCATTGGTTCCACCTGCCATAAGAACTTCTATCTTACCTGCATAGTCTTCGTTTGAGCCAACTCTAATTACAGGTTGTGCTACTTTTCCTATGTAATATTCCCATGAGTTTAACTCATCTATGATATCTTTTAGTTTTGTTTTTGGCTTATCTAAAAAGGCATTGTTTAGTCTTGTTTGTACTATTTCTTCTGTTATGAAATCAGCAGGGATATGTATATTTAAATAAGGCATTTTCAAAAGTCTTGCAGCTGAACTTACTCTATCATAGTTTGACCCATGACGGGCTAGGTCTACACTCATTTGTTTTTTCTTTAACATTTTTTGTGCTTTATTTATAGGCACTCCAGATTTAACCATTCGCTCAATTTGTACATCCATGACTTTTACAAAATCAACCACACAAGAGTCTGCTTTTGGGTGATGACTTACTACACAGTCATATCCTAATTGCTGAGCCAGTAGTAATTCTGGTGTTTCCATATCGATTCCAATAAGGACTTTCTTGATATTTTCACCTTCAACGATAATATTGGTATCTGGCGGCATCACATCAAGTTTTGCTAATTTTAAAGCAGTATTCATTAAATCATTTGTGTTCATATTTTTACTTTTCTAATTCATCTAAATTGGTTTTTTTAAAACCTTCGATTATATGGTTTTTTAGTATTTCTTGTGAAAGTTTGATATCTCCTATAATAATGGCATCAAATAATTTTTGATGGTCCAAAACTTCATCCCCTCTAAAGGTAAGAACTTTCATTTGGTATCTTAAGTATTTGTCATATATCAAAGAGTGTAATTCAATTAGATGTTTTGAATTAGTACCTGCAATAATCGTTTGGTGAAATTTTCTGTCACAAGTTTTCCATTCATTGATTTTATCAAACTCTTCATTTTCAATTCTTTTTTCCATGAGTCTCAACTTGTGATAAGAAGCAACTAACTCAGATTCCCAATCATCTGTTCTATTTTCTATTGCAACTTTAATAGCATGGCATTCAATCAAAATTCTTAAGTCAAGTATTTCTTGAAAGTCCTCTTTTGAAATAGGCGAAACATAAAAGCCTTTTTGCTCTTTTGCTTCTATAAAGCCTTCACTAGCCAATCGGCTAAGCGTTTCTCTTAAAATCGAGACGCTAACTCCATACTTATCTTTTAAAATATTGAGTTTTAGTTTGATTCCTGATTGTAAACTTCCAACGATAATGTCATTTTTCAATGTGTTGTAAATTGTTTGTGAAATTGTTTTATTCATGGAGTAATATATCACAAATTTATTTAAAGTAAAATATAGTTTACTTATTCAAATAAATCATTTTATGATAAAATATCATATACTTTGAATAATTTATTATATTTTTATAAAATGTATGTTAAAGTTTAAAAAAACTTAAAGGTACGAATATGTCTCATGAAATTAAAATAGCAGTAGCTGGAGCTGGATTGATAGGGAAAAGACATGTAAATTCAATAATGAGTGGTAATGGAACTAGTGTATGTGCTATAGTTGATCCAAGCGATTCAGCAAAAGAATTTGCAAAAAGCTTGGGAATTGTATGTTATGACTCTCTAGAAGAGATGTTTAAAAATATTAAACCCGACGGAGTAATTATTGCAACTCCTAATAAACTTCATATCGAAAATGGTTTTGTTTGTTTGGATAATAATTGTCCTATGTTGATTGAAAAGCCTATTGCTACGTCTTCAAAAGAAGCTCAAGTTTTAGTGGATGCAGCAGCAGAAAAGAATATACCCATTTTAATAGGCCATCATAGAAGACACAATCCCTTGATGAAAAAAGCAAAAGAGCTTATCGTTGATGGAAAACTTGGTGAAATCAGGGCTGTGCAAGCTACTTGTTGGTTGTATAAACCAGATGATTATTTTGAGGAAGCCCCATGGCGAAAACTTGAAGGTGCAGGACCTGTATCTGTAAACTTGGCACATGATATCGATTTAGTTAGATACTTGTGTGGAGACGTAGAGTCTGTTCAAACACAAACTACTAAGTCAATAAGAGGTTATGAAAATGAGGATGTAGCAGCTATTGTTTTAAAATTTAAAAGTGGAACTGTGGGGACTGTAACAGTATCAGATATGATTGTTGCGCCTTGGAGTTGGGAATTAACTGCTGGTGAAAATCCGGCTTATCCCTCAACTCAAGAAAGTTGCTACTTAGTAGGTGGAACTGACGGTTCATTATCTCTTCCAGATTTAAGACTGTGGAGATTTGATGGAGAAAAAAGTTGGTGGAACCCGATGAGTTCTACTAATACTCCAAGAGAAGATTCTGACCCTCTGATAAATCAGATAAATCACTTTGCTAGAGTGATAAAAGAAGAAGAATTACCTTTGGTATCTGGATTAGAAGGTTTGAAAACATTGGCAGTGATTGAAGCAGTTGAAAGATCATCGCGAAGTCAAGAAATTGTCTATTTAGATTAGTTTGAAATGGCTTATTAAATTATAGGTCATTTTGAAAATTCAGGAGAGGAAAATATATGTTTAGAAATCTAAAAATTGTAGCAGCAATTTCAAGACTTATTGGAAGGTGCAAAATTTTTTTTAAAAATTTAAAAATTACTACTAAAGTAACTGTATCCATAACAATAGGAATTTTTGGCATTCTGATAATATCAGGATCAACCTATATGGGACTAGATAAAATTGGTGTGGAGATAAAACAAATTGCGCAGTATCAAATTCCTCTAAATAAACTTGTGACTAATTTTGAAAAAAAAATACTTGAAGAGCAGTACCTATCTAATGAATTAATTATTTTAGGCAGTGATATTAATAGTGAACAATTTAAAGATTTAGAATCTAGAATTGAAGAGCTCGAGACGCAAACTTTGAAAATTATTGGAGAAACGGAGCAAGTAGTTGAAGAAGCTATTGCTCACAGCAATGATAAAAGAACGAAATATACTTATAATCTATTTTTAAAAGAAATAAAAAAAGTTGAGCAAGAACAGGCAAAATTTGCACAATATCTAAAAAAGATTGAAAAAGATTTAAGAACAGGAGTGATAAAAGACATAGAAGATGAAAAATGGTCCATTTCAATGGAGTTGAATATAAAAAATAAAAATATTCAAAGACTTATTCACCAAATTGAGAGTTTCCTTGAACGCTCAACTCTTCAAGTAGATAAAGATAAAGAAGAAATATTAATCATAATAGGAATCATATCAACTACATCTTTGTTTTTATCCATTCTATTTGCACTAATCATAATTAAATCAGTGAGACAGAAAATATCAAGATTTCAGACTGGACTAGGTGAATTTTTCAACTACTTAAACAGACAAAGTGAAGATGTTCAACTTTTAGATGACAGTTGTACTGATGAAATGGGAATGTTATCAAAAGAAGTGAATAAAAATATCGTAAATTCAAAAATTAGTATTGATGAAGATAGAGCGGTAATTAATGAAACGATTATTGTATTGTCAGAGTTTGAGCAGGGTGATTTATGTCAAAGAGTTAGTTCCACCACATCAAATGGTGCTCTACAGGAACTAACTACGCTTCTTAATAAAATGGGTAGTAACATGCAGACAAATATTGACTCGGTTTTAGATGTTCTAAATCAGTATACAAACCACAATTATTTAAATAAAGTTGATACCAGAAACAATAAAGAACATTTACTTAAATTGGCTGAGGGTATAAATTCACTAGGTGATACAATCACTAAAATGTTGATTGAAAATAAAACAAATGGTTTAACACTTGAAGTCAGTTCCACTGCCTTAGTTCATGATGTAGAGACTCTAAATAAAAACTCAAGTGAAACAGCTGCAGCACTTGAAGAAACAGCTGCTGCTTTAGAGGAAATCACGGCAACTGTTAGTCATAATGCTGAAAGATTTACTCAAATGGTTACGTATACAAATGAGGTTACAGTTGCATTAAAAAAAGGTGAAGATTTAGCAAATGAAACTACAAAAGCAATGGATAGTTTAGATGAGCAAGTTACTGCAATAACAGAATCAATTATACTCATAGACCAAATCGCATTTCAAACAAATATTTTAAGTGGAGAAGCTGGTAAAGGCTTTGCAGTGGTTGCTCAGGAAGTTAGAAATCTTGCTTCAAGAAGCGCTGATGTTGCAAAAGATATAAAAAACTTAGTTGAAAGTGCAACAATAAAATCAGGAAATGGTAAAGCAATCGCAGATAATATGATAAAAGGATATGACAACCTTAATAAAAATATCAAAAGCACCATTTCACTTATTGACGAAGTTTCAGATGCCGCTAAAGAACAGCAAAGAGGAATTGAGCAAATTAATATTTCCGTATCCGAGCTTGATCAACAAACTCAGAAAAATGTAGCCATTGCAAGTAATACACAGATAATAGCTGAAGAGACCAACCATTTATCTACCATAATTGTAAAAGACTCCAATAACAAAGAATTTGAAGGAAAAGAAACTGTTCAGGGAAGAATTTCAGCGAATAGTTAATATATAAAGGGAGCAAGTTTAAAAACTTTACCCTTTACTCTACTTATCCAGCATCATAGTTTTTTATATGCACACTTCTTACACATACATTTAAGTACATTTGAATATTATTGGGCTAAATTTAATACAAATTTTTGTCTTTATATGTTGTTTTATACGAAACTATCAATATTCCAAGTAAATGTGTTATGCCTAAAAGCCCAAGAAATCGATACTTTAATTGATTTATCTAATATATTATTAAAAATATAATATATTTTTAATAATATATTGTATTTTATCTATTTTTATGATACACTTTTATACAACAAAAGGAGAATATATGAGAAATTTAAAAAGAACGGTTGCTACTACTTTTATGGCTGGTGTTTTAGCAGTAGGTAGTCTAGTGCAGACAGCATCTGCAGACAATATTAAATTAAGATTGTCAAACTCTGGATCAAATACAGATGAAAGAGCGTTAGCATTTGAAAAAGTTTTTAAACCAGCAGTATCAAGTTTTGCTAATTTTGAAGGACATTGGAGTTCATCATTGTTCAAACAAGGAACTGAACTAGAGGCAATGGCAAGAGGAAACCTAGAAATGGCGCTAGTATCTTCTCAAGAGTTAGCAGAGTTTATTCCCGAATTTTCGATTTTTTCTGCAGGGTATGTTCAAAGAGATGAAGAACATCAACTAAGTGTTTTCAATGATTCAGTAATGGATCCATTAAAAAACAAACTTGAAAAAATGTTAAAAACTAAACTTCTTGCAGTTGCATATTTTGGTAAACGACAATTAAATTTACGAACAGATGATAAAATTGAAACACCTGCAGATTTAAAGGGTGTTAATTTAAGAATGCCTGGAACTAATGCATGGCAATTTTTAGGTAAAGCATTAGGTGCTAGCCCTACTCCAATGGCATTTACAGAAGTTTATACAGGACTACAAACAGGTGCAATTGATGGACAAGACAACCCAATCCCTACAACAGTGAATAAGAAGTTTTACGAAGTTACTAAACAAATTGTACTTACTTCACATTTAGTTGACTTAAACTATGTTGCAGTATCTTTAAAAACTTGGAACAAGTTAAGTAAAAATGAGCAAGCTCTTTTACAAAAAGCAGCAACAGATGCTGCAAGTGAAATCAGAAAAAATATCTTGAAAAAAGAAAAAGACTTAATCTCGTTTGTTAAAGAAAAAGGTTTAAAAGTTTATGAACCAAACGTAAAAGCTTTTAGAGAACATGCTCAAAAAATGTATTTAAATTCAAAATATTCAAAAACATGGCAAGCAGGTATGCTTGAAAAAATCAACGCTTTATAAGAATTTATTACTAACACATCAGCCTAATAACTATTAGGCTGGTATGTCTTAGTAAATTTACTTTAAAAGAAACCAAAATATTATTACATTTGTACAATTAAATATACAAAGATTATTGAGTGTAGTTACTAAATTTAATCAATTATCTTTGTATACTTAAGAAGTGAATAAATTGTAAATTATATTGTTTAAAAGGAGAAATCTTGAAAAAGATATTTGAAGCTATATCTTGCCTTATGATGGGAACTATGTTCTTAATGTTTTTGGTTCAGATTGCATCACGGTATATATTGGAAGATCCTTTTGGTTGGACACTTGAAGTTTGTCTTACTCTTTGGATTTGGATTGTATTTTTTGGAAATGCTTTTATTGTAAAACATGAAGATCACATTAAGTTTGATGTTCTATATCAAAAAAGTAGCGAACGGATTCAAAAAAAATTTTCATTAATTGGAGCAACAGCTGTTGTAATTGGTATGGCATACTCCTTTTTACCGACGTGGGATTATATTGACTTTATGCAATTGAAAAGAAGTGCAACTTTAGAGATACCTCTTCGTACCGTTTATAGTATATATGCAGTGTTTATTATTGGTACTGTATTTATGTACAGCAAGAGAATATATAAGATATTAAAATACGACGAATATTAAAGTGAAAGAAGGATTATTATGTCATTACAATTAGGGGCTTGTTTATTTACTCTTTTTGCACTTGCAGGAATTGGAACTCCCATTGGATACTCAATTATTATTTCTGCTATTGCATATTTGTTTATCGCTGGACAAGATATAGCATTAGCAGGAGAACAAATTTTAGTTGGACTGTATAAAAGCTTTATTCTTTTAGCGGTGCCTTTATTTATTATTGCCGCAAATATTATGAATGCAGGATCAATTTCAGATAGACTTTTAAATTTTTGTGTAGCACTTGTTGGTAGGTTTAGAGGTGGATTGGGACATGTAAATGTTGTATCTTCATTAATATTCTCAGGAATGTCAGGCTCAGCTATTGCAGATGTTGCTGGAATTGGAAAAATTATCATTGGAATGATGACAAAAGGGAATCGTTACCCTGCAGGCTACGCTGCAGCACTTACAGCAGCTACTGCAACCATTGGACCGATAATTCCTCCTTCTATTCCTATGGTTTTATATGCTCTCGTATCTGAACAGTCCATTGGGTATCTATTTTTAGGAGGAATCGTTCCTGGTATATTGATGGCAATTGTTCTTATGTCATTAAATTATTTTATGGCCATTAAAAATGATATTAAGTTAGAGGAAAAAATAGAGTTAAGAGAATTACCTGCCTTAACTCTAAATGCATTTCCTGTGCTTTTAATGCCCGCCATTTTATTATATGGAATTTACGGAGGGTTAACCACTCCAACAGAAGCTGCTGCTGTTGCTGCTGCATATGCTTTAACACTTGCAGCGTTTTTCTATAGAAGTTTAAAACTATACGATTTATACACTGTTTTAGTACATTCTGCCAAATCATCTGCCTCTATTGGTTTAGTAATTGGGGGTGCTTTAATTTTGAATTATATTGTAGCATCTGAAAATATACCAAACATGTTAGCACAATTTCTAAGTGGAATAGATGTTAGCCCCTTGATGTTTCTTTTGGGCGTAAATGTCTTACTTTTATTACTTGGTGCTATTCTTGATGCAACAACTATTATATTAATTATACTACCGCTTTTTATACCCTCGTTAAGAGAATTAGGAATAGATTTGGTGCATTTTGGAGTTATTGCAGTTGTAAATTGCATGATTGGTCTCATTACCCCACCGTATGGAATACTGCTCTTTGTTATTAACGGAGTTACTGGTATTCCCTTGGGAGATATTATTAAAAATATATGGATATTCATAATTACTTTGGTATCTGCATTGTTAGTGTTAATTTTAGTTCCTGATATTGTACTTTGGCTACCAAGACTTATGGGTTATGAACATTAAGATTAAAGGAAAGAATTTTGATAGATATAAATGATTCAAAAGATATCTCTGATTGGTGGAAAACGTCAATTATAGATATGGAACCGGGAAAAATCGAATTTAGAGGTACTCCTATTCAAGAATTAATAGGAAATGTAACCTTCGTTGAAATGATTTGTTTGATGATACTTGGGAAACGCCCAACAGAACAAGAGGCGAAACTATTAGAAAGTGCTTTGGTCTCTGGAGTTGACCATGGGCCACAAGCCCCATCAATTGCTGCTGCTAGAATGGCAGTAACTTGTGGACTGGGTCTTAATAATGTTATGGCAACGGCTGTAAATATGTTAGGTGATGTTCATGGAGGTGCTGGAGAACAGTGCGCTGAACTCTATTATGATATAGAAAAAAGATTAGAAAAAAACAATGATTTAGAATCAGCTGTAAAAGAAGGACTTGAAACATATCAAGAAAATCATGGAAAAATAATTCCTGGTTTTGGCCATAGGTTTCACAAACCAATAGATCCAAGAGCGCCTAGACTTATTGAACTGGTTGAAGATGCAGCTAAAGAAGATATTGTAAGTGGTAAATTTGCAAAAATTGGAAAATCAATACAAAGTCAGCTGTCGATAAAAAGACCAATTGCAATGAATATTGACGGAGCTACTGCAATTATTTTTTGTGAGTTAGGTGTTCCTTCTCCACTAGCAAGAGGGTTGTTTTGTTTATCTCGTTCAGTTGGTATTTTGGCCCATGCTTGGGAACAAATGGAACAAGGTGGTAGAAATAAGGGCCCTATGCCACCAAGGTTTTTACCTACATATGAACCTAGAACAACTAAATAAAAGATAGGCATTATGAAAAATATTATAAACAATGAATACGAACCAAAATACTCTCTAGCTCATCTTACCTTACTTGGTTGCTCTACTCCTGAATTGGTGTACGTTGCAGCAAGGGCAGGTTATGATGCTATAAGTCCTAGACTTCTATCTATGGGAGTAGCAGGAGAATTTGCAACATC
>MAAB01007868.1_pt1 | contig 10824 bp, 10 predicted proteins | sample 1115991 | NCBI WGS metagenome assembly MAAB01 (sample SAMN04961124, study PRJNA320927) | seawater metagenome | isolation source: sample BD02T18 sea water enriched with oil for 18 days | place: USA:Gulf of Mexico | collected 2013-07-27
TCCTATGCGCCCAAGGACAGGCCAATGAGACGAATAAATGATAACGCCCTGCTTCAGCTTTAAAACCCGCATCTCCAGTAGGGCCCGCACTGCCATCCTCGGTAATCCAATGTCTAAACTGTGAGTCTTTACGTTTGTATTCACCGGATTTAATACTGCTTTTCCAATTCGATTTTAACTGTTCCATAATGCTTCTCTTAGGTGAAAAATAATTAGATGATTTTGGCAATTTGATCAAAAGATAACCTTGGACCCCTTGGGTGGTTTGCTTCATCATCTCCATACCCTAGGTTGATCAAAAAGTTCGATTGATAACGCCCATCGGGGAAAAACTCAGAATCTAAAAGCGCATTATCAAAGCCACTCATAGGCCCACAAGATAAGCCCAGCATTCGAGCCGCCATAATTAGATACGCTCCTTGTAAAGAACTGTTTCTAAAGGCGGTACTTAATCGTAACGCTTCATTACCTTCAAACATCTGCTTTGCATTTGGCATCACCGGAAACTGTTCTGGCATATGGTGATAAAAGCCTAAATCACTTGCAACTATCACAGTAACAGGAGCCGCTAGGGTTTTTGCTTGATTGCCAGGTAGCAAGGAAGCCTGCAACCTTTGTTTTGACTGCGAACCCTTGATAAATAGCAAATGTGTTGATTGACAGTTCATTGATGTTGGACCCCACTTCATCAGATCATAAAGCTGCTTTAACAAGGTATCGCTGACATCTTTATCTAAAAAACGATTGGCACTCTGAGCACCTAAAAGAATCTGATCTTGGGCATCACGGCCTAAAGGATTAATCATTGTATGTTCCCATGAAAATTCTATGATGGCCTTTTATCATTCACGATATAAATGATAAAAGACCTTTAATTTAATCTGCCTTCATCTCAATAATAATGAAGTGCCCATATCCTGAGGCGGATGAGAAAACCAGACTATGCTCGCCTTTCAATTCCAAGGTATCTTTCTCATCTAGGTGCAAGGTATCAGCACTCTGTGTTTTAGATTCAAGCTGTAAGCTGCCCTCTATACAATTGATATAAGCTTGTCTGCCCGCTTTAATCTCAAAGGTTAATGCTTTCTCACTATCAATGATTTCAGAGGCATAAAGGTTTACATCGGCATTCACCCTTAAAGGCGCTTGCGCCGCATTGCGGCTATCCCCCACGATATGCAAGAGTTTGTTAGCCCTAGCTTCAGGCTCAAATGCTTGATGCTCATAACGAACTGGGCCACCGGTTTTCTCTGGCAAAATCCAGATTTGAAGAAAGCGACACCATTCATCATGGGCATTCATTTCTGAATGCCATAAACCCGTACCGGCTGAAATGGCCTGAACATGTCCTCGACCTATCGCCTCCTCTTTGTTGGTAACACTATCCCAATGGGTTAATTTGCCGCGTACTACATAGCTAATAATTTGCATGTCTTTGTGTGGGTGACGACCAAAACCATTTCGTGGGCTAATATCATCATCATTAAAAACTCTTAAAACCCCGAAGCCCATGCGTTTAGGGTCGTAATAGTTAGCAAATGAGAAATGAAAATAAGTGTTCGCTGGGTGCATTGAACTACTTGGCAAATAATGTAGTTTTGATGCCTCACGTCGGTAAATAGTTTGCATGATGCCCTCCTTATCAAATACAGGCTGAATAAAATCTAAATACGTTGCTTTTTTGCGATTATGTTATCTAGGGATATGTTTCCCGCGCCACTGACAATTAAAGAGACTGTCACGGCTAAAAGGGCGAGCGCATATTCATAACCGTTGTTACTCATAAACAGGCCATTGACAAAATGCACACTAAAAATGGCAACCAACATGGTAAGCGCAAGCACCAATGCAGCGGGACGAACTAACAGTCCAAATACCAAGGCCAAACCACCAAAGAACTCAGCACTACCAGCCATCAAGGCCATCATGTAACCAGGCTCTAAGCCAATAGACGCCATCCACTGACCCGTACCCTCTAGTCCATAACCACCGAACCAGGCAAACAGCTTTTGAGCACCATGGGCCATAAAAGTTAAACCAACCGGAATTCTTAACGCAAAAGCCGAAAAACCCGTATTTGATTGTGTAATTCTTTCTAAATAAGACATAATTTTTTCCAATGTTCATTGTTTTTGAATGTTGGAGTTATTATATTTCCTGTATTAATTTAAAAATAACGATATATATTGAACTTTTAGTTCAAAAGGATTGAAGTGATGCAGAGCTTTCTTACATTAGATGCGTTACGGGTACTTGATGCGATTGATCGTAAGCAGAGTTTCGCCGCTGCCGCAGATGAGTTATTTCGCGTTCCGTCCGCCGTGTCATACACGATTAACAAGTTAGAAGAAGACCTAGGTGTCGCACTTTTTGATCGATCCAAGCGCAAAGCAGAATTCACTAAAGTTGGCTTGTTAATATTGCAGCAAGGTCGGGCCATATTAAAAGCCAGTGATGAGTTAACCCACATGGCAAAACAAGCATCTAGTGGCTGGGAGTTAGAACTTAGGATTTGCATCGATAGTATTCTTCACCATCATGCTATTTATGATTTAATCAGCCAATTCCAGCAAACTTACCCTTGGATTGATATTCGCCTTAGTCAAGAAAACTTTGGCGGCACTTGGGACACCCTTAACGCGGGAGAGAGTGATTTAATTATCGGTGCATCTGATGAAGCCACAAGCAATGACTTTGCCACCTACCCCATTGGGACAGCTGAATTCATTTTTGCAATTGCAAAAGATCATCCCCTTTGCCAAGAACAAACACCGATTAGTCAATCGAGCATCAAAAAATACCCTTCTGTTGTCGCCATGGATAGCTCACGATACCTACCACCGAGATCCGCGGGCTTACTGGATGGGCAAGCCCGCATTACTGTCTCTGATTTACAAAAAAAAATTGATGCTCAGCGCCACGGCATTGGCGTGGGTTATTTACCCTTGCATCGTATTCAATCTTATTTACAAAACGGTGAGCTAGTTAGCCCTGAGTTAGAGCAGGCTGATACAAGACAGCATGAGCTTTGTATTGCATGGCGAAAAGACAATCAAGGTAAAGCGTTAGCATGGTTTATTAAACACCTAAAACAAATGGAATTGAGCCATTTTTTTAATTAATAAATACTGACAATCATACTTATTTCAGGCATAAAAAGGCCTAAACAATGTCGAGTAACACCTCATTTATGAAGATACTAATTGCCCCAGATTCTTTTAAAGAATCCCTAAGCGCTGAGCAGGTAGCTAATGCTATCAGAGCAGGTTTTATTACCCACTATCCAGATGCTGACTATCACCTCATACCCATCGCAGATGGTGGCGAAGGTACTCTAGATACCTTGATTTCAAACGCCCATGGTGAAATTAAAAGAAGCCTGGTGCAAGGCCCTTTAGGCGATAAAGTCATTGCAAAGTGGGGGCTTATTAAACAAGGGCTATGCGCCGTTATTGAAATAGCAGAAGCCTCTGGTATAGCCTTAACCCCAATTAACAAACGACAGGTGCTACACGCATCAAGCTTTGGCACAGGGGAACTGATACTTGAAGCCTTAAACCTAGGCGTTGAAGAGATCATTCTCTGCCTAGGTGGTAGCGCCACGAATGATGCGGGTGCCGGTATCGCACAAGCACTGGGTATTCAGCTATTAGATAAAACAGGAAAGGAGCTACAAAAAGGCGGTGAAGCACTGTCGCAATTGGCTCGTATTGACCTCTCTTCGTTACACCCTAGAGCATCAAAGGTTAATTGGTTATTAGCCTGCGATGTGGATAACCCTTTATGTGGTGAACAAGGTGCTAGTGCCGTTTTTGGCCCTCAAAAAGGGGCAACACCAAATGACGTTAAAACGTTAGACTCAGCCTTATCACATTTCGCCCAACAAACCTTCACTGTCATTAACAAGGATCACAGCCTGACACCAGGCTTTGGCGCCGCTGGCGGCACGGCTCTGGGCATTGCCCTGTTTGCTAACCCTCAGTTGAGGCCTGGTATAGAAATAGTGTTACAGACCTCTCGGTTTGAGCAACATCTGAAAGGGGTGGATCTTGTTATTACTGGGGAAGGTCAAATGGATTATCAAACCTTGCATGGAAAAGCCCCTTTTGGTGTCGCGAAAGCAGCCAAGGAAAAAGGCATCACAGTTATCGCTATTGCAGGTTCAATTGGCTCAGATACGAGCGGTCTTGATCATTATTTCGATGCAATTTTTGGTACCACTCGAACCGCACAGACTTTAGAGAAAGTATTAGAGGAAGCCGAAGACAATCTAATCCGTGTTGCATGTAATGTGGCTGCAATACTCAAGCTATCACTCTAATGCTCTTTTCTGAACAGAAATTTGATACCTAATTTAAACACGCCCAGAGTTTAGGGCGTGTTTTTTTTAATAAGTGGCTATTAAAGTCCACCCATTAAATCAATATAACTACCGGTCGCAAAGGAAGATTTATCTGAAGCCAACCAATAGATGGCCTCTGCAATTTCAATGGGTTGCCCTCCCCTTTGCATAGGGATTTTTTCTTTTAGACGATCCACTCGGCCGGCTTCACCGCCATCCGCATGCATACCCGTATAAATTAAACCCGGACGCACACCATTAACTCTAATACCTTCTGCTGCCACTTCAAGAGAAAGCCCCTTTGTCATGGCATCCATTGCGGCTTTAGAAGCGGCATAATCCACATATTCATTGGGCGATCCTGTTTTAGCAGCTCCAGAAGAAACGTTAATAATAGAACCACCCTTGCCTCCATGTTTATGTGACATACGTTTAACAGCTTCTCTAGCGCATAGAAATGCACTGGTTACGTTATTAATTAAAACACTATTTATTCGTTCTGCTGTCATCTCTTCAAGACGCATTTGTTGCTTTAAAATACCCGCATTATTGACCAGCACAGAAACAGGGCCTAGGGTTTTGTCTACCTGTTCAAATAAGCGAATTACATCGTCTTCTTGAGCCACATCAGCCTGTACAACAAGGCAAGAAACCCCTTGAGATTTAAGCTTTAAGGCCAGCTCATTGGCAGGCGCTGCTTGAGACTTATAATTAAGGCACACTGAATAGCCATGATCTGCGAATAACTGCGCTGTGGCCGCACCTATCCCACGACCCGACCCTGTGATAACAACGACTTTTGAAACTTGCATACTCGCTCCTGTAGACAACCTATTGATTATCAAGAATAACCTAAACATACCTAATGAGTCATTTAGCGTCTTGTTATTCAATATAGATTTAGCTTGTGAAGGTGATAACAGGTCGCCTTAACTCAGCCTTATCAGCAAAAGTGTTAAGTTAGGCATCTCTTGAAAGTCATATTTTTGGTGACGGAAGAAGGCTGGATATTATTTAAAAACCCAGGTCGATTATGGTGACTAAAATGCGTCTATGTAACAGAATTTGATGTCAAAATAATCACTAAGTAGCAGCCATAGCTCTGATAATATCACGCCAACTCAATACACCAACAGGTCGTCCTTGATCATTTAAAACAGGAATACACGAAAGATTAAATTCATTAAATAAGTTAATCGCATCTCTCAAATCGCTGTTTTCGCTAAGAGCAATGGGTTTTCGAGTCATAATTTGATGTACTTTTATATTCAGACAGGTCAGTTCATCCAAGGTTGCCACCTTAGAGTACACTTTAGGGTGAAGCACTTTTAATAAATCTCGATCTGAAATAACGCCGTACAATTTGCTGCACTTTTCATCAACCACCAGCAAATGATGGAATTTTTTTATCTCAAAAAGCGCTCTTATGGTGTCGAGCTCATCATCCATCAATACCGTAATTAAGTCTTTTGTCATTAATTGAGATACTTTCATCACCCAATTACTCCACCCGCGACACGTATAAAACAAATCATTTACCTAAACCTAAAACCTGGTTCATAAAAAATCCAGTCTAGACATAAAATTATTGACAGAATTTACAATAGCGAAGTGAGAATACAAATATCCTTATCTCTCCACTTGCAATGGGGCTTCTAGCCCATAGCTTAGATAGATTGCTTTAATACGCCCCAAGGCCAACATCTCTTTCAATACCCGATTTAAGTCCGAGTATAAAGTCGCATTTTTTGATGTTTGAGACATACCGTAATAATTGCCTATCACTTGCTTGAACTGATACTTTGCATAACTAAAGTCATGAATATTATGCTTAAACATTGCGCTTTCGAGTGCTGCTTTATCCAGCACTGCCATGACATCAAACCGCCCTCGTTCAAACATCCTTACCATGTTGTCATCATCAAGCAACTCTTCTTTCTGCAAAGCTTTATCTTGATTAAAACGAGGAAAGTAAGCTGTTTTGCGTTTCACACCTATCTTTAAACCCGTTAAGTCCTGATAGTTTGTGAGGCGAGCTTCTTGCCCCTTTTTGACAACAAATACAATATTTTTTATTTGATGACCTATTGGTCCCAAGTAATTGATGTAGGTCTCTCTATCCAGGGTATGTATTGTCCTTGGGACAATATCGGTTTCACCGTTTCGTAACATTCGCAAACTTCGTGCAAAAGGTATTTGACGCCATTTCACGCGATAGCCCAATTGATGGGCGGCCTCATCCAAAATATCTTTAAGAGGCCCTGTTAAAAGACCGTTATTGATAAGCATTTCAGGGGGACGATGACGGAAATCTGCCATTAGAATATTATTCGAAAAAGGTGAAGCAGCGACCAAGTTCGATAAAGAAATTAGAAATAAAAAGAAGATAACTATACGATACTTCATACGCTCCACCCTATTAATTATAAATAATAGTGTTGGGTAGGAAAGAATTCCAATGATGAAGTTTATTAAAAACTAAAACGACAAATTAATTATGATGCAGGCAAGTAAAGTAATTTAAATACTAATAATAAAACATAACAAGCCTGAAACCGTCAGACTTATTATGCTCTTTAAAGAATCAATTTTGTATTAACCTAGGCTAGCTTTAGAGGCTAATGTTGCAGTAGGAACATCATACTTGATGGTATCACCTTTTTGGATGGTGCCTTTATCATCTTCATAGTAATAAACAAGACTCATTGTGGCATACGCAAGAGAGAAAGATTCACTTGGTAAAGAGCCATCTCCACACCCTACGTTGTAACTCGCGATACGTGATTTCTCAACGGTAATCACCAAGTAGGGATCTGCACCATTACCTTCACGTGACGGTTTGGTAATCATGATTTCACATGTCTTACCTTCTGCGCCCGGAGAGAATAAGAAAGTAGTTAATAAAGGGCTAGCGCCATCAGATTGTCGAGAAACACTCAGCTCACCTAAACCAACCATACCTTGGTCAGCATTATTTGCGTTACCTACATCAACAGTAACACCGCGTACAGCCCCCCAAGAAAGAGAGTCAATTGCGAAGAAGCCTTTTTTACCACCTACCTCACCAATTGTTGCTGCTCCATTGATAGTATCTACACCATCGATACGCATATATATAGTAGCCATAATTTACTTCCTTAATGTCCAAATAATTATTAACAATGATTTAAAAAAACAAAAAAATCCAAGAGAAATTAAAATATTCATTGAATTCAACTTCTCTTTAAATCAATTCCATTAAAAGTGAAGTTTATTATTTAATAACCTCAATTCAGAAGTTTTAAAATTAACTCGTCTTGTTGGGAAAAATATTACGACTTCATTCAAAAAGAGTAAATGAAATATGTTTAACATTCACCAATTCTTCATAATTCAATAAATATTATCCAAGTGCAAAATTTAATTAAAACAAAACTAACACAAGCCACTGATAAATAAGACTTTTTAAAAAATATTAAAAAGTTCAAATTAATCTCAGAACTTCAATATTAATTCACATTTTGGATATCGCAAGCCAAACGTGCAGAAACCTACCCAATTCAAATACCTAATATAATATTAAGTACGTATTTTTTGGCTAAGAAAAACTAGCATAAAATTAAAACTCAAAAAAAGCCCTGCTTTAATGAATAAAACAGGGCAAACGGAGGCTCACTCTAAATTTACTGATCCGAGTCAGATTGACAGGATTGTCTATAAAACCAATCTATTTCTAAGCCGCTTATCTGATGGGATAAATCAATATAACGATAACTACCATTACGCATCTCTATAGAAGGGATATCTTTAACACTTCCTTCATTAAATAAAACCGTCTGACCATCATCACTAGCGCCTTCATCATTCACTCGCACCACCCTTGGCGGGTTCACTGCTGGCTGTTGATAGCGGTAATAAGGGTCATCTGTGTTAGTAGGCTTGTTACGAGTATTACGAATACCATTCTTTCTAATAGGCCAACTATTATCACAAACTTCACGGCTAGTGAGCGCATTCATAAATTTAGAAATAGCATAAACATCTAGGCGAGAGAGCGGCTCAAAACCATCATCATCCCTTTGTGTTAGAGCAATCACAGATGTATCAATGGTTTCTATAATGGCATCAGTGTGAGGGGTGCTATCCCCTTCAGGATCCCAAAGCATACTTTGTACTTCAGCCCCGACGCCATTTTCTGCGCCGAACCCATATCTATCACTGCCATTATCGGTAGCACCACCGACTTGGCCGGCCGCAGGCCCTTCGAAACATTGCTTGTAGTTAACATAGGAAGTGACAGGATCTCTATAATGCTCAATAAAATCATTCAGTTTAAGGTATTGACCGGCATGTCCTCGGGTCCAGGTTTCACCGACATTAATTAAGGGAGAGGTTCTAAAGGTATAAGCTTGTGCACTCGCATCATGATGTTGACGCCCTAAATCACCCGTATAGGCGTTGACGCCATTATTAGGCGCATCGAGATCTGCTGCCGTTGTAAATTCAAGCATTCCCTGAGGATCATCTAAACGACCTGGTCCCATTTGCGGTAAGCCCGTATTATGGAAACTAAAGTCGGACAAAATAGGACCTGAGTGACACGCTACACACCCTGTTTCTACAAAGCGAATAGCGCCCTTAACTTGCGCTCGAGTGAGGTCATCAATCTCATCACTTGATTCACCACTAATAAAGCGTTCTCTGAAACTTTGCCAAGGGGTTTGTTTTGATTCAAATTCACGCACCATATAACCTGCAATTGCATTAGCAAGGTGCCCACCATTAACATCATCCCAACCTGTTACATCATCATAAGCCGCACTAAAAAGCGCTTCATAGTCAGGTGCTTCACACTTTAAACGAGTCACCAAGCCTTGCCACAATAACGATAAATCATTATTCGTATCTGTCGCTATTGCCACCAGTTCATTTTGGTCTGTGGATGAGCATTCACCTTCACTTGGGTATTCATAATCACCTGAATCTAGCCCTAACATTTCAATATGGTTGGTACTTGGAAAAAGCGCTTGTGCTGATAACACACCAAACTCAAATACTGACTCAATCTCAGAGATTGCCGTGTTATCAGGCGTATTTAATGTATAAACGGCATTTTCACCCGCAATAAAGACCTCTATCTCCCCTACAAATGCGATCTCATCATCACTTGATTCTGAGTCTAATAAAACACCATCTTGCCATTCAGGCTCTACCAAAGAGCCTCCTGAGCGATACTCATTGAAAATGTATACTTCTTCATCGTTAAGCAGTATTTTACTCACAGGTCGAATGATACCCGCATCCGTTTCTGCATAAAATAAACTAGACTCAGGGATACTTTCAAAAACCGTCTCTAGATATTCAAGACGACCATCCCAGAATAGGTTTTTTGCCATATGCAAATTGTATAAGGGTAAGGAGTGTCGAGGTGTGACATGTTCAATATCACCCGTTCTCTCAGTCCCTATTTGCAACAAGGCATCAGCTAACGTATCAGGACTGTCCTTATCAATACCAAGGGCAATTCGGCCTCTCTCTTTCGCCCCATTTGTCGCATGACCGCCTGTGCCAAAACCTAGCATGCGCTCATCACCAGTGAACACATTAGGTTGATGGCAGCTTAGGCAAGCAATATTCCTATCGCCACTCAATACCTTATCAAAAGCAAGGTAGCGGCCTAATTCATACAAGGAATCTCTCACTTCAGGTGCATCTGGCACCATACCTAAATCAGACAGAGTACTTTGCATCAAACTATTTAAAGTCTGTTTTTGCTGGTTAATAGCAGCCCCTGTTGGTAAATAATCAAGCAAATCAGATGTTTCTGACGTAGTAAGTTCCCCATCGGGGCAAATGAGTACATTTTCATAGTCAGGATAATCTGGATGCTCACCAACAAAATGAATTTGATCACCATGATCGCCAATATCATTACCAAAAGCGTCTTCTGTATGGGCCTTCGCTTGGCTAGCAAGTACACAAGCCCCAACAATCAATCCCGTCCTGACATCCATTTTCTTCAGAAAGTAATATGTCCTTAAAGGATAAGGATTACTTACCCATTGCTTTAAAAGTTTTTTCATCACTCACCCCAGCGTTTAAAAGCGGACAATATTTCAACTAAATAAATTGAAATGAGCCTCTCTAAGAAGTACGAAGAGAAACTCGTATTCTTTTGTTAAAAACAAGTCTAGGTGTAATTTTGTGTAAAAAAAACCGATATTAAGTTAATTTTTGTCTATAAATTTACAATAAATTGACATTGAATATGTATATAAAGCAGAGAAAGATTTTTTGAAGGCAAAAAAAAATCCCTGCCTAAGCAGGGATTTTGTAGCATTTACTAATTAGTTAATCGACCTACCAGCCAGTTAACTCTTTTAGAGCAGTGCCAATATCAGCTAGAGAGCGAACAGTTTTTACACCCGCATCTTCTAATGCCGCAAATTTCTCATCTGCAGTACCTTTACCACCAGAAATGATAGCACCGGCATGACCCATAC
>MAAB01033057.1_pt1 | contig 10818 bp, 10 predicted proteins | sample 1115991 | NCBI WGS metagenome assembly MAAB01 (sample SAMN04961124, study PRJNA320927) | seawater metagenome | isolation source: sample BD02T18 sea water enriched with oil for 18 days | place: USA:Gulf of Mexico | collected 2013-07-27
TAGTACGTCGCTCTCGTAACGTAAGCCTTCGTTCTATGGTTCGTACTTCAATCAAGAAAGTACAAGCTGGTATCGACGCAAAAAGCTATGACGAAGCACAAGCTGCTTTGACAAATGCTATGCCTTACATCGACAAGATGGTTACTAAAGGTATTTTGCACAAGAACAAGGCTGCTCGTACTAAGAGCCGTTTAAATATTTCAGTATTAGCCCTTAAAGGCTAATTGCTAAATATTTAGCTTAAGACCTAACCACTCAGCGGAGTGACGTTAGGGCTTAAATAAAAAAACCAGCTTCGGCTGGTTTTTTTGTGCCTGCGATTTAGTCCCACGACTATACTTCAAGTAAGCAATTACTTTTGACAGGTATTACAGTGTCTTTTCAGCAGCCGTCTTTTCAACAGCAAGTCCAAACCATCGTCGATAGCATTTCCAGCTCATACGGAGATCAATTCTTCCATAAGGTGACTGCTAGCCTAGCCCAAGCAGTAGACGCCGACTATTGCTTTATTGCCCGACTAGATGACAAACTGACAACCTCCACAACAATCTCAACTTATGCTCACGGCCAACATGTCGATAACTTCGAATATGAACTGCAAGATACCCCCTGTGCGGAAGTAGCTTGTAGCCGCATAGAAGTATATCCAGAACATGTCACGCGTTTATTTCCTAAAGACATCCTATTGCAAGACATGGGAATAGAAGCCTACGTCGGCGCCTCTCTTAAAAATAGTGATAATAAAATACTTGGTATTGTGGTCGCACTATATCAACATAAAATCGACAACCCCGATGAGATACACACTTTATATAAGCTCTTCTCTGGGCGTATTGCCGCCGAAATAGACTCAAACGAAAAAACCCTAGCATTGAAAGCTGCAAATGATTTCCTCGAAGAAAAGGTAACCGCTCGCACCAAAGAATTAGCCACTGCAACTAAGCACTTAATAGAACAAGAAAAATTTGCTTCATTAGGCACTCTTGTTGCGGGCATTGCCCATGAAATCAATACCCCTATCGGAGTCGCAATCTCTGCGACTTCCATGTTGCAAGATACCAACAGTAAAATACTACAGCTACTAAGTGATAAAGAATTAACCGAAAACAACCTGCGTGAAGAAATTCTAGTCCTCACTGAATCAAGTAATTTAATCGCGACCAATTTGCAACGAGCTGCAGGCCAGATTAATAACTTCAAAAAAATTGCCGTTGACCAAGGCAGTAGTGATATTAGCAATTTTCAACTATCCGGCCATGCCGATATGATCATTCAAAGCCTGCACGCTGAAATAAAAAAATACTCAATTGAAGTCATTAATAATATTCCCATCACCCTTTATTTCAATTCTCATGTCTCTGATTACCAGCAGATATTAAATAATTTAATATTAAACGCCCTTCATCATGGCTTTGATAAGCACCAAACTGGCCAAATTATAATTGCAGCAACTGAAAGTACCGATTACATTCAACTGGTTGTCCGTGATTCTGGCAAAGGCATCGACAAAAATATCATCAATCACATTTACACGCCCTTTTTCACCAGCACTAGCCGCGCAACTGGCCCAGGGCTTGGCTTAAGTATTGTCTACAATCTAGTGAATCAAAGGTTTGGTGGCAGTATTCAAGTGCAATCCGAACCAGGAAAGGGAACCTGCTTCACCTTAGACCTGCCCAAAGAACGCCCAAAGGAATATCACATTTAAATCATTGCTCCCCCAGATTTATGTGTAGAATAACGGCCAATAAACTTAACTGGCAATTAAACGGCGCATACCATGGATCCATATCAGGCAAGCTATACCACTCCCCTAGAAATGCTGTATCAATGGAATGAAACTCTTCCCGATAGAATATTTTTACGCCAGCCAGTTAATGGCGAATATAAAACTTATACCTGGGCGCAAGTAAACGACCAAGCCCGCCGCCTAGCCGCCGCATTATTAGCTCAAGGCTTAGTCAAAGGCGATCGTGTTGCTATCTTAGCGAAGAATTGCGCCGAGTGGTTTATCACTGACTATGCGATTCAGCTTGCCAGCTTAATCAGTGTTCCACTTTACCCAATGCAAACACCCGAGTCCCTTGAATACGTTTTGAAGCACAGCGATTCAAAAGCCATTATTATTGGTAAGCTCGATGGTGCAAAGGGAATGGAACCTGGCATACCTGACAACATCACCCGTATCGCCATGCCTTATCCGATGGATATAAAAGTCGATCATAAATGGGATCAACTGCTAGCAAACTCAACACCTTTTACCGACAGCCCGGTACAGCCGATGGATGATTTAATGACCATCATCTATACCTCAGGCACCACAGGCAATCCAAAAGGTGTGATGCATACTTACCGCACCTTTAGCTCGGGTTCGCAAAGCGCTACTCGTGTATTAAAAATCAACAAAGACGATCGCTACTTATCCTTTTTACCGCTATCCCATATTGCTGAACGCTTTATGGTATTAGGTTGCTCTACCTACGGCTGCAGTGATGTTTCTTTTGTCGAATCTCTCGATACCTTCGGCGAGAATCTACAAACAACGCGCCCAACCTTATTATTTGCCGTACCACGTATCTGGCAAAAATTTCAGCAGAAAGTAAATAGCAAGTTACCTCAAGCAAAGCTGAATAAACTGCTGCGTATTCCATTAATTAAAACGCTGATTAAAAACAAAATTCAAAAAGGCATGGGGCTGGATAAATCTCGCATGCTGATTTCAGGTGCCTCACCAATCACTCTGGATTTATTGCAATGGTACAAGGACATAGGCTTCGAAATTAACGAAGGCTATGGTATGACAGAAAATCTAGCGTATGGCCCCGCATTAAACTTACCAGGTGCCGTAAAAATCGGTACCGTTGGCTCTATTACTGCTATGCCGAATACCGAAATAAAAATCACTACTGAAGGCGAAATCATTACTCGTTCACCATCGCTAATGACAGGCTATTATTTAGAACCTGAAAAAACCGCAGAAACCATTCGAGATGGCTGGCTACATACTGGCGATAAAGGTGAAATTGATAGTGAAGGTTATTTAACCATTACTGGACGTATCAAAGATGTATTTAAAACCAGTAAGGGCAAGTTTGTTCAGCCCAATAAAATCGAGTGCTTACTACAGTACAATGAATTAATTGAACAAGTTTGTATTGCGGGTTCTGGCGCTCCACAACCGATCTGTATTATCGAACTTTCAGAAGCGGCTAAACTGCAATTGAAAGACAGTAAACAAACGATTGAAGATAACATCCGCGCAACCATCAAGCAGGTCAACCAACAGCTTGAACATCATGAAGTTATTGAGCGCTGCTTTATCATTGCCGATATCTGGACCACAGAAAATGGTTTGCTAACGCCGACCATGAAGATCAAACGCAATATAGTAGAAAAACACTACACCGCATTATGCGATCAACACAGTACGGATAAGAACGACATTATTTGGGCTGCTGCTCAGTTAAAATAGTAAAGGTTACAAATACAAGAAAGGTTAAAATTCATATTGAATTTTGACCTTCCTCTTCACTATTAAATTCATAAATAACCATCTAATTTATTGCTACTGACCTTAACACAGCGACAATTTTATCTAACTCAAAAGGCTTGGCCAAATGGCCATCACAGCCAGCGTCATTGCATTCCTCGATGCTCTCACTACTGGTATTCCCTGTCAAAGCATAGGTTTTGGTACCAACACCCTTGCTACGTAAGTAACGTACTGCTGTCATCCCATCCATTTTAGGCATATCCATATCCATTAGGATTAAATCAAACTTCTTGGTAATACCATAAGCAACGGCTTCAATTCCATCATTAGCAATCGTTACCTCGACCCCATTTTCAGCAAGATGAAAGGTCATTAACTTTTGATTCACTGCATTGTCTTCTGCCAGCAGAACATTTATTTTTTCCGCTTTAGAACCATCACTGGCTGCATCAAATGAGGTTGATTCAGTGCTTAGTATTCTGTCGGTTTTGATCTTTTTCTCCTTACCAGAAGCCAGCAGCTTAGATTCTAACTGATTATTCCAAAGGATATTTTCAAGACTACCCGTCGACACATTAATCGTAAAAATACTGCCTTGATGAAATTCACTTTCAACCGTAACATCACCGCCCAATTTTTGCGCGATTAGTTTAGATATATGTAAACCTAACCCTGTGCCGCCGTAGTTATAAGAGGTACTTACATCCGCTTGAACAAAGGCTTCAAAAATGACCTTAGTTTGCTCGGGCTTTAGGCCAACTCCTGTATCTTCAACCGCAAATATTAATTTTTCGCTAACTGCGTCACAAGAGATATGTATTGTTACACCACCGTCAGCAGTAAATTTAACAGCGTTCGAACATAAATTAATAAGGGCCTGCTTTAAGCGCAGAGGATCAGTAACAAATAGCACGGGTAATGGAAACTGGTAGTCAATGTTAAAAGTGATATTTTTTTTATCAGCCAAAACCCATATGAAATCATAGATTTCTTGCATCAGCTCAATCAAATCCACCTCGACTAATTTAACATCGAGTTGTTGAGCTTCAATTTTTGAAAGATCTAATACGTCATTAATTAACTGCAGCATGTGCTCAGCACTACTACCAATAGTTTTTATATAAGATTTTCTTTGCTCTTCAGAGGCTGTATCACAACCTGCGATTTCAGTACAACCAATAATTGCGGTTAACGGCGTTCTAAATTCATGGCTCATACTAGCAAAAAACTGCGTCTTCGCCTTATTCTTCACTTCACTAATTTCTTGTTTTCTTTCTGCGTCAAAGCGTTTACCTTCTTCATTGCGTCTTTCTTTTTCTGCTCGTTCTTTAAGCTTTCTCTCGGAAATATCGATCATTGACCCGTCTATTATTATGGCTTTACCAGTCTCATCTCTCAGTGTACGTAAAGTCATCGAAACCCAAGTTTTTTGCTTTGAACGGGGCTGATTTACAATAACTTCATAATCTTTGACAAGCCCAACCCTAGCCAATTTTTTGGGCAAGCTGTATTGTACCTCTTCTGAAAAGTAAGCTAGCGGGTTGCTATCAATTTTAATTTCATTGGAATTATTGAAACCAAAAATCTGCGCAAATGCATCATTACATCTCAGTGAGTTGGTATTGATTGAATATTGAAATAAACCCTGCGAAGACTTCTTGTATAAGTTTTCATAGAGCTCTAAATTTTTTATTGATGATTGCTGCGCTTGGATTTCACGACTTTTAAATTGATTTATACGATCACCCAATGCAATTGATAACAATACTCCCTCAATGGCCGAACCAATTTGTGACGCATACTCAGTCAGAAACATCGTTGGTAATACACCCATAGCTTTAAGCGCTACGACTAGAACACCCACATCAAATGCAGTAAATGCCAGAAAGTAATAGGGAGCGGAAGGAACTCCCTTCTTCCAGCTTATTAATCCGACTACGATAGCGGAAATAGCCAATATGCTTGAGAAAAATACGACTGAATAAATTAAATAAGAATAAGCTACTGTCAGACCCGCAATAAAAAGGCTCAATGCAATAATAGTTACCGTGTAAAAAAACGGTATAAATCGAGGGATATTTTTTCTTATCTCAAGGAAATGCATTGAAAATAAGATAGAGAATACGCAGGCTAATATTGCTGAGAAAAGACCTAAGTACATACCTGGAAGAGGGTGATTTGGCCAAAAGTACTGAACTCCAAGCCCATTGAGCCAAAATGCGAATAAAGTAAATGAAGACATATAGCATACATAATAGAGGTAGCTTATATCCTTTACGGATAAATAAATAAAGCTGTTGTAAAGTATTAATACCAGCATTATGCCAAAGTAAATACCCAACCCAAATCGGTCATACTCCAAACTTTCTAAAAATCCTTTCGAAGACCACAACGTTAATGGGATCTCCATAGTTCCTTCTGATTTAATACGGATATAAAGAGTGGTATCAGATTTTGGCCTAAAGTCTAATGAAAAAACAAAGTATCTATTTTCTATATCCCTCGTTGTAAACGGTAAATGATCACCTGTAGCATGCTGCGAAATAATAGAGTGGTTTTCATCGCTAACATATACGTCAATATTATCGTGATGCGCATAAGCAACCTCAAGATAAAGATTCTTTTGACTCGCAAGGGGGTTATGGATATTAACTTTTAACCAATAAGCAGATTTTGTCATGCCAAAGTTATATGTTTCACTGTGACCGGGGACAAAGCCATTATCAGCAATAGTGATTATCTCTTCTATTGTCAGGTCGGACGCTGGGTCTTCAAGATAGATAAGGTCATAACCAAGGCTATATTGGTCAATTTCATCACTTAGAGTAACGCCGTCCTTAGGGTCTATTACAGCCATTGCAGGCTCGATAGTGAGCACTAACAACGGCAGTGATAACAGAATAAATACAAGATATCGAATTTTAGCAAACATATGGTCAAGTATAGACACAAGAAGCAATGTGGTTCTAATTAATTTATAAATGCTATGTCGAAACTGCCAAGCATTGCTTGCTGCGAAAAATCGACCAATATCTAGCCTTTCTCTCGCAATGCCGTAACAACCTCCCCACCAATCCCCCAATTATCGGTATTGACTTCATCAATCACCACTACCGTTGTGGCTGGGTTTTTATTTAATACATCTACTAAAAGCTGCGTCGCCCCTGCGATCAAGGCCGCCTTTTGTTCTGGGGTTACTTGCTCATCGGTTATTTTAATATTTACATATGGCATAGTATTTCCTTTCATTAATTTATTTTTAAAGATTCATTCAACATGTTTTTGCGCTTAAACAATCGACTGTGCGCAATCCAAGCCCCTAAACTCACCAATACCAAGCCAATAATGAGCGCTTCAGATATTTGTTCATCAAATATCACAATGGCAGCAATGCCTGAAATCACAGGAACAATCGACATCATAGCTCCCATTTCAGAGGGACCAATTTTTTGCACAGCTTTCACATATAAAATCATCTGGATAATTGTCGCCATAACACCTTGGTAAAAGGCTTGTAATAAAATGTCGGTCCAGCTGGCCTGAGAAAAAGCCTTCGGCAAAAATGCGAGATAAACCGGCAGATAGAATAAGCAGGTCAGCAATGCCAAACTGACAGTGACTTGCCAAGGTGTTATCTGCCAGCGCTTAATCAACACCGAAAATAAGGCCCATAAAAAGGCCGCAGCCACCAGCCAACCATCCCCCAGTAAAGTCATGATATTTATATCAATCGAATTGTTATTACCACGAAACAAACCCAGCTCACCAACAAACAGAAGCATAACACCGAGAGTAATAACGCTAATCCCAAACCACTTCTGAATACCATGAGCTTCTTTATTAATTAGGTAAGATAATACGATAATAAAAAGCGGCATCATGCCAGGTAACAAGATTGCGGCATGGGATGCCGATGCTAATTGAAAACCACTAAAGGCACATAGCGCATAAGCCAAACCGCCAATCAAGCTGCAAATGATCAAGCGCGGTGTGAATAAGTTAAAGCGAAATTTGAACCACCAAATAGGCAGTAAAATACTCGCACAAGTAATATAGCGAATCGCAATCACATCAAACGCTAATAGCTCGCTTATCCCCCCCATGCGGGATACCAAAATAAATCCCGCCCAAATAAGAGCCGCAGCAAAAGCAAAAGCATAGCCTTGTCTACGATCATTTAAATTCTGTTCACTCACGTTGCATTCCCCAATTAAAATCTCAGACAGATTTTTCTTCTATTTTTTACAAAGTAGTATTTCCCTGCTTTCGCCCAGAGCACTGAATGCGAGACCTGCTGATCAGCTGCAATAAAGAAAGAAACCCCAACCATAAACATCATCATCGCAATACGGCGAAGCATCACTGACAGTACCTGCTGGCCAAATTCAGTAACCGCGCAGATCATCAAGCGCGGTACATAAAATAGAAAACGACTACGAGAAAACACACTAGGGATAATAAAAGCTGCGCAAGTCATATAACGCAAAGCAATTTGATCGTAAGGTAATAATTCATTCAATCCGTAAAAAATAATCACCGTCCAGATAATAATATCTGCCGATACGTGCCACCTGTTCTGGGTATAAGTCCTTGCCTTCATCTTACTGCCTGCCTTTTGTTATCAATACAGCGTCTCTATCTATGTATTTACAATAGTCTTCTTTCACATTCATTAAAAATGAATAATAATGAATAACTTATTCTTAATTAATGAATTACTAGCAAGTAGTCAAGTGAGGTACTTATGGAACTGTCAGATTTAAAGGTATTTCAAGCGGTCGCTCTTTGTGGAGGTATTACTGCTGCGGCAAAACAGTTACATCGAGTTCCCTCCAATATCACCGCGCGCATTCAAAAGCTCGAACATGAGCTAGATACTCAGCTGTTCCTAAGAGAAAAAAATCGTCTGCGCATCTCCCCCGCAGGAGAACAGTTACTGCCCTACGCCAAGCAGATGATAAATCTATCTCAACAGGCCATTAACGAACTGCAGCAAACAACACCCACAGGGCGCTTAACCATTGGTGCCATGGAAGCCGTTGCAGCTACTAGACTGACCGAGCCGCTTATGCGTTTTCATCAAGAATACCCAGAAGTTAATCTACAGATAGAAACGGGCCCAACAGGGCAGTTGATAGAAAAAGTTCTAGCAGGAGAAATCGATCTTGCCCTAGTGGCAGATCCAAGACAGGATGCACGCCTTGAGATCAGTAATATTTTCGAAGAAGAATTAGTGCTGGTATCAGACCTAAAGCACAAAAAAATATCCAGCACCGCTGATCTAGACTCAGAGCCAACCCTATTAAGCTTCAGTCATTTATGCGCCTATCGCGGCCGCATGCGAGACTGGACCAAAGATGGTGGCATAGCGGCGCAGATCATTGAAATCAGCTCTTACCACACGCTATTAAGCTGTGTAGCGGCTGGTATGGGAGTGGGAATCGTGCCAAAAGTGTTATTGGACTACTACCCCTTTGCCAGCAGTATTCAGCAACACACATTAGGCAAACAGTGGAGCAGCAGCACAACAGCGATGATTTGGCGTAAAGACAGCCTAAAGCCCAGCATGAGTGCTTTTAGAGACTTTATTTAAATAGAGCTATTTAGCACAGCTTATTTAGCGGGCCCTACAGCATAATGAGCAATACGATTACCCACCAATAAAGCCACGACAAACAAAAGTATATCCTCCTGTCCCGTCATAACATTCAAGAGCGCGGGGCCAGGGCATAAACCAACCATTCCCCAACCCATGCCGAATAATGCTGCGCCGATAAGCAAGCGTGCATCCAAAATAGTTAAACTAGGCTTATGGAAAATGTTATGAAACCAAGGCTGCTTCATTTTATTAGACAAGGCATAAGCGATAGCAAAAATAATGATTGCCGCCGCCATCACAGCCATCAAGGCAGGCTGCCAATCACCAAAAACATCAAGGAAGCCGCGCACTTTCGCAGGGTTATTCATACCTGAAACTAATAGCCCTAAGCCAAAAATAACACCCGCCACTAGAGGAACCATAAAACTCATAACTTTCTTATTCATAAATAGCCTCCTAAATTATTCATGGCCAGAACCGTTAACACACCAAAAGCCATAAAAGTACAAGTTGCCACCATAGAGCGCAGGGAAAGACGACCACTACCACAAACTCCATGGCCTGTAGTACAGCCATTACCGATATAGGTTCCCATCCCAACCAGAACACCTGCCACTGCAATGATCCATTTATTATCAGTCATCTGCATATCAGGAGTACCCGCTAATATTACATACAGTGGATAAGCTGCTAATAATCCTACTAAGAAATAAAGGCTCCAATTCCTATTCCCTTGACGCAATAGAAATAAATTAGCCACTACCCCAGAAATACCACCAATACGACCTATACCTAGCCATAATAGCGCCATCGCCAAACCGATCAGGCTTCCACCTGCTAATTCACTCCACATATAAATCACCCAACATCCAAATTATTCCTATATGCTTAAGTAGTTATTTCCTGAAGTGTATCATGTTCGGCAAAAGTCTGGGCTGCTGTACAGCAATCTTTGCACTCCCTTACTTGCCCCCAATCTTGAACTATGAATTAATACAGCCTCATATTTTTACCTCTTAGGCCCAGTCACTGTGAAAATAAAGCACCTATTGGCGCTACTTATTATTATCACAAATACGCTCATCAACAGCGTATGGGCTTCTGTGCATCTGGTCGCCAGCGATCACGACACTTTAGAAACCCCACACCTACATATCGTTGCCGATTTAAAAACCCTACTCGATTTTGGCCAAGACCTGGATGAAACTGACCACGGTGAATCTGAAGAAACCCATTTTCATGTATTAAGTGATTTAACCACTCAATATTCTACTAGCGATAGCTTCAAGGCCAGCCTAAATATTAGCAGTGCTATTCCTTGCTATCGCACCCTAACTTACAGCCCTCCGATTCCACCTCCTACCCTAGTTTCATAAATACACGCTACAAATCCGTAGCCAACCACCCAACCAAATTTTTTATGTCATGGCCTAGTGCCGTGTGGGATATTTATGAATCGTTTATTCAGGCAGGCCTCTGTGCGCTTGCTGGCAATCGCTTGCAGTTTACCTGCAGCTGTATTTGCCAACGAAGCAGCAACAGAACAAAAAGAACCAACCAGCTTATCGCTCAAACAAGCGCTACAGCTTACCCTCGACAAAAACCCCGAGCTTGGGCTTTATCCTCTGTATGTACGCCAAATCGATGGTGAGATGCAGCAAGCAGATATCAACCCGATTACCGTTGCCGATATTGAACTGAGGCAAGACGAAGCAACACTGACCTT
>MAAB01006365.1_pt1 | contig 10817 bp, 5 predicted proteins | sample 1115991 | NCBI WGS metagenome assembly MAAB01 (sample SAMN04961124, study PRJNA320927) | seawater metagenome | isolation source: sample BD02T18 sea water enriched with oil for 18 days | place: USA:Gulf of Mexico | collected 2013-07-27
AAAACACGAGGTCATCATTTATGGCGATGCCTCTTATCGTCCCTATTCATGGGAAGATAATGGTGAGTTTAAAGGTATTTATGTTGATATTCTGAATAAAGCCTTTGAACAAATGGACGCTTATAATGTGACGTTAAAATCCGTTCCTTGGCGGCGTGGTTTAAACTTACTGATGAAAGGGAAGGGCTTTGCGTTATTTCCGCCTTATTACTACCCTGAGCATCGTCCTTATATTGGGCCATATTCAACGGCTATTTTTACAGAAAAAACCATTTTAGTGTGCAATAAAGACATAGTTTCAAAAAGTCGAAAAAGATGGCCCGAAGATTATTTCGGTCTAACCATTGGCCAGAGTAGTGGTTATTTATTAGGCGGCGATAAATTTCTTGAAGCGGTAAAAGATAAAAAGATAGATATGACGGAATCCCTTCGAGCAGAGCAAAATTTATTAATGGTTGGGACAGGGCGGATCGATTGTTATGTTAATGATGAACTGGCGATTAAAACAGAGCTAGAGATAATACGATCGACTCAAGATACTTATAAAGTGTTGGGTAATATCGATAAGGGAAAGACGGTTTCGTATGAAAAGAGTTATCTTGGTTTTACCAATATAAATGAGCATGATTTCCCTTATAAAAAAGACTTTATTACACAGTTTAATAAAGCCATTAATGAAATGAAGCTGAATGGCGAAATCGATTTAATGATTGAAAAATATATACAAATTAAATAGACGAGCAAAACAATATTTAGCGTTTAGCGTTTAGCGTTTAGCGTTTAGCGTGAAAACCAAAAAAACGCTCGATAAAAGTTATCGAGCGTTTAATAAGTAAGAGCCACCTAGACCTAGGAAAGTCGAGGGTTACAAACCCTGCCTGTACTGGGCATTAGTAGAAACTTCGACCATCTCATTAAGCTGAACTTGTGAGCTTTCCACCCCGTTCAAAACCTGCTCAAAATGCAGCAATAACTCAGCCTTATCCGCTTGCTCTTTTGAGCCTGCTCCAATATTGGTGAGATCGATAAAGAACTCATCAAACAGGTGAGAAAGGTCTTTCACCGCCTCTAGGTTTAAGAACTGCTCATGATTATAAATGCTCGGATAACCGCCTTTTTGCTTATCAACCGCAAATGAAATGCCTTTAACATTGGTAATAGTGGTGGCCTTTTCGCATTTCAGCATACAGCCATCTTCAATGCTGGGTTTCTTACAACCAACGGTTTGTTGGAAGAAGCACTGACGGCTAGTCATCATCAAAATAGGGTGATAGATGCTGTATAACAACTTAAAGCCTGGTGGACGTTTAATATGCTTGATCTGATTTTTATTGATCTCATTTGAGATAAAGGCACCTTTACAATTTAATGATTCTTGTAAGGTCATCAAGGCATAGGAATTGGTCGTATTTAAGAAAGGGCCGGCTATCCAATCTATATCCATTTCAAAAGCCTTATAGGCAACCCCTGTATTGTTACTGACAATGCGCTCTGGTTTCACTGTCTCTAATAGTCGTACCGACTCTTGATAATCCTTGCCAATCAATACGGCAGGGAACCAAGGAATCAGCCTTGGGTTTTCAAGGAAGATATTAATGTGTTTATCACAGCCTATTTTTAAGCTTTCAGGTATTTTGAAATACACATCTGCTTGGGTTTGATCACATAAATGAAGATCATTAATGTCACTAATTAAAATGGATAACTTAGGCGTGTTTTCAACTTTCTCATGCTGAACTAAAGGAGGGAGAGTTGCCGCAGGAATAGGCGCTTTATTGTCATTTAACAAAAAGGCTAATTGGCTTTTTAGAGACGTTAGCTCTTTAAAAGGAATGTTTAAATTATCTTCTAACCCACTAAAATCAATGTCGTTTAGGCTGTGATGCTCGTTATTAAAACTTCTAAAGCGTTTTTTAATGGCGCTTTTATCGATCGAGGCTTGGTCGGCTGATGTCAGGGTGGTTTCAGATTGCACCACAAAAACCTGATCGTCTTTTTTCAACAATGCTTTAGGGTTGTTATCTGCTAATAGGCCAGTCAAGGTTAAAGGCTCATTGGCCTTGCCAGAGAAGGTAATTGTAAGGCTTGGCTTTGCGGTACTCAGGCAGTCAATTTTTTCGCTGACCTGTGCGCTAATTTCATTTTTTTCAGTCGAAAGTGCTTGCTGAGTATCATGAATTTGTACCACAGAGATGGCGTTACTTTTCTCATTGGCATGGGTAAAGCTATTATCTCTGGGGTTATCGATAAACATGGATTTTTTCATGTCCCCTTTCAAAAATAAGTTAGTAAAGTCACGGTTAAAGACCTTATACAAACTTGAATTGTCATCCAGTAACTTACCCGTATCGACAAATTGATTGATCTGCTTACGCCAGCTATCGACAACCGTATGCACATAACTGGCACCTTTAATACGGCCTTCAATCTTGAGGGAATCGACACCCGCATCGACCAGTTCAGGTAAATCAAAATAGGCTGAGTTATCTTTCAGATTAAGCGGGTATTTATTGCCCATTGCCGTAGGTTCGTACTCATCACGACAGGCCTGACTGCAACGGCCTCGGTTGCCCGAATTCCCCACACTGACGGAACTAGAATAACATTGACCCGAAAAGGCGATACATAAAGCACCGTGTACGAAGACTTCGGTTAATACATCATGGTCATGGGCAAGGCTTGTCAGAGATTTCACCTCATCAAGGTTCAGCTCACGAGAAAGGTTAACCCTAGAAGCGCCAATTTTAGCGAGAAATAAAATCTGGCCTTCATTGTGAGTCGTCATCTGAGTCGAGGCGTGAATATCTAAACTAGGGAAGTGCTTTTTAACCAGATTAAACATACCCAGATCTTGCACGATAATGCCATCGATACCCGTATTCACCAGCTTGTTTAGTAGCTTAATCATGCCAGGTAATTCGTTCTCTAAAATCACCACATTTAAGGTTAAAAAGATTTCGCACTCATACTCATGGGCCAAACGCACTATGCCGTTCAGGTCATCCAGACTAAGATTGCTGGCACGGTTACGGGCATTGAAGGTATCTAGGCCGCAATATACCGCATTTGCCCCCGCGACAATCGCCGCTTTAATCGCATCTACATCACCGCCCGGTGCCAATAACTCAATCTTTCTACTCATGTGAACAACCCGTATGACTTTTGCGTCAGCTATAAATTTAGGTGGGCGATTTTAGCCCTATCCCATAAGCATTGCTAATTATTCGCAGATAAAGGGGAAATGAGTGTTTGAGGAAGCGTTTAAAAGAGGGCCAGCGAGAAAGCGCATAAAAAAGCAAGCGCATAAAGAGAGCAAGCGCATATAGAAAGTGAGCCAGCAGCCTCCACACACCATATCCAGTGATATACAACAAAACCTGCACTTACAGAGCGTCATTCCGGAAAAGGAGGGACGACTTTATCCGGAATCCATACAGATCTGAAAACTCAACTAAAGGCAGTACGAAGCATTAATAAGCCAGCAACCTCCACACGCCATTCCGGAAAAGGAGGGACGACTTTATCCGGAATCCATACAGATCTGAAAACTCATCAAAAGGCAGTGTGAAGCATTAATAAACTAGCAACCTCTTCACTACGATCCTATCCGGAATCCATAGGTGTCTAGAAGGTGTTGCATACAAACTGGATTCCCGCGTTCGCGGGAATGACTCAGGGTGCGCAGGAATTGTTATTAGTTATTAGCAATCTAGTGGCTGTGAGTGCTTTTGAATAAGGCCACGTAATATTAATAACGCTAGCATTTACCACCGTCATTCCGGTGATATACAACAAAACCTGTACCTACAAAGCGTCATTCCGGAAAAGGAGGGACGACTTTATCCGGAATCCATACAGATCTGAAAACTCATCAAAAGGCAGTGTGAAGCATTAATAAACCAGCAACCTCTTCACGTCATTCCGGAAGGTGAGGCACGATCCTATCCGAAATCCAGAGCCTTTAAACCTCAGCGAGAGAGTATGAATTTGCAAAAGTGAGTGGTAGTTTAATTGTGTGTTTCTAATATAAGTCATTGTTATAGTTTAAGGTTTTTGAAATCGAATAGATTGAAATGTGAAGATAAACGAGTAAGATTCTGAACCATTATGCAGGCAATGGATTGCTGTTTTGTTTAAAACTGAACTTTTAGATAATCCATTCCGATGTAGCTAGGGAAGAACTCAGATGATCAGTTACCTTTCCTTTTTTAAAACCATATTCAAATAAGAGTAATGCGACGTTTTGAGTGTGGTGAGTAAACCGAAAAATATTAAGCATCTATTAGAGATTATCTATGAAAGCAGGATCAATAAGAATGTATGGACCTGAACAGTGGGGTTCATTAGAGAAATTTCAGAAGTTTTATAGCTCAACTCATTCACTTAGTGATACTGGTAAACGATCAGTTTCGGGAGCCATTAATCATTTCCATAAAGCTATCACCTTACAAAATCTAGCTATAAAGCTAATACCTAATTTAGAGGAAGATGAAAAAGAGCTTGATCAACATGGGTTTTCTAGAGCAGTTAATTCAAGTGAGATCTCTGCTGTTATTGAAGGAATAATTTTAGAATTATATTCGTCTTTAGATTGTACAAGAAAAGTTGTTACTGAAATTCATTCAAATTATCAAGGAGTTCCAGATTCAACACGAAAGTACTTTCAGAATATTAAAAAAGGTAAAATTGATCCTAACTTTCCAGAGCAGTTAATAATCGCAGTTAATGAAGCAACTTGGTATAACGGCTTTAGAATGATAAGAGATGAATTAACTCATCATGATACAGGTCGTTGCCATAAAGATCGTGATACGGGAAAAATCCGATATATTCATTCGGGTATCAAAATTAAAAAAGAGTCTCTGATAATTGATGATATTTTTGAGAAGTTAAATCAAACATTTTCTGAGGTAAATCAATTTATAGAAAGAGTTTTTAAATATTTAAATACGAAGCTAAATAATGAGCCGGTCATTCAAATTTGTGGCATATTCGAAGGTCGTGCATATACAAGATTTGTTTCACCTCATGATGCTACTGATTTTCATGGTGGTGTTTGTGAGTCTTATAAGTGGTTTGATTTAGAAGGTAACCCTACTTGCAAATTTGCAGCACAATGTGGAGCATATAACAAAGCTAAAAAAACTTAATAGATATTAATTTGAAGGTTTAGTACCCCCACCTTAATCCTCAATAACCCCCCAGGAAACGTTCCGGTATGGATTCCAAAATAGACTATTCAAAATACTCCCTTGAAGAACTTATCTAAGTCAGAAAAAGCATGGATACAGAGGCAGACCCTGAGGACGTCATTGAAGTAAATCGTTTGATCGCAGAGCTTATGTTAGGCAAGAATCAATATATTGAGTCTCCACAAAAGTCGCTTGGTTGTTTGGCTTATGTGATAGGGGGAATGTCTTTTATTCCTTTGATTGGTGTGCTGTTTGGCATCATCACTATTATCTGGGGTTTCGTCGCTAAAAATACCAAACTTAAGTTGGTTGGTTCTGCGGGCATCTTGATGACAGTGGTGTTATATGGCGCGCTTGCTTATATGGGGTTCGTGCAAGAGGATGGGGTGTATGATGAGCTGCGTTCGACACTGGCAAAGACTCAACTCACTAGTGCTGTACAGGCCATTGAGTTTTATAAAGTTCAAAATGGGGTGTACCCAGATTCGCTGCAAACATTGCAAACCTCTTTGCCTGAAAACACCATGCTTTTTCTTTATGACTCAGCCCAAGTCAGTATGGATGAGATGACCTTTTATTATTATAAACTGATTAATGATCATTCATATCATATTCGTTCCTATGGTCGAGATGGCATCATTAATACCCAAGATGATGTGTTACCCGCAGCCATTGAGAATGTTGGTTTGGATGTGGATTATCAAATACTAGGTGATTAATGTCCCGTGCCATGCTTAGTCTGGAATGCATAGGGCTGAGCGCCAGCTCAACTTTGTAGCTAAAGCGGTAGCCAAGCTACCTAGTATGAGTTTCCACGTGGAACGTGGGAACTAGGAAATTTAACAGTAAGCTCATCATAAAAAATATTTATCATGGGCGTTTTTATAAAAGCCCTATCACAGTAAGAGTAAACTAAAGTGTTCCATCAACCAGCTTGGGGTTCTTTTGCCAATGTTTTATCCATTCAGGGAATTCACTGGCAGGCATAGGTTTTGCGATACCATAACCCTGAGCTAATGAGCAGCCCAGAGAAAAAAGTTCTTCACCATGAGCGGGGGTTTCAACCCCTTCTGCAATCACCTGAAGGTCAAATGCTTTGGCAAGTTCAATGATGCCTTGAATAATCGTTCGGTTATCTGAATCAGTTAGCATGCCTCTGACAAACGACTGATCAATTTTTAAATATTCAGCAGGTAAGCGTTTTAAATAGGTTAATGAAGAATACCCTGTCCCAAAATCATCAATTGAAAATATCACGCCCAATTTATTACATTCTTCAATGACGTTAGAAATCTTATTAATATCTTTAAGTGCACTGCTTTCTAATATTTCAAGTTCAAGCATGTTTGGATTAACGAACGGAAAATCCTTCAGAGTATTCTCTAATTGCTTAACAAAATCGGGATGCTGTAATTGTAATGGGCTAACGTTAACGCTAATGGGCATTTCTAATGATGTGGAACGCCAGCTATCTAGCTGTTCAAGCGCTGTTTTAATGACCCATTCACCCAACTCGATACTTAAGATATCCTCTTCCAATATGGGTAAAAAAGCAGCAGGAGGTAAGATCCCTTCTTCTGGGTGTTGCCAGCGGATTAGCGCCTCCATTCCAATGACATCATGTGTGCGCAAATCAATCTTAGGTTGGTAAAAAAGTACGAATTCTTGATTCTTTAATGCCAGATTCAACCTTTTTAGCTCTTTCATTTGATGTTGAATCGCAACATCATGTTCAAGATCAAAAATATGCCAACGATCTTTGCCCAGTTGCTTGGCGCGGTACATTGCTTGATCCGCTTGTCTTAAAAGCTGATCGGGGCTGCAATGATTCTGTGGATAAAAGGTGACTCCGATACTGGCTGTTAATTTAAGGCGTACACCATCAATTGATAATTCAGTTGTTGCAGCCTCAAGTAGGCGCGATAGTGTCTCGTAACTATCTGTCGTCTTATTAAGCTCATCGAGCACTGCGATAAACTCATCACCCCCGATACGTGCCAAGGTATCCCCATCCCTAAGGGAGTGTTTAAGGTGTTGAGCAATTTTTAGTAAAAACTGATCTCCAGCACTATGACCATAAGTATCGTTTACAAACTTGAATCCATCTAAATCAATAAAAGCGATCGCGACAAATTGTCCGTTTTGCACACTTTTAGTCATGGTTTGCTGCATTCGCTCAGACAGCAAACTACGGTTGGGAAGTTCTGTTAATGGGTCATAATTAGCGGATAGTTGCAAAGCCGCATTCGCTTTCTCTAGATTCTGATTACTATGTTCGAGTTTGCGCTGGATGGCTTTTTGAGCACTAATATCTTGAAATATCCCTGATAAGCGAATCGCAACGCCATCTTTTTGAGTGATATTACAGGTCGTGCGTACATCAATTTTGCGACCCTTAGTGGTTAAGGTTTCTAGCTCTAAATCGTAACCAACCCCATGATAAATTGCCTGGTCTAGCGCGAAGGATATTCGGTCTCGTGAATCCGGTAAAAAATAGTCGACACCCGCATCAACTGTGGGGTCGAACTCCTCTGGCGAGGTTTCATGAATTCGATAGGTTTCAGCGGTCCAATACAACAAGCCAGTTTCGAGATTGAGTTCCCAGCCACCTACTTTTGCGATTTTTTGTGACTCTTGTAATAATTGATTGGCAATTATGCGTTCTTGCTCGCGGTTTTTTCGTTCAGTAATATCCAAGTGATAACCAAGCATGCGTTTTGGCTGTCCATTCGGCTCCCACTCAACCACCTTGCCAGAAGCCAATACCCAAATATAATGCCCTTTTTTATGGCGCATTCTAAATTCAGATTCATAAAGCTCAAGCTCACCCTTCCAATACTTTTCTAATCGTTCTTTAGCATCGGGGAAATCATCAGGGTGAATATTATTCGCCCATGTATCAAAGGTCATAGGTTCTAATTCAGCACTTGAATAACCTATGATTTCAGCCCAACGTTGGTTAAATGTCAAAGCGCCTGTTTGCACTTGCCAATCCCAAGTGCCAACCCCAGTCGCATTGATAATCAAGCCTAGGCGTTCTTCATTGTCGCTTTTTGAATCACTTGTAAAGGAAGTCATTTAATTATTCGTTATCCCTGTCGTTGTCTATATGACTTATATATTAGAACTTACAAATATGACTGAAAATGATTGAATTGGCAAACACTTAGGTAAGGCTAGATTCACTCTAATACTCTAAAGTTCGGGCCGTAATTTATTTGTATTTTATCCCTGTTTTAGTTTTATCAGGTCAATTACTCTAATTTGTTATGAGGGTAATTATCGAGACATCAAATTCTCATGCCAGACTTGGTAAATACTTTTTACGTTTCAATTTTAGGTGATATCAGTCAGTCATATTTCATTGACTCATCAGAGCGTTATCAAGATTAGTCAGCTGTTTTTTTGTATTGAAAGAGGTTCTGTTGACCATTAGCACAGAGGCAAAACCTAAGTCTGGGTAAATTCTCATTTCAGAATGAAAGCCTGCGCCACCACCTTCTTTAAAGTAATATTTTTTGTCATCGAACTCGCCGATATGCCAGCCTAATGTCATGGCTATTTTATTTCCTGAGTTGTCCTCTGCTTGAGTATAAAGGTGTTGTTTTACATGATTGCTAAGCAATGCCGAATGCTCGGATAATAAACTTTGCAGTATGCGACTGAACGCTTTTGCTGACCCTATCGCGCCACCAAAGGCTGGGCCATTGAGATACACGTTATTAATATGAAGCCAGTTTTTTTCATATTCACCCCATGCGCTCTCTTCTATGAGAAACGACTTGATCAGGTTCATCAATGAGTACTTTTTTAAATACCCTTTAGCGTGATTATCTTCTTGAATGATTTTAAAACTGATCTCCTTGTTCGATAAATTAAGCGGTTCGAAAATATTCTGTCTTATGTACTCGCTATAACTTAATCCACTGACTTGCTCAATAATGCCGCCAAGTAACCAATAGCCAATGTTTGAATAGCTGTATTTTTCTCCCAGTAAGGAAGAGCCTTTAGGGTTTTCTAATAAAACCTTCTCAAGGGCTTTATTTTCATTAAAGCCAGTGTGCTCTTCAGCTAAGTGAACCCATTTAAGTGGGATAGGATTGGGGATACCTGAGGTGTGGTTTAAAACTTGTCTAATGCTAATGTCTGCATTATATGGGTGTTCAATATATAGAGAAATATTGTCATCCAATTTAATTCGATGTCGTTCTAATAATTGTAGTATGGCAATGGCAGTTAAGGTTTTAGTCATTGAGAATGCTGCCATGGTATGACTCGTGCTGAGTGAGGTGTTATTTTTAATATCTGCAAGGCCAGTACTATAATCAAACAGCACGGCACTACTATTTACTGCCACATATTGAATGCCGGGTTCGCTAGTTGATGATAGCTCGGATAATAGACTCGCCACTTTTAAATGTGCCACTTTATGCTCTCCTGCTAATAGTGATGAGTCAGAAATAATAAAGACTAAAAAGAATATACAAATTTTGTTCATACAATTTTTTGAATTCACAATAAAAATAAAGCTGTATCCATGATGCCATCCAAATTTGACCACCTTCTTATGCTCGATTGTGCTTTATTAGGTTCATTTAAGCTGAAGAATTTAGCATGACAAATCCTGTAAATCTTTTGTTAGTTCGTTTCTCTTGGACGATCTCAATTCAAAAATTTTATTCGTTGCCTTATGCATAGCGATAAATTAGCTCAAGAGTACAGGTTAAGGTGATGAGCTTGGATGGATGTGAGAATAGACAGCTAAGCGGTAACCCTATGTTGAAATTCAAACTCAGTACCTTATGACTCTTCTTGTTTGTTTGAAATTTTAAAAATCATTTTGAAAACAATGACTTTTATGGCAGTTTAATCATGCTTTTAGCGATAAAAATATGAATTTAACGGCCTCAATCTTGTATGGCGTTATGTTTAAATTGCTTGAAACACTATTTTATTAGGGAAGTATGAGAAAAGTATGCGTAAATTTGGATGGTTAAAGTCAGTTATATTAATGGGTGTTTTGATTGCACTGGGTCTTTCAGGTTGTGCCAGCCAAAGAGTGAGCACCAAAAGCAGTATCATGGAATATCTCTACCCTGAATCAGAAGATACCTTTGTTGAACCTTCTATACCTCATCTCAAACTGCCACTACGTGTGGGTGTGGCTTTCGTGCCTGAAAGTAAGGAAAGTACCTCAGCACGAAACCTTTGGTCGGGAGGTGTCTATTCAGGTGAATTAACGGAAGCAAAAAAAGGCGAAATCCTAGAGGCAGTATCAGACAACTTCAGAGCATTAGACTTTGTTAGCAACATTGAGGTTATTCCCTCCGCCTATTTAACGCCTGGCGGCAGTTTTGCCAACATGTCACAAATTAAGACCATGTATGGCATAGATGTAATTGCTTTAGTGTCCTACGACCAAGTGCAGTTTACCGATGAAGATGTGTTATCTCTCAGTTATTGGACAATCATTGGAGCCTACATAGTTTCGGGCGAGAAAAACGATACCAGTACCTTAATGGATACGGTTGTTTATGATATCGCCAGTCAGAAAATGCTGTTTAGAGCGCCGGGCACGAGTCGAGTAACGGGTAAATCGACTCTTGTTAATTTAAGCGAAGAGTT
>MAAB01007869.1_pt1 | contig 10816 bp, 11 predicted proteins | sample 1115991 | NCBI WGS metagenome assembly MAAB01 (sample SAMN04961124, study PRJNA320927) | seawater metagenome | isolation source: sample BD02T18 sea water enriched with oil for 18 days | place: USA:Gulf of Mexico | collected 2013-07-27
AACGCGTATCTGGAGTACACAAGCCAATACCTGTAATACATAAGTTAAAGCATCAAAACCGCACGCTTTCAATCTAAAGCGTGTGATTCTATCAGTAGAAGAATGGCCGCTATTGGCCGCGAACTGCCTCATCCTCCCCAGTGTAAAAATAGCCTGAGGTAGACAGAATCCAATAGTTTGAATGCAAGAATATGTAGGGTTAGAAGTCTGACTTTGCTTGTCCAAGGCTGAGCTAATGCCTATTAAGGCTTCGTTACCAAGTATGTAGAAACCAAACCCTTCAGGGACAGGGTGAAGTCAAATAAATGATTGAACTGATATACCAAATCTAGCAGCCAGTGCTTTTATATGATCTAAAGATAGTTTCCTCTTCTTATTAAGAATCATAGACACCATACTCTTGCCACCAATTTCATCTTTGAAATCTGTGGTATTCAGTTGATGTTGAGCCATCAAAACTCTCAACACAGCAATTCCATTATCTAGAGATTCAAGTTCGGAATTAAATTCTGAAAACTCATCTGATTGTTCTTCCCATCGTTCAATAGAAAGAGAAAGAATGTCAATCAATGGCTTTTGCTCATCATAGTCCTCAATCAATTCATCCATTAATTCTAATGCTAATGCATAGTCTTCCTCATTATGTATATGAGTAATGAAACCAGCGCTTGAAAACAATGAGTTAGCCTGTTCCTTCAATTTAGTTACGTTCATCATTAAGTCCTCTATGAATACTTTTTACAAATCTTGTCATAATCAGCATGAGAGCAAATGTGCTTCACATACATTCGATTATCTTGAAACTCTATAAATGCGATAAGTCTCAGGTTATTACCACCAATATCGATGACCCACCATTTATCTTTGTATTTGAAATTATCCAATGTTGCAAATACCTTTTTCAACTCTTCTGGTGACCGATATGTTCCGCCTTTTAGTACTTTGTACATGTCCTGCAAAGCATTAGCGTCATTTGGGAATTTCCTTTTTGCATCATTAAATGGCTTTCTTGAGATTACGTGCATCTTTATACTCATTATAGTTCACTATATGTAAACTTTATCACAGAAGAAGATAGTTAACAATTTGTGAACTTCTAGATAAACATTAATGGATAGGGGGCTTAACGGGCTGCTGCGGGTTCCGCTTCGCTGCATCCCCTGCGAGGACTGAAGCCCTCCATATCCCTACCTTTTCCGCTGCGCTTCAGCGCTGTGCTCGACAAAAAATGCAAGGTGGCACACGAAGAGACTTTTTGAAAAACAAGACTCTTAAATCCGTGTGTTCTATGTGAACTCTCATGCTTCGAGATCACACTGATATTTTCCACACCCTACGAAGCGCTTGCCCCAACCTGAGGAATACTGTCTTTAAAGGATAAATACAACTAAGGGCGTAGCCCTCGCGCTTTACAAGTACTGCCCTGTGGCAGTTCACAATAAATCACTTCACCCCCGTTCAAACTCGTTTCACTCCTTTAGCTGCGGCCTATGATTTTTTGCGACCTGGTACTTTCCTATTGCTACCCCAGACTTCGCCAGTCGGTCAGGTTTTTATGTTCGGCGCACCCGTGCTTAACAGAAATACTTCATGCAATTTAAAGGGGTTAACATTATGCTCATTATAGAAAAGACACCCAATCAACAGTGCAAAAAAATTGGAGGAGTGAAAACCTTTGTAAATAGAATTTGGCTTGAAGGTATAAGACTGGGCCGTTATGTTGAAATTGGTACAAAGATGCTAATTAAAGACTCGGTAGACGGAATCCGTGTTGTGTTTAATCAAACAGACTCCACTAGAATCGTTTCAAAGCGAACGCACAACGGTTCTACGCTCCCGCTGATTGAAATCAATGAATCGAACTCCGATTTTCTAAAAAGTATCTCCCCGGATACCCTTCTAAGGATAGCAATCACTACGCAAGGGATCACAATTACCGTTAATAAAAATGTCGTCGAAGCGAGGATGTCTGAAAGAGAAAACCGATTGTTAAACAAGTTAGCAAATAATAAAAAAATCGAAATTGGTTCCATCTTTGCAGGAGGCGGTACCTTAGATTACATGGCACACAAGGGATTTGAACAAGCCTCATTGTCAACCGTGATTAGGCTCTGTGTTGATTCTGAAGAATCAGCTATCGAGAACCTAATCGATAATGCCGGTCACTTATTTGATGACCGAAGTATTTTTATCCAATCGGATATATCGATACTGGATTTTACGAAGAAAATGCCAAAGTTGGATATTTTCAATGTCACACCGCCATGTATTGATGCTTGTGCTGCAGGGAAAGCAAAGAAAGGGAACAATACAGAGACCTGGAAAACTGCGCATCTCGCGTACTATTATTTACAGCTCATCGATAAAACCAATCCGAGCTACATATTTTTAGAGTGTGTCACAGCGTTCAGTTCTGAACCCTCCTATATGATGTTAACAGCTATGTTGAAAAGTTGGGGCTACGATATACAAACTAAAGTGATTGAATCTAACAAGGAAGGGTATTCACTTGAAAGCCGTAAAAGACTGTTTATGGTTGCTGTTACTAAAGGTTTCTCAGCCACTTTTGATATCAATAAAGTACATCCCCGGTGCAAACCTTTTAGTACTCTAGGTGATATTTTAGACAAAGTTCCGGATGATCATAAATGCTGGTCGCCAAAAACCGGTCTGCTGCTTAAAGAGTCAAGAGACGCCGAAAAAGGTAATGGTTTTAGGATGCAGGTATTCACACAGTCAGATAGCTATATCGGTACATTACGGGCTATGTATCAAAAGTCAGGCAGCTCAGACCCATTGATTTCGCATCCAGACCCTACTAAAAAACTCTTTAGAATACTCAACCGAAAAGAATGCGCTCTGGCAAAAAGCATCGACCCTGAATTAGTCGAAAATAGGACTGAAGGGCAAGCATTGAGCATCTTAGGTAACGGGATAATAGGATCAATTTCAGAAGCGTTTGCATATTGTATTGGTCAATCAATTTTGAGTTTGAATCCTGGGGACGAAGAATATAACGGGCTAAATAATTCTCAATAAATATGTTTTCACACCCATCCAAGATGTGTGTGATTGTAATGACTCGTTGCAGGTTGTAAATTCTAGGGGAATGGATGGAAAAAAGTAATGACACGAGAAAAATAATGATTGAAGCAGAAAGTACTCACCCTATTCTCAGTCGACCCCTGGAGCTTCCTTGTGGCGCTGTGCTAAAAAACAGACTCGTAAAATCAGCCATGTCAGATTCTCTGGCTGATGGAGAAGGTAACCCAACCCAAGCCCAGATCCGGCTCTATGAAAGGTGGGCAGAAGGTGGGGTAGCACTCTCGATTATTGGCGAGGTACAAGGGGATGCGCGCTTTCCTGAAAAGCCTGGCAACCTGGTTTTAGGGGTAAGTTCCAATCATGAGGATCTGCATGCATTGGCCAGTCGAGCTTCAATTAATGGTGCACATATATGGCCTCAGATAGGACACGCAGGAGCGCTGTCCCACATACCTATCAGCCGACCCAAAGGCCCTTCAGCTCTTGAGATTGACCGTTTTCAATGTGCGGGTATGTCGATAGCTGAGATCGAACAATTACCTGATATCTATGCTAAAGCTGCAAAACTTGCCAAAGATGTAGGCTTTACGGGGGTTCAAATTCATGCTGGGCATGGCTTTTTACTGAGCCAGTTTTTGTCGCCATTATTTAATCGTCGTAATGACCAGTATGGCGGTTCAATTGAAGCGCGTTGTCAGATTCTTATCGAAATTATAGATAAAGTACGGCGCGCGGTGGGCCATTCATTTCCTATTGGCATTAAGATTAATTCATCTGATCAACTAGAAGGAGGATTGACACAAGCAGATGCTTTGGAGGCCATTCGAATTCTGGATCGGACCTCAATTGACTTGATCGAGATCAGTGGAGGTACCTATTTCCCAGGCGTACAACCCAGTTCTGGTAGCCCAGGTGGTGGGGCATATTTTGTTGAGTTTTCCCAAAGAGCACAGCACGTCACTAATGTTCCTTTAGTGGCGACAGGGGGATTCAAAACACGTGCTGAGGCACTAAGCTCACTGAGAAGTGGTGCTGTCGATATGATTGGAGTGGCACGCGCTATGATATTAAACCCTGCACTTGCGAATAGTTGGTTGGGTGAAGCAGCTGGTGATCCGGATTTTCCACGATTTGAATCTCCACCTCTTGGGGGAGTGACTGCTTGGTATACAACACTGTTAACAGCAGTAGGCAATGACGATGAGAGCAACTTCGCACTAGACATATCGTCAGCTATCCGTCTTTACGAAGAACGTGACGAATTACGTTGTGTTAAGTGGCGCAAAAAGTTCTCACATTTGTAACCCTGACTTTTATCGAAAATCAGAAACATTTTTAAGAGTATTGCCAAGCAATAATCCTTGGGGGATTTTTCTTGTGGTAACTTAATAACACCTCAAAAACATTGAGTGGGTCTACTCCTGCTAACACGCATTGTTCTCTAATACAGTGTTTGAAACCGTTGTCTATGGGAATGTTATCAGTGGAATAATTGTAGTCAGCTGCATGTAATTTGAACATGTTTTTAGTTTTTGGCGTATTGTTATTATCGAAATATCTAACTTTCACTTGTATGTTTACTGGCTTTTCATGGAAAATTCTTTTTGAAAATTTCTGTCGCAATTTAGAAATGTCATTACTTTCAATATTACACTTGGCTTGTGTGAAACAAACTTCATTAACTCTCCAAGCCAGGTTTTCATGATATGTGATCGGCAATATTGTTACTACTAACCCCGTGTGAGAATCTTGAATAACAATAAAGAAACATTTATCTATTTCGCTATAAATAAGCCAGTGTTTTCTATTAAAAACAAGCTCTGTTCCTGAGTCTATAGCCATTCCAAAATCTATAATATCGGCGATGTTATCAGCTGACAATTGTGTTCTTTGATGTATCCTTTCTAGTGCATGCTTTGAAAAATAAGTAAACCTATGCTGCATCGTAACCATCTGGCTATCCTAATTTTTGTCGTATTAAGAACCTTAGTACTGACTAATAGAGGCAAAAATACTATATAGATCAGTGGTCGCTTTACTTTACTTGGGTATATTTTGTAAGCCTGGAACAGGATTACCGGCTACTTCGCGAAATAAAATCCGTAAGGTTGAGGCCAAGCGAGAAATATCGCCAAAGAAGCTGTCATAGCGATGTTTGATTAATCGCTATGACATTGACTCCAAATAACCAACATTAATGAATAGCTAATACATTTGTTCCATATGCATCAACAGAACTTTAGCGCTGGATTTTCTCTAATAAAGCTTCTTTAGCATGATCAATTTTGTCAGGGTTGGTTTTAGATGAAAGCTTATCCCTGTCTTTACGCCCCAAAAAATAACTAATACGTTCGCCATTTGCACCAGAGGGGTGTGGCATACCAGCTAGGATCATTTCTTCTTTTATTTTGCCTTGTTGGCTAAGAGATAAAAGGATTTCAGCAACACCTTGTCCCAGTGGAATGTATAAGACATCACTATGTAACTGGCTGCATTCGTTTTCGAAGCATGAAGTCACCATGTTCTCCAATATTTCATGGCGACGCCAATTTTTAGCCGTGCTAATAGGTTTACCTTTAAATAAAGTGGGGTATCTAAAGATCGATGTACTATGAACTAGATCTTTATTCTCACCAAATAGCGAGGAGCAGCTGTTAATCCTTAAGCGACTGTTGACACCTATATCGTCTAGCATGGCTATAAGGTTGTTGCGAAGAGCACCGCTAAAACTAGCAGTTTCCTTAGCCAACTGAGACACTTTCTCTTCGGATAAATTATTTTTGAAGCCGGTTTTCGCCGCAATATTTGCATTGTGAGCTTGGGTCGGGCCTGGCGATATTCCGACCAGCACAATTTTGGCTTCAGTATTCACATGCTCAAAGGGTGAAAAGTAAACTTCAATATCACTTTGCTTCTCAATAAGTAATGAGCTGCTGAACGGTGAGTTCCCAAAGTAACTTTCTATCGCTTCTCTGTATTGGCGTAATAGTTTGTTGTCCATAATAAACCTTTAGTTAGTTTCGTTTAATTCGCTGTGAGCAGTGCCCACACGTTATAACGCGATACTCCTCATTATTGATTACAAAATACGGTAAGTGCTCTGACTGCAAGTGCCCGATTAACTTTCTGATTGCTTTTGTTTTTCGTTTAAGAAAGCTATGAGTTTCGCCTGTTGCTCGGGCGGCTCGTAACAACATCAAAATTTCTTTTAGTACAGAAATCCATTTATTACATTCATGCTTTGCAACTGTAACAATGGATGTTCCACTTTTTTGCTCGACAGTTATCCCTATCTCCATCAGTATTAAAAGCTCTTCGGGAGATATTGCTCTTTGTTGGAAGCGCAATCGTGCATGTTGTGTCATGTTCATGCCTTACACCCTATCTGTATGTTTAAGGCCTTTAACAGATCCTGTGCTTCCGGTGAGATTTCTGAAAATAGTCTGTGTAACTCTTCTGCATTTGAAATTTTCATGGTTGCTTCCTCCTAAACGGACTTCTATTAAATAAGCACCTGGTTTCTTGGCATGAATTTCCACTCTATTGCGCTGACAATACCCCAGTTACCTGAGATATTTGGTCTACGCCATTTGGCAAGTGGCATCTTCATAAGGTATTCACGTGCGAGAATATAATCAATGAACTTCTTTTCATCTCCTTTCTCTCCTACCGTAAAAGTCCCGTTCCTCGCGCAAACTGAGTTGAAATAACTTCCATCCCTGGCTACGGGGACCAGTAATACGTCTTCTTCTTGTTCGCGAATATGTACTTCTGTTGAGATGATTGTTGGCTTAAAGGAGTTTCTTTGTTTTAACCAAAGCTTGGCCTCATCGACAGCAACATAATATTTGCCATCTTTTTGCTGTGTATTAAATCCTGCATTACCTTGAGAAATTTGATTTCGCACGCTTTGTAGTGACATATCAGCAATTGCTGCCAGCTCATTTAATTCGATTTGTCCTGTAGTAGGGAATACATCGTTACTGAGGTTATATAATTTGTTAAAATCAACACCTTCAGATATCACTACCTCTAATCGGGCTCTAGCAGCAAGCATTGTGGTGCGTATTATCGAACTGTCACTTTTGAATAATGATGCGTAATGCTTGGTTGAATACAACTCTTCCAATAAGCTATAACTTTTCATAATGTCAAAATCTTGAACGAACATCTCACCTTCTGTGAGCTGCCCAAGCACACCAAAATTTCGATGCCTTTTGAGTAAGTTGATCAATTCCTTTGGAACGATTGTGCCTTGATAAGAATCAGCTTGGCTAATCATCCAACCACCCAGCATCATGTGAAAACGGTAAAGCTCAGTTGCTTGCTCTTCAATTGTTCCGTCAGTTATTTGTTTATGCTTGGTTAACTTGGTCTGTGCCATTTTGTTAATGTTCTCGTTCATATCTGGATTCATCTAAGATTAGCATCGAATTATTTATTGTCAACCTGTTTGTTAATCTCTGCAATCATATTCTGCCTGTCGCCCAAAAATTGAATGTATAAGTGGAGGATAATTGACCTCCTTTGCGTTTGGCAGAAGCGGATTTTCTAAACCCGTATATTCAGGCGAACGTGCGACTTCTTGAGTAGAAAGCACGCTTTATTACGGTGATTAAACAATCAAAATACCGCGCAGATTTCGGCACAACCTATTGTTCTAGACCGCTTCTAGACGAGATTGTGGTGCTTTGCTCTCGCGTAGGGGAGTATCCTGGATAGTGGTCGGTTATGCCCAAGGGGATTACAAGGTAAGGTTCGTATAACAGCGTATTCCAATGTTCTACTGGTGGAGTGGTTGATCAAAAAACGTACAAATAATTTGACCGCACTGAGGGAGATCTATATAGTGCTCGCAGCTAGAAAGAAAGTCTCTTGTTTGAAGTCTCCATTACGTAAGTTCACGTCCTGTAGTTTCCAAGTGTTACAACATTTCAGTCAGATACATCTATAAATGCCTTTATAGGCGCACTTAATTTTTTTTAAAATACAGGATAATATTATGTCTAATACAACTACTGGTACGGTCAAATGGTTCAACGAATCTAAAGGTTTTGGTTTCATTGAGCAAGAATCTGGTCCAGATGTTTTTGCACACTTCTCAGCGATCGCCGGAGACGGTTTCAAGACCTTAGCTGAAGGTCAGCGTGTTGAGTTTGTTCTAGGTCAAGGCCAGAAAGGCCCGCAAGCTGAAAACATTGTAGCTATCTAACAGACTGCTATAGCCCGGGAAGTATCCCGGGGAAACAAGCTATTAGTGAGAGCTAGTAGTAAATTAAAGGGCATACTTTTACGAGTAAGCCCTTTTTTAGTTTTAGACCTGGTGAACTCGTTAAGCTTTACCACCTATCTGATCTTGGATCAAAACCGTTACGGCAAAAGCTCATTACTGACATGTAGTATGCCCCTAGTTATCTATTCATCTGTTACGAGTGCATTCATAAGAAATGTTGTCTTGATTTAATCCTGTCAGATTAAGTCACCTCTGATAGACCTGTGTGCTGTTCTGTCGCATCACACCTCACTCCTTCAAAAGTAAGTATTGACCAATAGTGTGCATTTTGTGACGCAATACCCGCCATTTTAATTTTCGGTATAAAGTAAAAGCGTTATTTCCGCACCATCGCAAAATGGTAGGTGTTTTGACTAGTAAATAATTAAAATCACCCGCATTATCAATGATATAAACCATAAAATCACAAATAGTCAGAACTTCGTTATTAATGTAAATACAATTGCCCAATTAGACGGTTAACTTTTGAGGAAATCTAGTGGATAAGATTACAGCCCAGATATTATCTAAAAATATTGAGAGTTACAGTAAAACATCTGATTCCTTGGTTATCGATAAACTGAAGCCAAAACAGCCTTTGGTAAAATTTCATCAATGGGCAGATAACCGTCCTTTCGAAGGAGGCTTTCTACTTAATAATCAAACAGGAATAAATGTTTGGTTATTAATAGTCGAGTGGAGCTCTAAAAATGGCTTTTATGTGGTTCTATTCCCTGAGGATAAATCGGGGCCAATAGCAGAAATACATACTGTGATTAAGGAAGGAAATGAGTCAGTCCTGAAATGGAAATATTCTCCATCCAAAAGGGATGGAAAAAACGCCGAAAGAAAGGACTATTTTGATAAGTACTTTTTCGATCTAAATGTTCTGATTTCAATACCTTCATCAGGCGCAGAAGTCAGTGATTTTCTAAGAGAGCTAATTGCGCTTTTTACATTGAGGTTGAAGGCAGATAATCTTGATGAAGATGTACCTGACTATCGAGATGGATTCCCGGAAGGAAAACTAAAAGAAAAGTTACATCTTTATAGAGAGCGTAACTCTGCACTGATTAAAACCGTAAAAAAAGATGCTTTAAAAAAATACGGAAAATTAGATTGTGCATGCTGTAGTTTCAATTTCAAGGATACTTACGGTGAGCTCGGTCTTGATTTCATTGAAGCTCACCACATTGTGCCTGTTAGTGATTTAGACCCAGCTGGAGACGAAACAAAAAAAGAAGACATTGTACTTGTTTGTGCAAATTGCCACCGAATGCTCCATAAGCGCAGACCATGGTTAGGCATTGGTGAACTACAAGCACTAAAAAGAGCATGATTTTCGCATCATTCTACTGAGAAGGCTTACATGCAATTCGCTCTTCATTTTGTTGCAGCCACCGCACAATATACTGGCATTATGCCTCTGCAATATCAATAAAATACCTCTGCTTAAAGTCTGGGTGCATTTGATGGTATTAAGATAAATTTTATCACGTTGGTAAGGACTACATATCTAACCGGCAGCCTCGTTAGGCTCTAGCGAGTGTTTGTCTAATTAATTTACTCACATCGGGAGAATATACCTTGCACAAATGCAAGCCTTTATCATAACCAGTACGTATAACTTCGCCGGCGTGTTGCAGATCAAGCTTCTTAATTAAGTGCGCCGCTTTCTGGTGGCTAAGGTTAAACTCCTTAGCAAGGTCTCCCAGCGTAGGTAAAGATCTTATATCTAATCTTTCAACTATTTTTTGATCCGTAGCAGCGTTGCCCATAGCTTCAATTGCTTTCTTAGCTGCCTCATAGTCACGTGTCGCGACAATCACTGTAGCAAGAACAGCACCTGCACCTACACCTAACAGTACTTTTTCTAGTACAGTCCAGCCTTGCTTTCTTCGGGTGTATCGTAACCAAGCTAGGCTTACAAGGCTGAGTATTGCTGTGCTACCCAGTGCGACTACTTTGTAATTCATTACTTTACCTCGACAAAATAACGGAATATCGTACCTTAAACCACATGAGCTTAACACGCCACTAAAGCAGGAAAAATATAAGTTGGCTTTGCTCCTGCGTCGCTTATTTTTTTCCCTGAAACTTTCCGATTATTACCTCAGGTTTTCATGTTAGACGCACCTGTGCATCACAGAAAAACTTCACTGGATTAATGTATAAGGAAAAGAATTATGGCTATCAAACAAGCAGTCAAAACATTACAGATCAACGGCGAACTTTTCATAACCTTTTAATAGGTCTTTTAAGTGATCGTTTAACATATCTGTTATTGAAGATATGCTATAATACGATCAATTATCAAACTAATTAAAAGAGTTTAATCCATATGATAAATACACATCCAATTCTAGCGGATATTTGTGTGGGAATATCCGAGCTTAAAAAGAACCCGATGGCGATCATAGAACAAGGTGAAGGCGCACCTATTGCTGTTCTCAACCGCAATGAGCCAATATTTTATGCCGTACCAGCGGCTGCATATGA
>MAAB01033058.1_pt1 | contig 10813 bp, 12 predicted proteins | sample 1115991 | NCBI WGS metagenome assembly MAAB01 (sample SAMN04961124, study PRJNA320927) | seawater metagenome | isolation source: sample BD02T18 sea water enriched with oil for 18 days | place: USA:Gulf of Mexico | collected 2013-07-27
GCATGGAAAGAGTAAGCGTCTTTCATGATGAATTCACGGGAGCGCATTACACCAAAACGCGGGCGAGTTTCATCACGGAATTTCGTTTGTACCTGATAAAAGGTAACCGGTAACTGCTTGTAGCTAGACAGTTCGTTACTGGCTAAGTCAGTAATTACTTCTTCGTGTGTTGGTCCCACACAAAAATCACGGCCATGGCGATCTTTAACCCGTAATAGCTCACCGCCGTACTGGAACCAACGGCCAGTTTCTTGCCACAACTCAGCAGGTTGAACCGCAGGCATTAATACTTCAAGGCCATTTGCCTTGTTCATTTCTTCTCGTACGATTCCTTCAACTTTGCGCAAGGTGCGTAAACCCAGTGGCAACCATGTGTATAAACCTGAAGCCAACTTACGAATCATACCTGCGCGAAGCATCAGCTGGTGGCTGATAACGACGGCATCCGTAGGGGTTTCTTTTACGGTAGCGATTAGGAACTGAGTTGCGCGCATAGTTGAGGCTCTTGAATCATAGAGAATTAGGGGGAATATCTGATGGCGGAATTCTAATGCTTTTTACCAATTCTAGCAATCGAGTCTGGTAATAGAGGTAGCTTACAAGACAGTGATGGTGGCTGTTATCAGAGCTTTGCCTTAAAATGAGCAAAATTATGGCTTCATTCAGGGTTTTAACTTGTCTATATCGACTTTACAGCAGCTTCAAGCAGGGCAATTAACTTCTGCATCTCGACTATCTCAACAGCAAGAGCCTATTGTGCGCTTGCAGATTTCAGCAGATTTAACTGAGTTACCCAAGGAGGTTTTTGACCTTGCTGATAGCCTTGAGATACTCGACTTATCGAATAACAAGCTCAATGATTTACCCGATGAGCTTGAACGCCTGATTAACATGCGCATTTTGTTCTTATCGAATAATGATTTTGCACAAATTCCTGCCGTGCTGGCGCGATGTCCTAAGCTTGAAATGATCAGTTTCAAATCTAATCGCTTAACCTCTGTTGCTGGAAACGTATTACCTGTCGATACGCGTTGGTTGATATTAACCGATAATCAAATTGAAACTTTACCTGACTCTATGGGTCAATTGCATCGCCTGCAAAAATTGGCCTTGGCGGGTAATCGTTTAACCAAGCTGCCCGATAGCATGGCTGATTGTCAAAATTTAGAGCTAGCGCGTTTATCCGCCAATGAATTCAGCTCAATGCCAGATTGGTTATTTCAGTTACCTAAGCTTGCTTGGTTGGCTTTCTCGGGTAATCGGTTTAATCGTGCAACGAACTCTTCCACACATCAATCTAAGCTTGCAGTCGATTCAAAAGCATCAGTGATTGATGTTCCCTTGGCTGATATTGAACTGAGTGAATTATTAGGCGAAGGAGCTTCGGGTTTAATTTATCGTGGGGATTGGTTAACTCAGCCACCGAGTCTGATTGGAACGGATAATCATATAGCGGTGAAAATTTTTAAAGGGGATGTGACCAGTGATGGCTACCCTCAGGATGAATTAGCTTGCTGCTTGAGCGCTGGTGAGCAGGAAAATTTGATTAAAGTCATCGCTAAGCTTGATCAAAGTGACGTTGAAGAAAAATTAGGTTTGGTGATGGAGCTGATTCCTGCCAGTTTTTATAATCTCGGCTTACCCCCATCTTTAATAACCTGCACTCGAGATACTTTTAAGCAGGGTACCGTATTTGATGTTAAGACCATCGCCAAGATTGCTTTGCAGATGGCTAATGCCATGTCTCATTTGCATGAAAATGGCATCAGTCATGGTGATGTGTATGCCCACAATACGATGATTGATGATCACGGGAATGCCTTGTTCGGTGATTTTGGTGCCGCGACTAATCTTAATTTTTTGGTTCAAGGGCAAAGAGAAGCGATGGAGCGTATTGAGGTAAGAGCTTTTGGCTGCCTACTGGATGATCTTTTGCCGCTTGTGGCAGATCGCTCTAATATTTCTACTGCTGAGTCTCTGGCAATTGAAAGGTTAACTGAACTGAAAAATCAGTGCATGAATAATAATTGTATTGCACGCCCTAGTTTTGTAGAAATACAGCAGCTATGTAAACAGCTAATTGAGCAACTACGCCAAAAACTAATGCAGGAAGATAGCAGCCTATAATGATGGCTATTTTCTTTTTGCTGATTATCTTTGCTATAGCGGCGATTGGTTGGTTGCCCAAATCAGTCGCTGTGATTTATTTTATACTGAGTATTATCACGCTAACCATTTATGGTCTAGATAAATGGCTAGCCTAGAAAGAGATGCGACGAATTAGCGAAAAGAAACTGCATTTGCTGTCTTTGTTAGGCGGTTGGCCTGGGGCGGCTATTGCTCAGCAAGTCTTTCGACATAAAATCAAAAAAATGAGTTTTCGCCGAGCATACTATTTAACGACGTTTATTAATTTAGCTGTGGTAAGTACATTCTTGATAGTGAAATATCAGCAAGGGTTGATTGTCTTAGATTTATCGAATTGACTAACATTGGAATTAAACAATACGAATTAAAGAAATAAAAGTATGAAGAAAAAAGTATGAAACAAAAAATGACAGGCTATCATAAGGATGAAGAAGATCACTGGGTCGCCCAGCTTGCGTGTGGTCACTTCCAGCACGTCCGTCATGAACCACCTTGGACGAGCAGGCCTTGGGTAACAACCGCTGAAGGTCGTTACTCTATGTTGGGCTTTGAATTGAATTGCAAGAAATGTGACCAAGGATTAGGCCCTGATCACAAATAATAAACCCATGACCTAATGATTATCATCAAGAAGAGAGAAATATAATGAGCAAGACTCAGGCTCCCGTTGAAACGGGCAGGGGGCAGGTGAAACACAATCACCTAGCCGCATTAGTGACGTCGAAGGTCTATCGACAACAGATCGTAAAGGCGAAAAAAGGAAAGGGGGCGTATGCCCGCAAAGAAAAAAATAACCGTAAGTTTACTTATAGTAAGGGTCAAGAGCCCTATTTAATAGCTGCTTAAATCTGAAATTATTTAAGGTGTTATCAAATAGGATTTTTTACTTAATGAATACTGCCTCTATTCAATACTAGATAAGAACTGCTGATAGACTTCAGCGCTCTCATTAGGAACTTCAACCATAGGCAAGTGGCCTACCCCTTCAAATATGTGCACGCTGGCTGCAGGGATTAACTGCTTAAAGGCGGCAGCTGCTGAAACATCTAATACTCTATCTTCTTTGCCCCACATAATTAAAGTAGGAACATTATTTTCTGCAATAATTGCTTCTATGGAGTGGTGGAATTTGGTTTTTATTAGATGCTTTTTGGTTGCGAGCATGTCATTAAATATTTTTTCATTAATATCAGCTCGGGCCAAAGTCTTTCGTACAAATGCAGGGTATAACGGCCAAGGTAATAAAGGAGGTTGAGACATAGTGAAATCCATGCGGAAATCGAAACTGGCTTCATCCGTCGCGATTAAGGGGTTTTTACCTTCTGCCAGAGTCAGATAGTATTCACTAGGGTTCTCGCCATCGATGCCAGCGGCATCGATTAATGTTAGGCTTTTGATTTTTTCTGGGTGGCTAATACTATAGATGGCGCTAATAGCCCCTCCCATAGAATTACCTGCAAGGTTAAAACTATCTATTCCTAAGGCACTGACAAGGGCATCTAAGCGTTCAGCTTGTTTTATTAGGTCATAATCTATGGTTAATAACTGTTCCGAATCACCATGCCCCGCTAGGTCAATAGCAATGACATGATACTTTTTATCAAGGGCTTTGGTGAAGCGAATCCAGTTATCCTTATTGGCAGAAAAGCCGTGCAGAAGAATAATGCTGTCTGCATTTTTCACGCTGCTTTGGCGTTCCATATAGGTTAATGTCACATCGTCAGCTTTAGCTGTTTTGACTTCAAAACCTACGCTCTCACGGGCTAGGTTAATCGCACTATCAAAAATACTGTCTTGCTGGCTTGCTGTGCAGCCAGTAAATAATAGACTGGTAGAGATGAGGGTGATCGTGGCGAGTTGTTTAATTTTTATTAGCATTATTAGGCTCTAAATTTTCGTTTACTGTTCAATTGAATCAGTATTACTTAAGGTTTTGGAAATATCGTTTACTGCGTTGATCGCAGGAATAATCGATTCCTCATCCAATAATCGATTTGGCTGATAGGCTAAGAGCATGCCATTACTAATTTCAATGTGAAGGTGCGGATGCGCCAAAAACCAAGCTGATAGATTGGCATCTTTTGCAGATTCTTCTAAGTGTTGCTGTAAAAATTGCTCTAGCAGGCTCGGGTTGTTGGCATGTAGTTGGTGGTTTTCGAAGGCGTAGTGGGGTGCTAAAAGTGAAATTTTTTGCATTCTGCGTAAGCGGGCGAGGTAATTTTTATCAAGGGGGGATTGCATGGCATCGTTCATCAAACGGCCAGAGTTTGTCGGCGTAATAGATGCATGCAGAGCCTGATATTTGGACTGTAATTTGAGGTGGAATAAAATAAGGCTGCTATTGTGAATACCTGATGGCTCTATAGCTCGACAGTCAAAAAAGCTAAAGCTATGACCGTCGATATCACCGCTGATAAAATGACGAAAAATCACATTCTGGCTGTAATTTAGCAAGCCAAAATTGGCGATCTTGATATCATCACTAAAATTCACAAACTCTTCGTATTGCCAATCATGCTGGAGAGCAATATTTCGAACTTTGCCACTGCGACTATTTTTACTCAGCATGATAAGAAGCAGGGCGCTGATGGTTATGGTGCTAAGAACAATAAAGGCGAATAACAGCTGCAATTGAAACCTCTTAACCTGTAAACTGGTGGAATCGATGGATTTTAAAAAGAGTTTAACATGCCTAAAACTCCTGCTCGTAAAAAATCAGCTGCCAGCATAAAAGAACCTCTGGTTTTAGCGGAAGAAGTCTTAAGCCATGACGGTGTGCACAAAATCGGTATTATGACGCTGAACTCGGCTAATACCATGAATGCGGTTGACCTTGAAATGGTTAACCTGATTGATGAGGTTATTGCTAAGTGGCAAGCCGATGACAACATTGTTGCTATGGTGATGCGCGGGGCGGGGGATAAAGCTTTCAGCGCAGGTGGTGATATTCGTAAGCTGTATCAGAGTATGCAAGCTCAAGGAGACGAACATCTAACCTATGCGGATAGTTTCTTTACTGGCGAGTACAGTAAAAACTACCGCGTCCATCGTTTTGGCAAGCCGTTAATTGCTTGGGGTAATGGTTTTGTTATGGGGGGCGGGCTCGGGCTGTTTATTGGCGCCAGTCATAAAGTTGGTACAGAAACCTTAAAGCTCGCCTGGCCTGAAATTCGTATTGGTTTATTTCCTGATGTTGCTGGTAGTTATTACCTCAGTCGTTTAGCTTTTCCGTTAGGGCATTGGATGGCTTTAACGGGCAGCCAAATGAATGCGATCGATTGCAAACAAGCAGGCCTAATTAACTACTGCCTCGCCAATAGTGATTTTTCTAATCTGATTGAGCAATTGCGCCAGCAATCTTGGCAATCGAATAAAGCGATGAACAACCAGTATGTTCGAGAGTTATTAAAATCCTTTGAGGCACAAACTGAGATTCCATTTCCTAAGTCTAACTACGATGATAATAAGGCGGATATAGCGGCTTTATTTTCGCTGGCTAATACTGAAAGTCCTGCTGATCATAAGCAAACACATGTTGTTTCTATTGCCGATAATAAGCAGCTATTAGAAAAAATCGCAGCAACCTTTAGTCAGATCAACAGCGATAACGAATGGTTTATTCAAGGTAGGAATAACTTTTATAACGGTTGCCCCGCAACAGCTCACTTGATTATGCAGCAGCTTTTAATTGGCAAAAATATGACGTTGAAAGAAGTTGTGCAGTGGGAGTTAATCTTGGCTTTGCAATCTGTTCGACATCCCGATTTTGTCGAAGGCATTCGCGCGATGGTGGTGGATAAAGATTTTAAGCCAAAGTGGCAGCACGAGTCGGTTGCCGAAGTACCTATTGAGTGGATAGAGGGGTTATTAAAATCGTTATGGCAGGAAGGAGAACATCCCTTTCGTGAGCTTTAGCCTAGCGAGCTCTAAATTCAAAAACATCATGAGCGAGTTCAATCTCCATACTGAGGTTGTTAAATTCGCTATCAATAATCGAACTATGCCAGCCAAAGCGCGTGAGAGCGCTGACATTCTCCCAGGGAATAAACTGTTCTTCGTTGCATACTCGATTATTCGCAATGGTCACTAGGTCGCATAAATCTATTTTATTAATATAGCGATTCTGATCTTGGTAGTTTTGTGGAATATCGGCAATTGAGCGAGGAAATTGCCAATGGCTTAAAATGCTTTCCCCCAGCATTGGGTGAATATCGTTAATGGTGCTATTTAGCTCCTCTAACGAATAACAGCTTTTTTTATCGCTCATGGTAATAATCGGCAGCGCGCCAATTTTATGCAGTAACCCTGCTAAAAAAGCTTCTTCTGGCACTAATTTAGCTTTACTCGCGAGTACATAGCAATGGCAGGCAACATTTAAACTGTGATGCCAGATTTCTCGCATTTTTTCTTCTGATGATGGGTTTTTGCTATTGAATAATTGGCGGGTCGAGTAGCTGATGGCCACCTTTGCACAATAATTCATGCCTAATAAACTGATAGCTTTACTCAGATCTGCGACTTTGACTTCTCGTCTTACTAGTGGGCTGTTCGCGATGCGTAATAGTTGTGCCGTGGTTGCAGGGTCTTGTTCAATAATTCGTGTAAGGCCGATAATATCTAAATTAGGGTCTTTTTCACATTGGCGAATGCGTAATGCAATTTCGGGTAAGGTAGGCAGAGTGAGACTGTTATCTTCAATCGCCCGCATAATATCTGCAGCAAGTGACTTCATCGGTTAGCCTCCTAATGCCCCTTGGGTTTCAATAATTTCTTCACTGACATCTTCCATTTCAGCGATGAGTGTCGTTGGGTCTAAACCCAACCGTTCAAAAGAAGAAATTTTAGTCCAATCAAGCTGGGTATAAGGGTGGTCGGTTCCTGCATAACTTTGCAATGTGGCGACCTGTACGATATCGGCATAATCAACATTCGCGACTTCACGTTCAAATTGTAGGTAGTTTTTGGGTACGGAAATTAGTTCTTCAGGGAAGGCCCACATTTTTAGAATATAACTGCCTAATGATGGGTGAAGAACGCTAAGTACCTTACCTAGAGCAAATGAGTCATTTAATAAATTCTCATTGTTTTCAGCAAACGACAAAATAGGTAGCTTGCCTATTTGATGAATAAGACCCGCTAATAATGCTTGGTCGGGCTGTAATTTTGTGAAATGGCGGGCTAATACTTGGCTACTCGCAGCAATCTCGATACTCTTTGACCAACATGCGCGCATACGTGAATCCACAACATCACTCGTGGCTTGGAACATCTGCTCCATTGCCAGTCCCATTGCAAGATTGCTGGTTAGGTCAATGCCAAGACGAGAAACGGCCGTGGTTAGGTCAGAAACGGGGATTGAAGCGCGAATGAGTGGGCTGTTAGCCACTTTCACCATGCGCGCACTTAAAGCGGCATCACGGCTTAAAATTTTGGTTAAATCAGCAATCGAGGAGGTAACATCTTCTGCCACCTCGCGCACTTGCAGAGCCACTTCGGGCAAGGTTGGTAAAACCAACTCATCATTTTCAAGGGCTTGAATGATATCTTGTTTTACTTGTTTGACGAGTGGGATTGTCATGAGTCTCTTAGAACCTTTTATTCTTCCTTTTTATCAGTATAGGGCAGGTTCTGTAAGGTGAGAGGAAATTCATTAGAATCGGTTAAATACAGATTTACACCAGGGTTTTCGCCGTTGAGAACAGCGAGTATTTGTGAATTACGTTGTATCACAATATCCCCTTGGCTCTTGCCTTGGAGATCAAATAACTGCGTGCCGACCTGGGTTAAAATGGATTCATCGTTACTATCAATCTGATAGTGATATAGCGCTTTTTTTACCTTGCCTAGATATTGTAAACGGGCAACGATCTCTTGCCCCGTATAGCAGCCTTTATTGAAACTGATACCGTCTAGCTTGTGCCAGTTGATGTGCTGCGGGATCCAGTGCTCATGCTGGTCGTTATCGATAAAAAAGATGCCGTCAGAGATGTCTTCTAAGCGCCAATCGAGGGTGGGCACTAAGTTAATACTTTGACCTTCTAAAGCATGATTTTCTGTGATTAAGAATTGGCGATTAGAGGATATGGCTAGTTGCTGGTCATTTGGGTTGCAGCTTATATCAGCTAATTCCGCATTAGCCGTGTCGGTATTGCTCCATTGGCCCAAGATCAGATGGCTATGCTGGCAGTTTTCAATTGTAGCTTTAAAGAAAACCTTATATTTCTGTAAGTGCTTATCTAACACCTCTGCGCTTTTAGTCGGCAAAACTAACCAGTAGTTTTCGCCATCGAAGCTGATGTTAAAGTTGGCAACGATACGTCCTTTAGGATTACAGCAGGCGCCATAGTGGACAGTGTCAGTAGTGATGTCGCTGAGATTGCAGGTTAATTGGCCCTGTAAAAAACGCTCGGCATCTGGGCCATAAATTTTTAGCGCGCTAAATTGATTCAGCCAGCAGGTTTTATACTTGCTCCCTTGGCTATTGTTTTGGGCGCTCAACGGCTCTGTTTGAGGCAAGTAATCGCCCCAAGCATCATTGCTACCTTGTTGTTCTAGTGTGCTACGTGAAACCATTATTGTGTCCTGATATTGCTTTAGCGCAAGTTATTTTCATTTTACTCGATAAATCCTGACTGTGTCTTGTGCTTAGGCTTATGTATAATGCGATGACTAAAATTTGGGAGAGTAAACGTGAGTGAGAATCTCGAGCATAAACGCTTAATATGGCATTGTCGTCGTGGAATGTTAGAACTGGATGTTTTGTTATTGCCATTTTGCCGTGAAGTTTATTTAACTTTAAGTACTGAAGATCAAGCTAAGTTCGTTGATTTAGTCGCCTGCGAAGATCCTGATTTGTTTGGCTGGTTTATGCAGCACAATGTTTCAGAAAATCCAAACCATGCTTATATGGTGGATATGATTTTGAAAGCTGGAAAAATTACAATTTAGTCATTCTGCTTTATTCTTACAGGAGTTGGCCGTCTCATGGATGAGAATCGACCTCTTGATATATTTCTTCAGCCGTCTCGGCGCTTAATAATCATCAGTATTTTGTTTGTGCTCCTTTGTGGGCTCTTATTGTGGACGATTCCGTTAACCTACTTACATAAATTATTGCTGTTTATGATTATGCTGGTGGGTTCGCTAATGGAGCTTAGAAGTAAGGTGTTTTTAACTAGCCCGAATAGTATTATTCGTATTGGTTGTGATGGTGGCTTAGTATCAGCAGATGGTAGTGTGAGCGAGGCCCGTTGGTGGTATCAGCGCCGCTTAGGAGAAAAAGTGCACGCTGAATTATATGCAGGCAGTCGGGTTTGGGTTGAGTGGGTGGCACTAGACTTTGCTCGCTGGCCTTGGCAATTTGGCCAAGCGCTGGTGATTGCCCGCGATAGCGTTGAAGATCCTAAAGACTTTCAACGCTTGAAGCGAATGTTACGCAGCCGCTAGTATGTGTAAAAGGGGAGTTTAAAGCTCACCCAGTTCTTTCAAATACTTAGGGGTTAGTACGGTATCAAAGGCACGGGGCAGAGCTTCTGGGTAATCCAGTGAGTAATGCAAGCCGCGACTTTCTTTGCGCAATAGCGCAGAGCGAATAATCACATCAGCCACATCAACCAAGTTACGCAGCTCTAATAAATCATTCCCCACGCGATAATTACCGTAGAACTCCTGGATCTCTTCACGCAGCAAGGTGACTCGGTGCTTGGCGCGTACTAAACGCTTCGTTGTACGCACAATACCCACGTAATCCCACATAAAACGACGTAATTCATCCCAATTGTGAGCGATAACGACCGCCTCATCAGAATCAGTCACCTGGGAATCATCCCAATCTGGAATCTCAGGCAGTTTAGCCCCAGCAGAAACATTCTTGCCTATTTCTGCAGCAGCTTGGCGAGCAAAGACCAAGCACTCTAATAATGAATTACTGGCTAAACGGTTTGCACCATGCAGACCCGTATGCGCAGTCTCACCAATGGCGTATAGGCCAGGAATGTCGGTACGGCCTTCGATATCGGTCACCACTCCGCCACAAGTATAATGCGCGGCAGGAACGACAGGGATCGGATTTTTAGTCATATCGATCCCTAGTTCTAAACAGCGTTCATAAATATTGGGAAAATGCGCAATGATAAAGTCTTTGTCTTTGTGACTGATATCCAAATACAGGCAATCTGCCCCAAGGCGCTTCATTTCATGATCGATCGCACGAGCCACAATATCACGAGGGGCAAGTTCGCCACGTTCATCAAACTTATGCATAAAGCGCTCACCGTTAGGCAGCAGTAAATGCCCGCCTTCACCGCGCACCGCTTCAGTAATCAAGAACGATTTTGCTTGTGGGTGATATAAACAAGTAGGGTGGAATTGATTGAATTCCATATTGGCAACGCGACAACCTGCGCGCCAAGCCATGGCAATACCGTCGCCAGAGGCACCATCTGGGTTACTGGTATAAAGGTACGCTTTACTGGCGCCGCCAGTGGCTAAAACCACTGAGCTGGCGGTAATGACTTCTACTTCTCCACTGGCTTTATTTAAGAAATAAGCGCCAAAACAGCCTTGTTCTTTTTGCCCGAGTTTCTCCCCAGTAATTAAATCAACCGCAATATAATCGGATAATAAATGCAGGTTTTTCTTCGCTTTTGCTGCTTTTTGCAAAGTC
>MAAB01034885.1_pt1 | contig 10806 bp, 10 predicted proteins | sample 1115991 | NCBI WGS metagenome assembly MAAB01 (sample SAMN04961124, study PRJNA320927) | seawater metagenome | isolation source: sample BD02T18 sea water enriched with oil for 18 days | place: USA:Gulf of Mexico | collected 2013-07-27
CTGTTGCACCCGAAGCCCCATGAATCAAAATTGTTTCTCCTGCGAGTAATTGACCACAGGTTAATAAACAATAATAAGCCGTCTCGTAACTGCCTAATAAATTACACGCTTGATCAAAGCTGAAGTGCTCAGGAATCGCTAACAAGGCTTTTTCAGGCGCCACCGCATAGCTGGCAAAACCGCCGTATTGCTGATAATTCCCCGGTGACCTTGGCCCCGCTTGAAAACCATCCACCAGCACTCGATCACCAATTTTGTGCTGAGTCACCGAGCTACCCGTCCAGATCACCTCACCGCTGTATTCTAACCCTGGTGAATACGGCAATGGCGGCATGTGCTGATATTGGCCGCTCGTCATCAACAAATCGACCCAGCCTAAAGAAGCACTTTTCACCTGAACTACCACATCCTCAAGAGCCAATTTGGTGGTATCTGGCATCGGTTGATCAATAATTTTGATATTATTTTCAACCCCTTCAACAGGGTTTTCAGCGAATTCTTCTACAACAACTCGATGCCCAGCAATAACGCCAGCTTTAAGCTCTGATTTAATTTCACTTTCTAATACTGTCATTGCTCTATCTCTTGCAGCTAAAATGCCATAAATACTGTAATATACGCCCTCTTAAATACAGGCGCTTTCAATAAGGTTTGTAATATAGGGCACTATTTTTATACAGGCTTTTGTTTTTATACAAGCCTTCATTACTTCAGGCTAGCAAAATGTCTAAATTCTTTTTCAAAGGGCGCATAGTGCTTCCTTCAGATTACAGTACTTACAACTACAATACCGATCCAAGTGCTAAGCATGGCTCTAAAAAGCACCCAATCTCTATCACTGTCACCAGCGAAGCTAGACAAGCTGAAATTGAAGAGCAGTTAAAAGCGCAGGGGATTTTTGCCAACATCACATTAGATGCAGACGGTGAAGAAAATATCAGCGAACTTGACGTGGTGACCAACAAACCCACCACCGTCGTATTAGACAAAACCCCTAACCGCAACGAACCTTGCTCGTGCGGCAGCGGTAAAAAGTATAAGAAGTGCTGTTCTAAATAGACTTATGCTTGGTAGTTCTCAAATACGGAAGCCCACTCATCGTAGTGGGGTCCCGCATGTTGGCGTAGAAATGGGAATAACCAGTTCGCGGCAGCTAGGGCTAAGTTAAAGTCGTCATCTAAAGGCTGGCCTAAACCCGGAAAATTCAGTGCATGTTCAATCGCACACGCACAGACTAAAAACTGGCCAATAGAATCGGCTATCGGCGCAAAATCCCAAAACCCCATACCTTGCATCGAGCTGTATACCGGACTACTTTCACCTTGCTCCAACGTTTTGACGATAATTGGATCACCACCATCATGAGCAATTAAAAACCAATCATCCTGCCATTTAGCAAGCTCACCGGTTAACTGTGAAAACATCTCTGGCTGCCACGCAAGCTCTGAAGCTTTCAGCAGTTCTACAGGATGTCCGACGCCTTCTAATACCAGCCCTTGCTGTGGACAAACCGCTGTAATGTAGCTGCTTAATTCTATCGGCAATGAATGTTTCTCACTAGCCAATTGAGCCGCTAAAGATTCCCTGTTCGCGAGATGTTCACTCGCGCTAGAAAATGCCTGTAATTTAGAACTGTTGGCGGAGGAAAAACTGGCGATTAGGCTCATCGCATCTTGAATATTCATGTATTAATCGTCTGTCTTAGCTAAAGAGGAAGAGTGGTTATGACTTAATGGCGCATGGTAACCACTACTTTAACCTCTATGTTAAACCATCACTGATTAAGCCGATAGAAAATTTCTAGCCAGCTCCTAAGACATCAACCCAGTCAGCTGAAAATTTATTACAATCACCAGGCCATCGAGCGCTTAAATAGTTTTTGTCCAGCACCGTAAAGCCAAAACGATGATTATTTTCACTATCACGTATCGGTAAAAAAGGCCCCTTATCAAAACCCCCTTCTTTGCCTACAGCCTGTTTCACTTCTTGCTCTACCGTCATAGGATAAGTGCGATAATAACGTCCTAACCAAGGCGCCGTGACTACCCAAGCTGATAATTCCATCGAGGCCGTCAAAGCAGTGGTATGTCGACCTTTCAATACCGACTCGCCATTATTATATTGAGATCGCGCCAATAACAATACCCCATGACATACAGCTGCCACCGGCTTATTTTCGGCCATAAAATAACAGCAAATAGATTGTGCAGCCTTCGACTCCATCATTGTTTTCATGCCCGGTGCGTGCCCACCAGGAATAAATAACGCATCATACTCCTCAGCGACTACAGCAGCATAAGCCAATGGTTTCAAAAATGATTCGTGAGTAATCATCTCTCGATACTTAGCGATATCAACGTTTTTAGTCATTAAAAAAGGCGTTAACAAAGAAAAACCTTTATCAACTAAGCGCTGATCTGCATAAGCAGGAAGCCCTTCAGGCGTACTAAAAGTGAGGCTATGCCCCGCTCGCATCATAGCCTTCCAAGGCACGGCACTTTCGGTCGGATCGTAATCCAAGCTTGGCAGTAATATTAAAACTTTCACACTAATTCCTTTTATGAAACAACAAGCCCCAAGCAATCATCAACTGGGCAGAAATATATATAGTAACAATTACAGTCGTCGAATAATCAAAGCTGACAATAAAACGATTCACACCGATAAGGGCATCAGCGATTAAAAAAGCAAAACCACCCACATTAATCCATGGGTTATTTTTCACCAACAAAGCACTGAAAGCCATCGCCAATAGCACCAAGCAATAAATCACAACAGGAATAAATAATGCGCCAGCGGTTAATGAAAACTGATACAAAAGCACTGCCGTCACCACAAGTAACGGCGACATCAACCAGCGACGACTCGTTGTAATATCTCGCATAGGAATGAACAGATAGAGGTAAGCAAGCTGCGTGATTAAAAATGAGCCGAGCGCTTGTTTCAAATAAACACTGCGATCAAAATCTAAAAAAACATCGCCACTAGCAGAAGCCAACATAGCCAGAACAAAAGCAGCGGTTTGCTTATTACTTAACGTATTCCCCTTGTGAAAAATAGCGATTAACGCCAGCAGTAAAACCGGCGCCGCCTTCAGTAAATAACTGAATTCATAAGGTTTGAAGGCAATACTCGCGACATAGGCATATCCACAAACTAGCGCGAGCAAAAATAGGCTTAAGCTCCTTTTACTTATTTCGGCACCTATATCAGTTCCTATATCGGCACTTATCTTTCCATTTGAACCTGTCATTTAACTTTTCCAACTAAGTCAGCCTGGTCTTTCTCAAACTCAGTAATCGATTGCCAAAAAAGTGTGCCTAATAAGAAATCAAAGATGGGCAATGTAATATTGAAATTGGCTTCGCCCATTTTGTCACGCTTGTGGTGCAGTACGTGCAAATGACGCAATGCAGTCCAACCAGGGATGATTAAAAATATCTTTTCAGCCCAATGACCGCGAGGAATGTGATAGCTAAAATGCAGTATTTCATACAACAAGTATCCACTAATGCCGGCTGCTGCATAAATGTAAGCTGCATTCATGCTGATGGCTTCACTTAATAAATATCCGGCGGGCAAGATCAGGCCAAAAAGAAAAGCAAAGATTAAATACACCGGAAAAAGCACAACACGCCAATCTCGTACAGCCTCATAATCCATTGCATTTTCTAAAAAGAAACTGTGATGATCCCCAGTATGACGACTGTAAAATAACTTTCCGTATTTGGTTTTTCTATGTCCTAACCAGCGATGAGCATAATACTCAGCAAAGTTAACCAGCAGTATCATAGCCGGAAATATCAACCACTCAATCCATGAAACAGAATGCAGCTGAAACAAGGCATAAAAAATAATACTCAGCCCTACCAGTAATACACTGAACATGTGAACCCAGCCGCTGTAGCCGGTCGAAATACCTTCTCGATATTGATCACGAAATTTCGTCATTGCTTCTAATGTCATCATCGCCATAAAAGGGTCTCATCTGTGCTGGGAGCTGGATACAGTGTATTTAATGCTACGTTCTTATTATTGGTATTACTGAGAGCTTACTTCTGAGCTTTCTTCTAACTTTACTAAGCACCAGCATATCAGCCCTTGCTTTTAAGGCTAATCAATAATACAAAAGAGCATTATCACTCAAACGAATAATGCTCATGCAACTCAACCTACGCGCTTTGGACCTTAACTTGCTCCCCGTATTCGATGCCTTGATGAGAGAGCAACATTTATCACGAGCATCCGAGCACCTTGCAATGAGCCAGCCTGCTGTTAGTAATGCCTTAAAACGTCTGCGTCAAACCTTTAACGACGATCTGTTTGTGCGTACAGCCAAGGGGCTTAAACCCACCGCTCGCGCCCAAGAACTGCAACAAGCAATTCAACCCGCACTGCGCTTAATACAAACAGGCTGTATGGAGAGTAACTTTGATCCCCGCAGTAATGATCAAACCCTTCAAATTTCATTAAACAGCGCCACAGAATTTTTAATCGCTCCCTTAATACATAAATGGCTGCAAGCTGAAGCGCCCAACATGAGATTGCAGCTGCAGCCGGACCATCTTGATGATATCCCTGCACAGCTAAAAGAAGGTCGATTAGATTTTGCCTTAGACTATGTCGGCTTTGGAGATGATCAATTTCAGTCACTGAAATTAATTGAAGAAGATTTAGTTGTTATTTGCCGTACTAACCACCCACAACTTAATGGCCAGGTTACATTAGAGCAATTTGAGACATTGCCACAAGTAAGCCTAATCCCTCGCTCCAGCCTAGCCCATAAACAGAGTCACTTGCGCGGAACCCCCATAGAACAATTAATGGGAAAAGACTTACCACACCGCAACCTCACCATGCATGTATCCAGCTTTGTCAGTATTCCTAATATCATTGCTCAATCTGACTTAATCGCAGTCGTGCCTAAACGTATTGCCCTGCATTTCAACCACAGTCAGCAATCCTCTCTTCAATGCTTGCCTTTACCTTTTAGTTATCCACAAGTGGGGATTCAACTGTTATGGCATAAAAGTCGAGAACACGACATGGCCCATCAATGGGTAAGAGAGCGTTTGGCTAACCTGATTCATTTATTGCCAGCCTAGCAAGCAGAGCCACATCAATTCATCGGCAAGCGTGTTGAATCGACGATTTTACGCATCACAAAGCTCGAATGTACACCACTTACACCCTCGATACGGGTTAATTTACCCAATAAAAATTGCTGGTAGCCTTCCATATCTTTCACGATCACTTTCAATAAATAATCGGCTGAAGAACCTGTTATCAAATAGCATTCAAGCACTTCTGGAAAGTTGGATACCAAGGTTTCAAAGTTCTCAAAGCGTTCAGGGGTATGGCGATCCATACTGATAGAAATCATAGCGACCAAGTCTAGCCCTAAAGCTTTTGGCGCCAATACTGCGACTGTCTTTTGAATAATTCCAGATTCTTGCAACGCTTTCACTCGGCGTGAGCAAGGTGAAGGTGAAAGCCCCACCTTATCGGCAAGATCAAGATTAGAGATTGCACCGTCTTTTTGCAGCTCATCAAGGATACGTCGATCGGTACGATCCAATATCATGGGTATTGAAGTATTGCTCATTTATTGTACCTGACGAATTTTTACCTTCGATTATGCACATAAATTAGAGAATAAACCTACATTATTAGAAATAATTAGCACCGTAATAATACTCAACTTCAACAATAGCTCGCTGAGACAAGCGATGAATAGGGCAATTGTCAGTAATTACACTTACTAGCGTACGTTCTGTAACGAAGGTGATGGATGAAATAGAGTACTATTGATTCGTCTGGATATAGAAATGATTTGTCTAGATATAGAAAGTTTTAGCCCTACAATTTTACAGGCTATTGCATTACTGCAATACTACTGCCGTTTCCCGCTACCTGAGTTTGAAATAACAATAATGACAGCTACTCCCAATAATGCGGCACAGCTTGCCAGCAGTACGTTAAAAGCCCAGAAAAACGAACTTATAGCAGAATACGCAGTTCGTAATAATATTAAGGCTTTCATCCAAACGATGACGACAATATTGCCCTATTTTGTCTTATTCTATCTTGCTATAGAAAGCCTAAAAATCTCATATTGGCTAGCGGCAGGCATCACATTAATACTCACACTTTTTATCATTCGAGTTTTTGTCATGCTGCACGATTGCGGCCATAACTGCTTATACGTAAATCCACGCGAGAATAAAATCGCTGGTTTTATTTTTGGCGTACTCTGCGGTGTACCACAATACGTTTGGTCAAAGCATCACGATTACCACCATTCAACCAACGGTAACTGGGAAAAGTATCGTGGGCCACTCGCCGTATTATCCGTTGATCAATACGCGGAACTGACAGAGAAAGGCAAAAAATCTTACGCCAATCAGCGCAACCTTAGATTAGCCCCAATGGCTGGGTTTTTATATTTTATTTTCAACCCAAGATTCACCTGGATGAAAGGCAGCATTCAGTTTGCAATCTTCTTCATTAAGCAAAAGCTAGCGAAGCTGTCCAAACCTGTTAGTGAAATTAATTCAGAATTTGAAACCAACTACTGGAATACTTGGCAAGAATATCGCCATATGACGGCTAATAATCTTGTTCTGCTTACCGCTTGGGTATTCGCCGCGAGCTATTTTGGGGTTATCGAGTTTTTCAGCATCTATATTGTTGCGCTTTCCTTAGCTGGCGCAATCGGCATCGTATTATTTACAGTGCAGCATAACTTTGAAGAATCTTACGCCGCGAGTAGCGAAAATTGGGATTATTTTGTTGCAACTTTAGATGGCACCAGCTTTTTAAAGCTGCCTAAGTTTTTGAATTGGTTCACTGCCGATATTGCTTACCACCATATTCATCACTTATCTGCGCGTATTCCTAACTACAACCTAGTAAAATGCCACGAACAATATAAGCATCTATTTGATCGCGTAAGACGCATTTCATTGAGTGAAATTCCCAATGCGTTTAAATTTATCATTTGGGATAACCATACCAGTAAGATCATCAGTGTTGTGCAATACGAAGCAAACTATAATGCACAGACTGAAGAAGTGGCAATGGAGCCAAACCCTTCCGCATAATTTGAAATTAGTGTGCCGAAAAAGACATGTTTTTCGTCCGAAATAGACCAGTTTTTCTTTTTAATCCCGTTTAGACTGTTCACAGTCAACATATTATAAAAAGAGAACTGGGCATGTCGATTATAAATAGTGAATTCGATTACATCATTATTGGTGGAGGATCCGCGGGTTGCGTGCTCGCCAACCGCCTATCTGCAGATTCTAAAAACCGCGTTTGTCTATTAGAAACCGGCCCCAGTGACAACACCCCTCTTATCTCTACTCCCATTGGTGTTATTGGCCTGATGGACAGTAAAAAATACAACTGGATGTTTAACTCTCAGCCCGAGCCTAGCCAGCAAGACCGCATCATTTATTGCCCACGCGGCAAAGTATTAGGCGGTAGTAGCTCAGTAAACGCGATGCTCTATACTCGCGGTACGCCTAGCGATTACGACCATTGGGCTAGCTTAGGAAATGAAGGTTGGGGCTATAACGATATCTTGCCCTATTTCAAATCGACCCAGCATCAGGAACGCGGGGCCAGTGATTTTCACGGTACTGAAGGTGAACTTAACGTCGCCGAAGGCCGTTCAAACCATCCATTAGGAGAAACTTTGCTGGCAGCATGTCGACAGGCTGGCTATCAAGATAACCCCGACTTCAACGGCGCTCAGCAAGAAGGCATTGGTTATTATCAAGTCACACAAATTAACGGCGAGCGCTGCAGTGCTGCACGAGCATTTTTACATCCAATTATTGACCGTGAAAATTTAACCGTTATTACCGAAGCCAGAGTCGCCCGTATTCTGATTGATGATAAACATGCCGAAGGTGTCGAGTATCAACAAGGTGGCAAACTGCATACTTTAACAGCCGCAAAAGAAGTGATCGTTTCAGCCGGTACTTTTTGCTCTCCTCAGCTATTAATGCTGTCAGGAATAGGCCCGCAGGAAGCATTAAAACAGCACAACATTCCAGTTAAGCATCACCTATCGGGTGTTGGGTCTAACCTGCAAGAACACATCGATATTATTACCGTCAACGAAAGTAAAAAAGCAAACACAGTGGCTTTACGACCTATCGGCATCGCTAAAGTACTAAAAGACATTTGGCTGTATATAAGTCAACGTAAGGGATTTCTAACAACCTCCATTGTCGAAACGGGTGGCTTTATAAAATCGAAACCAGAGCTTAAAGATCCTGATCTGCAATTGCAGTTTATTCCCTTAGTGATGGAAGATCATGGACGTAAAAAATCAACTCTGCTCACCTACGGCTACTCATTGCATAATTGTTTATTACGCCCTAAAAGTCGCGGCCAAGTGAGTTTGATTAACAATGACTTTTTGCAAGACCCTAAAATTGAACTGAACATGCTTAGCCACCCGGATGATTTAGCCGCGATGGTCGACGCCGTTAAAATCAATTTGAATATTTTTTCCCAGCAAGCGTTTGATGACGGGCGTGGGAAATCCATTTTTCCAAGTCAAACAAACCTAAGCGACAAAGAAATTGAAGAATTTGTGCGCGAAAAAGCCAACCATGTCTATCACCCTGTGGGGACATGCAAGATGGGCAACGATAAAGACGCCGTGGTAAATGATCGCTTACAGGTCCATGGAATGACAGGGCTACGGGTAGTCGATGCCTCTATCATGCCGACATTAGTCGGTGGGAATACCAACTCACCTACCATCATGGTCGCGGCCAAAGCAGCAGACATGATTCTGGCGGATCATTGCTAAAAACCACCTCTTTGGGGCATCTATTGATGCCCCTTTTGCAGTTATTGCAACAATTAGCCCCAACTAAGCAGTTATGCAATCATATATTGCTAAAAGTATCAAAATATCAGGGTAACTTGCCATCATTCCCCCCTTCTTTGCATTTATAGTTAACTCATCAATTAGTTAATCCTTTTATTCCTTCATTACGAAGTTTAGGTGCCCAGATGAGCCAAGTTCAGACACGCCGTTTCAATCATAAAAAGTATCAGCCATTTCAGCAGAGCGTCCCTGTATTGAAAATGGAAAACCGCCAATGGCCAAGCAATACAATTACTGAAGCGCCACAATGGTGTGCGGTTGATCTACGTGATGGCAATCAAGCGTTGATTGAACCAATGTCTGTCGCGCAGAAGCAGCAGATGTGGCACTTGATGGTAAAGATGGGCTTTAAGCATATTGAAGTCGGCTTTCCTTCCGCATCACAACCAGATTTTGATTTTGTGCGCTGGTTGATCGAAGAGGATCAGATCCCTGAAGACGTTACGATTCAAGTATTAACCCAAGCCCGCGATGCCTTGATCGAGCGTACTTATCAATCGTTAGATGGCGTCTCTCAAGCCATTGTTCATGTGTATAACTCTACGTCACCCGTACAACGTGAAAAAGTTTTTGGCTTGGATAAACAAGGCATCATCGACATTGCGGTTCGTGGAGCAAAAAAAGTCCAAAGTGAATCTCAAAAATACCCAATGACCGATTGGACGTTTGAGTATTCACCTGAAAGCTTCTCTAGCACCGAAACAGAATTTGCTATTGATGTCTGCAACGCGGTCATTGATGTGTGGAAACCAACGCCAAGCAACAAGAGCATAATTAATTTACCGGCGACGGTAGAATGCGCTTCGCCAAATGTCTTCGCCGATCAAGTTGAAACCTTCTGCAATGGAGTCAATCAGCGCGAGAACATCATCATTTCAATTCATACCCATAATGATCGCGGCACTGCTGTTGCGGCTGCAGAAATGGCAATTTTAGCCGGTGCTGATCGTATTGAAGGTACCTTGATGGGCAATGGTGAACGCACAGGAAATATGGACTTAATCACCATCGCTATGAACTTGTACAGCCAAGGAATTGATCCTGAAATCGATTTATCGATCGCTGATGAAATTGTCGCGACGGTTGAAAAATGCACTCAAATTAAAACGCACCCGCGTCACCCTTGGTTTGGTGAATTGGTCTATACCGCTTTCTCGGGTAGCCACCAAGATGCAATTAAAAAGTGCTTAACCATCCAAGAAAAAAATGATGTTGAAGCCGCAGCGCAAGATACTCAAAGCCAATGGGATGTTGCTTATTTGCCAATCGACCCTAGAGATTTGGGCCGTGATTACCAATCCGTTATTCGAGTGAATAGCCAATCGGGTAAAGGCGGCGTTGCGTACATTATGGAATCTGAATTTGGTATTAATTTGCCAAGATGGATGCAGATTGAATTAAGCCAAGCCGTTCAAGCGTACAGTGTTAAGCACAGCTGCGAAGTGGATAGCACAATAATCCATCAAATATTCCAACAACAGTTTGTACAAAGAGATCATGAAAATGAGCAGCAGTACCAAGTATTAAGCTACGAGGTTCATAAACAAGGAGAACAAGAATCCATTCAAGCAAGTATTTGTGATGGCAGCCTTCATGGAGAAACTCAAACCATTCATGGTCAAGGCAAAGGCGTTATATCAGCATTAAGTGATGGTCTGCATAAATCTTTAGGCATTGATTTTCAAGTACAGCAGTTTGATCAAATTGCTTTAAGCAAAGGCACTAATGCTCTAGCAATGGCGTTTGTTCAAGTTAAAATTAATGATAAAAAATACATTGGTATTAGCCAGCACCAAGACATGATGACAGCCACGATTAACAGTGTTTTAGCAGGAATTAATGGCTATCTACAAGGTATTGCCTTAGCAGCTTAATCTTTGATTACGATCGTAAAT
>MAAB01007871.1_pt1 | contig 10784 bp, 8 predicted proteins | sample 1115991 | NCBI WGS metagenome assembly MAAB01 (sample SAMN04961124, study PRJNA320927) | seawater metagenome | isolation source: sample BD02T18 sea water enriched with oil for 18 days | place: USA:Gulf of Mexico | collected 2013-07-27
GAAATTTATCCATAAAATAAAACTCCAGTGCCCGTATGGTGAAATTGGTAAACACGCCGGATTCAAAATCCGGTGACTTCACGGTCTTATCGGTTCAAGTCCGATTACGGGTACCATTCTTTATATAAACCCTATATATTAGTACTTTCCCAACTCTATAATTTATTTTAGTCACCTATTGGTCACCCAAATTTAGAATTCTATTGGTTTTTTCTCTAAAACTCTGTTTGGTTTTTATTAACAAATCGATTGAGGCCCCAGAAATCGAACGTATCACTGTAACACAAATTCTTCAACACATTTCAACTCATAGAATACTTAAATATGCCACTTAATATACTATATATAAATGATACTCCCCTCTAGTTCATCAAAATCCAAATCTATAATTTATTACACGTTATAATTATAATCCCATATAACTTATAAATACTCAACACAACAACGTTTAATATAAATAGACCTCTCTAAGTATAAAGAAACTAAAATAGACGCATATACTCAAGTTCTAAGGTATTAAACATTATCTAAATTACACCTATTCGAACTTTTTTTAATTTTTGTTTCTTTCTCTTATTTTTTAATTTAAATTTAAGTATTTCATCCATCGCTTCTCCTTTTTATTTTAATATTTGTCTTTAGGAATAAGGTAATAATAAAAAACTCTTCTTTAGATTTTTTCTCTGACTTTTGGTTTTCTACTTATTCGCCTTTTTATGCTCTCAAGTTTTATAATTATACATATATTTTTTTTAAATTTTTCTATTGCCATATTACTTGTTTTCTCAATCTCTTTCATCAATTCTATAATTTGGTCGAAGTCAGGCAAACATAATGATTGTATTACAATTTGGGTTGGGGTGTGAGCAATATAGTTTCTAAGGATATTAAAAGCCTTATAGTTTTCAATTTCTATAGGAGAGAATATTTGCTCATTTTTCGAAAGACAATGAAGAAGTTCCGTGTAAGTATCAGGAGCTTTATGTAGAGAATTTGATTTTTTCGTTTTTTTCTTTTCATTAATAACCCATAGAAATTTAAAGATCTGAATTTGATAGTGATGTGAGTCTACTAATGTTCTCAGCATTTCGTTTATTTCTACTTTAGCTTGATTCCTCACAACAGCACTCTCTTTTTTAGACTTTTCTATTTGTATTTGTTTTTCATATAAATTTAAAAGCTCAATCATCATCTTTTTTGAATTTATTATAGATTTAATCGAAAGTTCATTTGGATTAATATCATCTTCCATTAAAGATTCAAAATATTCTGTATTAATCTCTACTCCAGAGTATTGACATTTAGTATAAAGTTCTCTTAGTATTTCACAACCCATGATTAATCCTTTTAATCTGCTTATATAGTGGTATAAAAATCATTTCTGATTATTTGAGACTCATAAAACTCATTTTTTGAAGAGATATTTGTTTCAATTTCATACGTAACCTTATCAATTTTTTTTGCATTTTTGAAAAAGGAAGAATTTGGAAGCCAGAAAGAAACAGTTCCTTTATTAAAAATTAATACAAGTGAGTGCATCTTGTAATTCTCATCTGCATATTTAGCAAGCATTTGAATGCATCCTGTATAAATACCAGGAGCAAGACAATCGATAATATTACTTACTAAAATATCCATAGTTTTATTTAAGTTATTAGAGACTTGTTTGTGAATATTTAATTTTTTTTGAGGTTCCAAGAGCGTATTTAAAAAAAAGTTATAAATCTTACTATCTTTTTCAAATGCACTAATGTCGCTTGTGTCGCTTTCGTATGATAATGCATTAAATAAATTTTCTAACTCTTTAGATTTGCTGTCTTTTATAAGGTCTTCCATTAAATCAAAAATATCAGTCTCATCTTTGCTATACTCTATTTTTCCAAATTTAAAATAAGTACATATTAAATTAAGTTCCCTGTTTATTTTAAAGTCAAGTCTGACATTTTTACCTCCAACCATTGAAGAAAAAGTAAGTTCTTTTAGCTCTTCTGGCTCATTTGATTTTTTTGGATTTATAACCAGCCTTAATTTAATATCGTTTCTATATATAGTAGGAGCTATAACTTTGTATTGTTTAAAGCAGATTCTAATCTCATCGTAAATCTCACTTTTAGTTTTACATTCACCATTTTCCTTGTTTATTGAAAATGTTGCATCTGGTTCATTTGGAGCAAAAAATCTATTAATTGGATTTCTTTTAAACACATCAATTTGAAGTAAATCAATGTTTTCTTTGAACTCAATAGAATTTTCAGAAAATATTTCATATGGATTACTCGCAGCATAAAAAGAATCATTTAAAAATCTGCAATGTGCCGTTAGTGTTTCACTTGTTCCTCTGAAATATGAAGAAGCTTTGTTGTTTACTTCGTTTATTAATTGATTCGCTAGATTACTTACTTTAAATGCCTTTGAAAGTGTATCACTATTATTGTGAACACAAAATATATTCTTGTAAAAATCATCTGCAGTAAAACCCATACTTGTAGCCATAGCACCAATTGCTTCTCTTTCATACTTTGCTGGATTCTCTTTTTTTAAATTGAATACGGCTCTTGTGGATATAGATAAATTCTTAGACATGAAGTTTTCTATATTAAAACCTTTGAATACGTCAAATACTTTCAAGTTTATTCCTTTTTGTAGTTTACAATAGAAGTATAGAACAGTAATAATTAACTTGAACTTAATTTCACAGTAAAAATAGGCATGATGTACATTATTTATCAGTAAATTTAATAATAATAGAAGTATCTTGTATTATATTGCTATATATTAGATTAATAATGGAATGTGTACTAGTGATTATTTATATATTTCGTATAAAAGATAGTGCAGGTATGATTATTCAATTAATTATCTGAATTAAAATATGTCTAGTTTATTAGGGGTAGTACACTGTAAATAATTCTGTATTAATTAGATAAAATATTGAATACAGAAGAAAGAACGAGACCATTCAGAGTTTTGTGTCAGTAACCGATAGTTATTAAAATAATATCATAGTTCAACAAGTTAGTTTTAAACTTAGAGAATATTTCAAAACCTACAGGTTGCGGAACTTGTTCTTTCTGACCTCCATATGAGCTCACTTAAGGGACATTGTCTTTTTAGTACTTTATCTGACAATTAACGAAACACTTTGTCCCAATAACACTTAATTTAGTGCTAGTCGGACGGATGATATTTAAAAATAATAGTAGAAGAGTTAGAAAAAGATTAAATGAATTATAATATGCGATATATTTTAGTATTAAAAGAACATTAAATTTATCTGTTAATAATGACTATACGTAAGTTCTGTGCTATAATATCCTTGAATAAATAGTAAGGCGAAAGGAATAAACGTGGCACCATCGAGTAAAAAATTCATTGAAGTTGCAGATGATAGAGATGTACTTTTTATTTTTGGTGCTGGTGCTTCTATAGCGGAAGGCGCACCTCTACAGAAAGATATATTAAAGCTGATTTATGAGTCTAGTGATGACGCTCTAGTTAACTCTGAGGCTGCGATTGAAGTCAGAGAGTTTATTTCTCAAAATTTTGATATAACTGAAAATAATTACCCAAGTTTAGAATCTGTTTTTGGCTATTTAGATTATTTTATAAACAAGAATGAGTGTTTAGGGCAACAGTACAACACAAATAAAATCGTTTCGATCAAAGAGTCACTTTTAAAACTTATCCATCATATTATTGCAATGCCAAAATCATCACGCGAGAGTGCATATCGTAGTTTTTGGGAACTCGTTTATAGCGTTAACAAAAACGTTTCTGTCATTACTATGAATTACGATACGTTATTAGATGAGTCGTTTGATTTTATATATTCAAAAGGCGGTTACCTAGACTACAGTATTGAATTGATGAATTATCATCACTACCATGATATTAGTGCATTTGATTGGTGGGATAACCCTAGAAAACCAGTTCAAGTATTCAATGAGGAAGGTCCATTTTCAATTAAACTAATCAAAGTTCATGGGTCACTTAACTGGAAGTATTGTAATTGTTGTAATCAAGTTTTGCTGACCGCTTGGGATACGAAGATTGATTTAAAAACTATGGGGTTTAAAGGTGTAATCGGAGCATGTTGTGATCAACCTGAAGAAATAGTATTTGACTTAAAATGTCCACTGGATGGAAATGACTTTCAAACATTCATTGTGCCCCCATCGCATATAAAGGATCTTTCTCACCCCGCAATAAACAAGTTATTAGATGAAGCAGCAATAGAAATTAGAAAAGCTAAGAAAATAGTTTTTGTAGGGTATTCTTTCCCGGAAGCTGATGTACATATTAAAGCGTTATTTAAAAAGAACATGCATGATAATGTATCTGTGCATGTTGTTGATCCTTACATGAATAACTCTATTCGTTCAAACTATAAAAGTATTTCTAATTCAGTTTCTTTTTTTGATAAGGGGTTTAGTGATTATATAGGTGAAAACTTAGCTTCAGTGCTCAGTTGAAATTTCGCTTAACAAGGCATTCAAACGGACAAAAAACAGTTGGCTTTGTTCGATGCGCACACTATTTTAGCCAACAATTTTTTGCCGCTTAATGTGGCGTTAGCTTACAAAAGGAGTTTGGCTGTTGTATCGAATTATTAATTTATGTGCTTTCGTAGTTTGTCTTTTATGGCTGTACATAGAGCCAAGTCCTGAGCCAGTCGTAGTATTACTTCTGAGTACCGCTGGATTTTTTAGGGATGATATACATGGTGTTATTGGTAAAAATATTTTCACACTCACACCAAAAAATAAATTGATTAGAGAATTTAGCGCTTCTAAGTTTTCTTTTGTTAGCTCAGAGTTGATTAACCCAAGAATTTTAGAAGATTTAGTTGGCTGGTTAAGTGATAGCAGTGATCAAGTTATTTCTATAAACATTACAGAATCAAATAAGAGCAACCGTTATTACGGTGAAATTACTACTAAAGAGCTTGATTCTGGTTTTCCTGTTATAACTTGCAAACATGATGAAGGTAGTTTTAGTTACAGATATTTGGGGTGTTCATTTAGCGGTGTTCATCTGATACAGACTTGGGATTGTGGTGGTGGTTCTGGTGTGTTTTGTAATGTTATTCTTGTAGCATTAAGTCTAGACTCTTCAATTGAATACAATAAAAATAAAGTTGAGAAAGTTGATCGTTTCATTATAAAACTTATAGGCTCAATTCCTTTAGGTGACAGATATGAGGGAGAGTTAAATTATAAATTTGGTTTTCTTTCTATTCCTGCATGTAAAGGCATGCGTTCGCTAAGAGAATCAAAATCGACATTGCTGGTACTGTAAACCAACAAGAAAATTAAGCGGGACTGCTAACAGTTTGCTCTGTTTTACTCCGCTTCACATTATAGAAAACTATTAATCAGCCCCTTATTTGGGCGTTATAAGAAAAGGATTTAAATGGAAACAATAGACTTTGACAGTTCAAGAATTAATATAAAAAAACAAATATGGATTCATGGGGAAAACGACACAAAAATAGATATTAGTGCTTTAGATAAAACACAAAAAGAACAAGCTATAGAATACTTAGAATGTGTACTAAAAGAAACGAAATCTAAATTATTAGATGAATTCTTACCAAAGGAAAAGTTAGAAAACTATAAATTATTAATAAAAACTATTAATGCATTTTTAATTGAGTTAAGAGTACCAACTATTTAGATAGAGAATAACAAAATACAGTTAATTGAACTTATTTTTATAACTTAGATACTTTTAAATTTTAAGTATGATTAAGTGTATCCAAATCACTTCTATTTGAACCCTACTACAAGTATAAAAAGTACATAATGTCCTTTTATCCAGACACTTTGTCCTTCAGACATTTAAAAGTAATTTTTTATCGTTATTCTAATATAATTATATTATATCCGATAATAAATAGTTAGAACTTCTGCATAATTAAAAGGTTACTATATGTTCCAAACACTCATTGAAGAAATTAATAGCCTGCAAAAGAAAAGGCTTTCAGAGATATCACTTGCAAATAACAAACTTAATTACGATGAAGGACCAGAAACAAAAGAAGACGGAATGTATTGGATCTACACAAATTATTCCAACAAAGATTTCATTAATTCTACACCATGCACAAAGAAAGGTTCAATTGTTTTTTCAGATTTAGTTAACAAAAATTTATGTGTTAACGAGTTATGCAAAGAAGAAATCAATGGTTTTCGTTTGGTGTATAGTGGTATTGGTGGTGTTGGCCCAAAAGGTGCAGGAGGTCTTCGAGAGCGTATTTTAGAAGAGTATCGCGGTGGTAGTGGAACAGGATCACTTGCAATAAAAGATAGTTCGTTATCTGATCTTTCTTGTTGGCGAGTTTCGTATGTACTTTGGTCTGAGTTAAAGTTTCCTAAAAATTATGAATACAGACCATTTTCTACTGCAATCGAAGGTCTTTGGCGCTTGCACTATGGTTGGCCATTATTATGCACTAAATAAGTTCTAACAAGGCGTTTAAACGGAACTAAAATAGTTGGTTATTTCGCTTAGCTCAACATTTTAACCAACCATTTTAGTCCACTTAACGCGACGTACAACAACCTCTTATTTTTAGAACAGTTTTTACTAATGGAAAGCTTGTCCTAAAAAGAGTTTAAATTTGAAGCATCTTCAGCAATACATAGAATATCAATTAATTTATTACTAAGGTATAATAATCAATACTAAAACTTTAGTAAAAAAGAGTGAGACAGAAGCAGTTATTATAAATCTATTTACTTGTTATATTTAGAAAATATAACAAACACTATGCAAACATAAGGTCTACGGCAATACTTTAAGGAAAAAAATGAACAAAAAATTAGAAGCTAAGAGGCTACAAGTAGTAGCATCATTATTAATTGGTGGAGCAACAATTTCATCATCAATATATCCAGATATGCCAATAGGTAAATTAAACGAAGTACTAGATAAAGCTGGCATGAATATTACGAAGAAAGAAGTGTTTAAGATAGTAAAAATAAATTACTTGAAATTGAAAAATGCAAGTGAAAGAGAAATTGTTGCATATTTTGCAGATATGGATGAAATAGAATTTGCAGGTGCTGTGAGCTATTTAAAAAGGAAAGTATCCGAAAATAAATTAGCTAAATCAAGAAATGATAAGTTGCATAAAAAAACAAATCATGAAAATAAGCGTTCGGAAAAATCAGGAAAAAAAAGATTACAAATAGTATCATCACTACTTATATTAGGTGTAGCAGGAAAAGCTATTCATACAAATATAGCCGTCGAAGAGTTAAGTGAAGATATTCATGCAAATATAACCGTCGAAGAGCTAAATGAAGTACTAGATAAATCTGACATGCATATTACACAGGAAGAAGTATTTGAGGCAGTAAGAAGAGGTTACTCAAATTTGGAAAATGCAAGTGATAGAGAAATTGTTGCATATTTCGCAGACATTGATGAAGTGGAATTTGCAGGGCATTTAAGTCACATTAAAGGTATTGCATTTGAGCAAGAATTAGCTAGAGCAACAGATGGGGTTTTACATGAAGAAACAAATTATGAAGGTACTGATCTCATTATTGAGGGGAAGGAATATTCAGTAAAAACAGGAGTAAGTAATCAAGCAACAAATGAAGACTTAGAGGAAGGATTAAAAGTAATAGCTACATCAGAAATAGCTGCTGAAACGGAAGCAATAGATGGTGGTATGACAATTGAGGAGGTAACTTCACAAGTTTCTAATGGATTAGTAGAAGAAGTATTAGTAGAGAGTGCAGATTTTCTTCTAGAGTCGTCTAAGTTTGCAATAGGAGGCACTATTTTCGCTGCTGTATGGGCAATTGGCAAGCTAACGGGTGTAGACGCTTTAGAATATATGGAAAAAGAAAACAAGAAAAATGCATTAAAAGATAAAGAGAAATATTAATCCATATACACAAGAAAAGGATTCCTCAAAGTACAGTTTTAGTAACTGTATAGTTTATAGGGGACATTCCAATACAATAATAAATCAAAATTACAATGCGAATTAGGATTAATATTTTGTAGGATAGAATAATTTAGTATTTTATTTAAAATAACATACTCTTGATTATTACAATAAATTATAAACAAACTATTTAAAGGAATTATTATTAATAAAACTAGAAATAATCATTATGTTCCTCAGTGGTATCAAAAAGGTTTTTTACCAGACAATTCTTCAATTCTACAATATCTAGACTTATCACCTGAAACAAGAACAACAGAGAATGGTAAAACATATACATTAAAATCTTGCAGAAAGAATTCAATTTCAAATAGTTTTTGCGAAACCGATTTATATTCAACTTTCTTTGGAGATTATGTAAGTGATGAAATAGAGCGAATATTATTTGGAGAAATTGATTATATAGGTGCAATTGCAGTCAGAGCTTTTATTCAAAATGATTATGAAGGAATCCATAACAACTTTAATGAGTTTTTTGAGTTTTTAGATGCACAAAAAATAAGAACGCCAAAAGGATTAGACTGGGTACGAAATAATTATAGTAATTTAGAACAATTGGATCTAATGATAGAAATGCAGTCTATTAGAAAACTTCATTGTACAATTTGGACTGAAGGAATAAAAGAAATTGTTTCAGCTAACGATTCAAAAGTAAAATTTATTTTGTCTGACCATCCCGTAACAATATATAACCATGACTGCCAACCAGAGAACAAAAAATTCCAATACCCTAATGATCCATCAACACTATTAATTGGCTCTCAAACTATTTTCCCATTAGATATGAATAATTGTTTAATTATAACAAATTATGAATATGCGAAACATCCAAATAAAAAGAATTCTACAAAAAAACGTATTAACCCTAAACAACATCGAACTAGTATCGCAAGAACAGATAATATTGTTAGGAAAAGAGAATTTGATTCAGAGTCTGTAGAAAAAATAAATTTTATAATAAAAAAGAGAGCTAAGAAATTTGTTGCAGCTACAGAAAAGGAATGGCTTTATCCAAGAGAATTTAAATGGAAAGAGTTAAAAGAACTATTATTACCACCAATGAAAGGAATATGGCATCATGGTGGAGAAATGTTCATAGGATATGATGATGGAAGTACACATTATCAAGATGCTTATGGTAGAACATCCCCAGAGAATAAATTTTTAAAGAAAAAAATAAACCCGAAACTAGGTTCTAATGATTATTGTGGGTGTGGAAGTGGAAAAAAATATAAAAAATGTTGCTCTACTAAAAAAGAAAATGAAAGACCATCCTGGGAAGTGTTAAGTATGAGGGAACGAAACTTGTTTTTTATAGATAGTATTATTAAAATAATAGGTTTGTCAGAAAGTTACACGTGGGATGATGTCAGAAAAAACTTAGATGATACACAGATAAAAGAAATTTATAGTTTATTGGATAGCTTATGGAACTCAGATACAGATCTTATTGCTATGCTTCCTAAACCTGATGATACTTTAAGAACATTATATACTGGAGTCATTGATCCACGAGTCATATCAAATACCGTGTTGAATCTATGTTTATATTTTGATGAAGTAATTGTAATCAATCCATTCATATTTCCATGTGATAAAAAGACAGAATTTAATCCTATTGAAAATCCACATAATTTCAAACAAGAAACTCTTAAAAATATATCTTTACTTTTTATGCTGCAACCATTTATTGAAGCAGGTTATATAAATTTGATTCCAAATCCTACAAATTTTAATCATTATCTACATAAACAAATGCTTGAAATGTCTAAAAGCAGAGTAATAAGTGAAAATGACATTGAAAAAGATAAGAAAAAACTTGATTTTTTATGGAAGCAAGATTATGAACGTACAATTTACACGTTGAACAAAAAGAATCTAACTCATCACATATATAAAATGATGCCAAATGCAACTGAAAAAGATGTTATAAATTTATTAAGTCACTTTGAATTACAAAGACGCCAAGATCCATTGGCATTATTACAAGAAGATGTTATGGAAAAAAAAGGAGGACAATACATCATACAAAATATGTCACCTAATTATGAAATATCATTATATCTTTCACAATTAACTGGCTCAATTTTAGTCACAGATAGTTATAGCAGATGGAATGAAATTAAACAATCCCAGTATAGAGAGCATGGACTTATTTCGTATAGCCTAAGTATTATTTCACAATGTATTGAATCATGTGATTTTAAATTTATATTTGATTCTGAGTATATTTTAAATGCACGAGATTCAAGCGAATATAATGAACTACGTAGAACATTAAACAATGTTTATATCTCTGTTTTAAGTAAACACTCCGTCACAATATTAACAAAACATTTAGAAGATTTTAAAAAAATATATAAACTTATTTCTGACAAACCATTACCAAAATATGACAATTATATAAATTCAAATTGGAAATGCATCATACCAGATGGAGGTATAAGTGATTTAAATATTCAAAGAATGATTATTGAATCGGGAAGTGAAAATCACTTTAAAACATTACCTATTGCAATTTTCATAGAAACAGAAAATTTCAAAAGAGAAGATGAAACATCTCAATCATAAACTGATCTGGCTACAGTTATTAGGACACAATATTCTGAGAAACTGCAATCATCTTTTTGATAGTTCATTTCAAACGTTCTACAACCTCTTACATTTGGAACACGAAGCACACATATGAATCTTCCGTGTTCCACAAAGTGTTCAGAAAGTAAAAACTACAAAGTTTCACAAACCTTATAGAGTTATGGAACAAAGAATATAGTCTAATTTCTCAACCAAAATCATAATATACAAAATGAAAAAACTATGT
>MAAB01034886.1_pt1 | contig 10777 bp, 6 predicted proteins | sample 1115991 | NCBI WGS metagenome assembly MAAB01 (sample SAMN04961124, study PRJNA320927) | seawater metagenome | isolation source: sample BD02T18 sea water enriched with oil for 18 days | place: USA:Gulf of Mexico | collected 2013-07-27
GCTTTTTGTTGAGCCAATGCTTGAGCTTCCTGCAATTGTTTTTTCCGGCGAGCAGCCTCCACGCGTTTTTCACGTACCTGACAAAGCTGAACCACCAAATGTTTTTGGAATTCTGTAAATTCATTCCAATGAAAGCGTTCTTCACGACTGCGAAAGCAGCCTTTGCAAAAGCCTTTATTATTCACCGTGCAGATACTTCTGCACGGGTTAGGAGTATGAAACAGTTCGCCTTGATCAATCATGTTCTTATTATTAATAGCATTATTTTAAGCCTAACAATTGATTAAAGCCCGGACTCAGGAGCTGATTTTTTTTCGATCAACTCGATTTTATATCCATCTGGATCTTCAACAAATGCAATAATCGTTTTGCCGCCTTTAACAGGACCAGGTGGCCGGCTTATATTGCCTTTAAGGCTTTCGATTAAGGCGCAAGTTGCATAAATATCATCTACTTCTAAAGCGATATGCCCATAGCCGGTACCAAGATCATACTCACTGGTATCCCAGTTGTGAGTCAGCTCAAGCACGGAACCTTCGTTTTCTTCTTGATAGCCCACGAAGGCAAGGGTATAGCGGTATTCTTCGTTATCACGGCGGCGTAATAACTTCATGCCCATAACGGCGGTATAAAATTCAATCGACTTGTCCAAGTTGCCTACGCGCAACATGGTATGTAACATTCTCATGAATGCTTCCTTTTTATGATTTAGTCCTTGGCTCTTAGTTTCAGAGCACTGTTTAAGTACTAGTTACTAGGTCTTAAGTATTGGTGGCTAAGGCTAATGACTTACTCAATTTCTGTCTTATCTTTATATTCGCACAAATCTTCAATAATGCACGAACCACATCGAGGTTTTCTGGCAACGCAGGTATAGCGGCCGTGAAGAATTAACCAGTGATGGGCATCCATCATAAATTCTTTTGGAATAAAGCGAACCAGTTTTTGTTCTACTTCATCGACATTTTTACCCGGTGCTATCTTAGTTCGGTTAGATACTCGAAAAATATGCGTATCAACTGCCATAACCGGGTGGCCAAAAGCGGTATTGAGCACCACGTTAGCGGTTTTACGTCCAACTCCTGCCAAAGCCTCTAATGCCTTGCGATCGTCTGGTACTACGCTGCCATGAAGCTCTATGAGGTCTTTGCAGAGTTTAATGACGTTTCTGGCTTTGCTATTATAGAGGCCGATGGTTTTTATGTATTCTTTCAGTCCATCTTCACCCAGTGAATAGATCGCTTCTGGGGTATTGGCTATGGGATAAAGCTTGCGGGTGGCTTTATTCACACTGACATCCGTTGCTTGGGCAGACAGGGCGACAGCGACTAATAGCTCAAATGGGCTGGTGTATTCTAGCTCGGTTTCAGGGTTTGGATTTTCATTGCGCAGGCGGGTGAAAATCTCGGTACGTTTTTGCTTGTTCATTCTGTTTTGGTTACATCTGGCTTGGTTGTATCTAGGAGTGTAGTTAGTCTACTGGAGAGTTGAGCTCGGTACAAAGGTCTGGGGCTAAGGTTGAGTGCTATAGAGTCTCAACCTTAGTAGTGATCATCAAATGTAATCAAACAACGTTATCGCCAACGCTGTATGAGATAGTCTGGCTAATTTCCTGTAAGGATAAGCCGCTCTCTGCTTGCATTTCATTAAAGAAAGCCTGAGCAGCATTTAAAGACTTCTTAGTTTGCACACCACCATCGATAATCTCATTGGCACGTAAATAGGCTTCTACATCGCGAGATAGTAAGAAGGTATCCTTGCCCATCTGACGTAGAGTATAGGGACCAGTATTACCACCCAAGCGAGAACCATGTTTCTTTAGCCAAGCCCACAAGCCAATAATGTCTTCCGTCGGCCACTCTGCAACTAACTGATTGAAAGCCTTTCCTTCATCTTTCGCCGAAAAGTGAATCATAGAAGCATTCGCAGGAACGGTTTTTACCTTATTAAAGTTGCGCACAATGCGCTCATCAGAAGCTTTTTCTTCTAGCATCTCAGGGGGCATCATCAATAATTTCTTAATATTGAAATCCCAAAATACTTCACGAAAGCCCGGCCACTTCTTATTGATTACTGACCAATAAAAACCACTTTGAAAAATCTTGCGGGTAAATTCCTCTAGCCAGTCATCGTCAGAAACCTTTAATAACTGCTTAGTGGTTAACGGCTTATGCACAATCGAGGCGAGTGCGGCCTTGCCACCTTTGCGCTTAGCAGCACGTTGTTGAATGTCGAAAAACGTTTCCATGAGACTTCTATGACCAATAACCCAAATAGATTGAATACTATCTTAATAGATTGAGGATCAGTGTCATAGAGGTTATATGCTTAAAGCCAAGCAGATAATTGGAATTAAGTGTTTCATTGATCTACAAGTATTTACGTAGTAGTTGGGTTAGGTGTTCTACGTCAACGGGTTTGGAAATGTAATCGTTAGCACCTGCTTTAAAGCACAACTGGTCATCTCCTGGCATTGCATTGGCTGTCACCGCAATAATTGTAAGATGTTCAAATTTAGTTTGGTCTCGTATTCGTTTTATAGCTTCATAACCATCCATCTCTGGCATCATAATGTCCATTAAAACCAGATCTATGTCACTAAACTCCTCAAGTGCAGATAAACTCTGAGCACCACTGGAAGCAATACGGACGTTAAGTTTATATTTTCGCAATACTTTAGCTAAAGCAAAGGTATTGCGCATATCATCGTCTACCAGTAATACTGATTTATCGGCGAATTCGTGTTTTCCTTCTTCGGGTATAAGGGCTACGGCAGGTATAGGAGTTACAGGAGCTATAGGTTGAGTTTCTATAGGGGGATTATTACTGCTCGCCGGTATTGCCTTTAGTTCAGTCACGCTAGGAGCAGTCGCGTTTGCAAAGGGGGCAATAAAATTATGTAACTCGTCCAGTAAACGCTCATGAGAATGAGTCGATTTAATAACGATACGATCAGTGAATCTCGCCAACTTCTCTCTCTCTGATTCAGTGATGTCTCTTCCGGTATGTATAACTACCTTAGGCAAGCTGACATTTCTTTTCTCATCAATCAGTTCTAATAAATCAATACCAGAAAAATCGGGTAAGCCTAGATCCAAAATCATAATGTCATATAGGGCGGACTCTAATGCCTTTAATGCTGATAGCGCATCATTTACCCCCGTTATATTAACGCCTTCTGGGCTAAGCAAACGTTTGAGGGCATATAATGCCGCTGGATCATCCTCGACAATAAGAACATGAATAGCGGCCGGCATATCCCCACCAAGGGATTGTATTATGTGCGCCATTTTTTTATGGCTAATAGGTTTTACAGCTTGATCAATAGCCCCCAAAGCACGTAAGTCTCCTAAATTATCCAGTGCACTTACGATATGTACGGGGATGTGTTGACTGGCTGGATTCTCTTTAATCCTCATTAGCATGTGGCCACCATCAATACCAGGTAGCATGTAGTCTAAAATAATGCCGTCAAACTTGTAATCATTCACTAGTTGTAAACCGGTTTCGCCATCAACGGCTACGATGGCTTGGCAATTTTGTTTATGGCATTCATTGAATACGATCTTTGCAAAGCTAGGATCATCTTCGACAATTAGCAGCAATTTTTTATCGTGCATCAATACGGCACGATCATCGACCAAAGAATGGGAAGGAAGGTGAAGGTTCTTATTACTCTCAATATTGGGATAAACATGATTGCTTGTTGATGAACTCTTGACGTCTTTAGATGACTTATTAAGGGGTAAATATAAACTAAAGCGACTGCCTTTTCCTACTTCACTTTCAACTCGAATATCACCTCCTAATAAATGAGCAAAACTTAAAGCAATAGAAAGCCCTAGCCCCGTACCGCCATGGGTACGACTGGTGGAACCATCGGCTTGTTGGAATGCTTCAAAAATCGCACGGTGTTTGTCTTCTTCAATGCCCATGCCGCTGTCTATTACAGTAAAGGCAATGACTTCGGAAACACCCGGCAGTATATTTGAATCAAGCTGTTTATTTATGGCTATTTCGACGGTTCCCGCTTCAGTAAATTTAATCGCATTGCTGGTTAAATTATTTATGACTTGAATTAATTTAATTTCGTCACTGATGAAAAAATCGGGCAGATCTTTATCAATACTGACTTTGAAATCTAAAGATTTTGCTTGTGCCATATGTGAGAAGCGGGAGTTAAGTCCTTTAGCTAAACTTGTAATGTTTATCTCGTCATCAATCAAGGTCATTTGACCAGACTCTACTTTTGACAAATCTAAAATTTCATTGATTAACTCTAATAGGTGTTTACCGCTTTCCTGAATAACCTCAGCCGACTCCACATCATCCAGTGTTAGGTTGCCATCCTCATTTTTAGCCAATATACCTGCTAAAATTAACAAGCTATTTAGGGGGGTGCGCAATTCATGAGACATGTTTGCGAGAAACTCTGATTTGTATTTACTAGCCTCCTCTAACGCGATTGCTTTTTCGTCTGTTTCTTTTTTAGCTTTTTCTAAATAAGTTTTTTGTCGTTCTAGCACCTCTCCTCTAGAGAGTAACTCTTTATTAATTTCTGATAATGTAGTTGATTGCTCTTTTAATTCAATTTCAGACTTTTTAAGTTGTTGAGTCTGTTCTAGCAAAGTATCGTTTGAATCGGCGAGGTCAGTTTGTTGCTGTTGAGTTTTAAGCAAGAGCTTACGGGCTTTATTTTGAGTCCAACAAAAGTCAAAAGCTACCGCTATGGCGTCCGACGATAATCTTAATAATTCAATATAGTCTGGATTAAATTCTTTTAAACCTCCAATCTCTATTACTCCTTTGACCAATTTATTGGTAATGAAAGGTGCCACGACTACATGTTTAGCGCTAGTCTCTCCCAGGGCTGAACTGATTTTTAAATAATCATCTGGACTATTTTCTAAAATCAATATCCGTTGATTTGCAGCACACTGTCCTACTAAAGTTTCTCCAAATTTTAAACTGCGAGTGAATTGTTGCTCAGAACCAAAAGCAAAGCCACCGGTGAAATTCAAAGTGGAATCACTGCTGTCAGTATCGATTGTATATAAAACGGCAACATGCGCATTGAAGCTTGAACTGAAGTAATTGGATAATTCATTGGCGAGGGTAGTAACTTCATTATCACCGCTTAATATTTCGGCGATTTCCGCTTGCGATGTTTTTAGCCAGTTTTGACGTAGACTTTCTTGACGAGCAGTGCGTAAATTAGTGGTCATTAGCTCTAAGGATGTACCCAGTGTATCCCGCTCTGAGCGAGGAGCAACCATTACGTCGTAGTTACCATTAGCAATATATTCTGCCTGATCAACAACACCTTGCATGGCGCTATTTAGTTGATTTAACGTTTGCACTAATACATCATCTTTACTGCGTGGATAAATACTTTTAGTCAAATCACCGACCGATAAGGCTTCCATGATAGCGGTTACTTCTTGAAAAGAATCGACTAATTCGCTGAAAGAGTTATTTAACTCACCAATCTCATTATTCGGTAAATCGACGTTTTCTTTGACTAGGTGACCATCGGCCAAGCGCCGAGCCCAGATGGTAAGTTTAGTGATAGGTTTGGTGATAGCACGGGCACTGAAAATAGAAAATATTAAGACAATAATTAAGCTGATTATCACAACCCAAAATACCCGAAACAATAATGCTTGCATGGGTAGCAATGCTTCAGCCTCGGTCAATTCTGCCTTAAGCAACATGGGCACGCCAGAAAATTCGACATTCAATTGAACCCCATAAACCATTTCACCATGATAACCTCGATATAGTTCAATCTTCTGCAGAGATGGCATCGCTAATTGAGTTTTATCTTTGGTATTATTTTTTTGATCTTCTGCTGCTTTGAGTTGTTGTTGCCAAAGAAGACTGGTTTTATTTTCTACTTTTGTTAACAAAAGATCAGAGGTTTGAGAAAAACGTGAATTAGAGCGCATTAATAAATCATTACCGACTAAGAAGGTCTCACCGCTGTTTCCTAACCCAGTACTTTGTTGCATGATATTTTGAATCGGGATTGTGGATAAGTGAATGGCCAATACTCCAAGCTTATCTCCATACTCATCTACTACAGCCTGCATTAAAAAACTCGCTACCTGATTATCATAAGGTGCGTAGTGCTGCATATCGGAATAAACAGGAATACCGGTAGAAAGTGCTTTTCTTGCGGTATCGCTAAAAAACTGGCCATTAAAACCAGTTGAAAAGACATTCGTACCAAAATCACTGTCCCGTCGGATGCTATAAAGCACATTGCCATCAGTATCCAATAATAGAATATCGATGTAATCGTAAGTAGTTAAAAATTGTGAAAAATCACTTCCATACTCTTCTTCCAATGCCGCCCATTGATAGCCATTAGTAACTTCTTTTAGAGACTTATTACTTTTCTTTGTTTGAGCTGATTGCAAAGCTTGCTTCATGGCTTGCAAAAAATTTACGGTATTGTCCAGCTCTGCTTGCAGCCTTATGTTTGTAATAGTGGAGTCAAAATAAGAACTTAAATGGTTGAGCTTGGCTTGGGCAACGGCCGTTAGTTTATCCGTCTGGTCTTGAGTAATGGATTGCATACTGTTTTGTATACTTACCCATGCAATGAATATCATGGGGAGTACTGAAATAATTACAAAACGAAATAACAGGGTCCTGCCTAAGCCAGGGCTAAATAAACCCGTTAAAAAAGATACTATGTTATTAGTTTTTAAACGGGCTTGATCTTCCATTATCAGTTAATTCCTTTTACTGAACAGTGATTTTAGTTGCAAAACTTGAGTCGGTGAATTGTTCAATGTCTATCGGTGAGCGGAGTATCTCGCCTTCTACCGCTAAATCCATGATCATCTTCATCCCCGATTTTTCTACATTAAGGTTTTTATAATTAATTACGTTTAGGTCAATTCTCAAGCTTTGAATAATTGCTTCTTGATTGTGTTCAGGGATGTGTTTACGTACCATTCCCGCAATCTCCACCATCGCTTGACCACCTTGTTTTCTAGCAGCCTCAATATCCAGACCTGCTTTATGGATGTAGTAAATTACTTCTTTGATAGCAGCGTGCTTATTTTTGATGGCTTCATCAGAAGCTAATGCAATGCACTCAACATGGCCTTTAGGCCAAGGTAATACATCTTTCGAATACCAGGCCACATGGCCAAAATTTTTGGTTTCCACTACGTCGGCCCATGGCAGAGATTGCTCGAATGAGGCCGCAATGCCTTTGCTATTTTGACGTTTAATAAATGCAGGGGCCTTAGGGGGGGCTACAGCAATAGCAATAACATCTTTATCATTGCCTCTACCGATTCCCAACGTTTTACCGTGGTCTTTTAGGTATTTATACAGAACGACCATGTGCGTGGCGAATAAAGAGGGAACTCCTACTTGGCTAGGCCGCCCCATCATTTCTTTTACCTGACTATAAGCGTTGGCCACCTTTTCATCAGGTACTCGGTCTTCACGTTTTATCGGTAAGTTAACATGTTGATTAATGAGATCATTAATAGCCAATGCGTTACCGTCGCGGTGCATTTGCCCGACCCATTTAAAGGTAGGGCTTACCCGGTACATATCCATGGCCAAAGGACTCATAACAAAAGCCATATCCGCTTGTCCTTCAAGAAAATAACCCCGTAGCAAGGGCCAGCTTTTCATTCGAGTAATGTTAAAATCGGCTATTTTCATGTCATCGCGATATTTTTCAAATGCAACGAGTGCAGCGTAGTGATCGGCTAGCGGGATGTAGGCAGCGTTCACATTTGTTCGCTCAGCATTGGCTATCAACGATTGACTACACAATATTGCAAGTAATATCCAACTACTTACAGCCCTGAAGTTTGTACCAATTTTAATCATTGAATTACCTTATTAGTCGTTAGCTTAAAATTTACAGTTTCTCGGTTAGCCATTCTACAAACCCTTCATAGGAGAGTGGCCGACAAAAATAATAACCCTGGGCGTAGTCACAGCCTTCTTGTTGTAAAAACTGCCACTGCTCTTTGGTTTCGATACCTTCAGCAATAACTTTTAAACCTAAGCCATGAGCCATGGCAATGATGGCGTGAATCAATACCATATCTTCTTTGTCATGGGGTACGCCCATAATAAAACTGCGATCAATTTTAACTGTATTAACCGGGCAACGTTTAAGGTAACTGAGAGCGGAATAACCGGTACCAAAATCATCAACCGATAAACTCACACCTAAATCACTAAGAATACTGAGCTGATTGTTAATTATTTCAGAGTCCTCCAATAATAAGCTCTCAGTTATTTCAACTTCCAAGTCCTCAGGCTTCACTTTTCCGCTATTGATAGCGTTTTTAACTTGTTGGTAAAAATCAGATTTTTTGAATTGTAATGTAGAGGCATTAATGGCTACTCGTAATTTAAAATTTTCTATTTGATGAAATTTTTCATTTAATCTTTCCAGTTGATCAATTGCGATATCAAATACCCAGGCTCCAATTTCGTGTATTAAACCATTGGCTTCTGCTAAGGGAATAAAATAGTCTGGAGCGACAAAACCCAATTCAGGATTGTTCCAACGTATTAGAGCTTCGGCGCCATGAATATCACCGCTTTGCACTTTAACGATGGGTTGGAAATACACCTGTAATTCTTCTTTTTGAATAGCAAAACGTAATTTTTGTTCTACATGTTTACGCTTATGAGCTTCTATATCCATTTCATCAGAAAAAAAACAAAATTGGTTTTTACCCTGTGACTTAGCCTTGTACATCGCAATGTCGGCAAAATCGATGAGTTTATCAGGGTCGTCGATTTGATCAGGGTAAACACAAACACCTATGCTAGCACTGAGTTGAATATCTTCATTTTGAATGCGTATAGGTTTAGCAACAACATCGAGAACTTCACTGATACGACCACTCAAACGCTGTATGTCATCGATATCGGTATACAGCATTATGAATTCATCACCGCCATAACGGGCAACGGTATCGGTTTTACGGACTAGGTTGCCTAACCTCTCGGCGATGGTTTTTAAGACTAGGTCTCCTATTTGATGTCCTAAACCATCGTTGATGGCTTTAAATCCATCTAGGTCAACAAATAATAGTGCGAACTCATTACCTTGGCGGTCGGCTCTAAGTGTGGCTTTTTCAATATCTATGAGTAGTTGACGACGGTTGGGTAATTCGGTGAGTAAGTCGTGGTGGGCTAAAAATATATTCTTTTCTTCAAGTGCATTACGGGCTTTCACTTCTTGCTCTAAACCATTTTTTAACCGCCATAACATCAAGAATAAGGATATTTTGGCCGATAAAATTTCGGGCTGTACTGGCTTGGTAATGTAATCAATAGCCCCAGAGGTGTAGCCTTTGATGATATGGTTTTCGTCACGATGGACAGCCGTTATAAAAATAATAGGAATATGGCGAGTTTGTTCCTCTTCGCGTAATAATTCCGCAACTTCATAGCCGTCCATTATAGGCATTTGCACATCTAATAAAATCAAAGACAAGTTAGGAATGGCAATGGCCTGGATTAAGGCTTGTTCACCATTTTCGGCCTCAACCAATTCGGCATCAACATGGCGCAGCAATCGACATAAGGCCAAACGATTGGCTTTTAAATCATCTACAATGAGGATTACGGGGCAGTCAGCATCCATTGTTTATCTTATATCCCTTAACAACCTAGGTTTTGAGTGACACTTCTTACTCAAGTGTAGCCCCTATATTTATGCCTGCCATACGGTGAGAAAATATATAATCGGCTTTTGTATAGAGCTCGAATGTTCAGATTGTTCAATAGAAGAGTTTGATAGAAAATGGAGAGGTTATTGGCTGGCGCAGCTGAGGCGATAGCTTCACAGTCAGGAGAAATGGGGAGGTATTAGGGGGTGATTGAAATGGTAAAGAGACCCCTTTTAGCTTACAGAAAAGCTAAAAGGGGCTTTGAGCATTAAAAGTATTTAAGTATCTTAAACAGTTTCTTCAGACTTCTTAGCTTTCTTTTTAGCAGGCTTCTTTTCCGCTTTCTCTTCAGAAGAGTCATGCTTAACCGAATCATGTTTAACGGAGACGGGACCTAAGCTTTCAAGCGGGAAGTGATCAACGTTAACCATTTCTAGTACGTCTTTTTCAAACGCAATCATGAAGTCGCCTTCTTCTTGCGTAAGAACACCCATCGCCACGCCGTCAGTGATGCGGTTTTCGATGGTTAAGTTCGCTTCGTTATACTTACCAGCTTTCAACGCAATACCAATCTTCTTATAGATAGGATCAGCTTGCTCAACACGGGTTAGCAAAGAATCGTACTTGAACATTGGGTTGCGACCGTTATCACCACGGTAAGTACCGGTGATCAAGCGCTCACGAGTTGCGGTCGCACCCGTAGTCAGGTCAACAACTTTAGCAACAAGCTTATCGCTTGGTTTCGCAACACTACGACCAAGAGGCATCGTTAGTGCACGCACTAACCAACCAACAGGACGAGCAGGCAAGTTCTTAGCGAAGCCGTCTAATGCGTCTTCAAATTCAGAGAACAATTTAGCCATTGCGTATTCTACTAATGGTAAATCGTCTTTTTGGCGACCCTGATCTTCCCAATGCTTCAACGTCATAGACGCCAAGTACAATTTAGAAAGCATGTCAGCCAAACGCGCAGAGATCAGTTCACGGAACTTCAAATCACCTTGCAAAGAGAACATCGCCATATCAACAGATAATGCAAAGTTTGCTGCATAACGGTTGATCTGCTTGTAATGCTTCTTCGTTGGACCAGATGCTGGCACAGAAGTGAA
>MAAB01034887.1_pt1 | contig 10770 bp, 12 predicted proteins | sample 1115991 | NCBI WGS metagenome assembly MAAB01 (sample SAMN04961124, study PRJNA320927) | seawater metagenome | isolation source: sample BD02T18 sea water enriched with oil for 18 days | place: USA:Gulf of Mexico | collected 2013-07-27
GTATCGGCTTCTTGATAATTGTTGGTTAACGCAACACTGTAGAATTCACCGACAGAGTTGTCACCTTTAAGAATACAGCTTGGATATTTCCAAGTGATGGCAGAACCGGTTTCTACTTGTGTCCAAGAAACTTTGGCATTGGTATGAGCAATAGCACGCTTGGTTACGAAGTTATAGATGCCGCCTTTACCGTCTTTATCACCTGGGTACCAGTTTTGTACCGTAGAGTATTTGATTTCAGAGTCATCATGAGCAATCAATTCTACTACCGCAGCGTGCAGTTGGTTTTCATCACGCATTGGCGCTGTACAGCCTTCCAAATAACTTACGTGAGAACCTTCGTCTGCAATAATTAAGGTACGTTCAAACTGACCAGTTTTTTCTTCGTTAATACGGAAGTAGGTCGACAATTCCATTGGGCAACGAACGCCTTTAGGAATATAAACAAACGAGCCATCACTGAATACCGCAGAGTTTAGTGCGGCGTAGTAGTTGTCTTTTTGTGGAACAACACTGCCCATGTACTTTTTAACCAGTTCTGGGTGCTCGTGAACGGCTTCTGAAATAGGCATGAAAATAACGCCCGCTTCAGACAATGTTTTGCGGAAGGTTGTACCTAACGATACAGAGTCGAAAACAATATCAACGGCAACACCGGCTAGCGCCGCTTGCTCGTGCACAGGAATGCCCAGTTTTTCGTAAGTCGCTAATAATTCTGGATCAACTTCATCCAAACTTTGTGGACGATCTTCCATGCTCTTAGGTTCTGAATAATAAGAGACGTCTTGGAAATCAATATCAAGGTGCTGAACTTGTGCCCAGTTTGGCGGAGTCATTTCCTTCCATACGGCAAATGCTTTTAGACGCCATTCAAGCAGCCACTCGGGCTCGCCTTTTTTGTTAGAGATAAAGCGAACGGTATCTTCGTTAAGGCCAGGAGCTAGGGTTGTAGATTCTACGTCGGTAACAAAACCGGCTTCGTATTCTCTGTCTATCTGGCGATCGATTTCTGTGTTATCAGTCATAGGAACGACTCTCATCTCTATCATCGTCTACGGCCATGGGGGAGGCACTATCTACTGCAAAGGAGCGATGCAATAGGCTAAATAGTGGCCGGCCGGAATCTTTGTTTGTAATACCATACTAATTTGGTAGGGTATTTTAATCAATACCAAACTGGTATTGATTGCTGAATTATGGGCGCACATTCTATCAAAGTGGGCAGTTTATGACCAATGAAATTGATACTTTTCACCTAGATGAGAACGCGTCTTATTTGATGGTTGCGCAGGACCCGCAATTTATAATTACGCCATGCCTACTTTTAATATACTGTTAAGGCTCTGATATGATAATTACTCGACAAATAATAGAAGCTTTTACATGCTAAGAATTGGCAAATTAACCGATTATGGTCTGGTCGTGCTGAACCAGCTGGCGCTTGCGGGTGCAGTTAAGCAATCGACTGATGACATTTCTCAAGCGACGGGTTTGACGGTTGCGACTGTGCGTAAAGTTATGAAAGCCATTGTTGATGCGGGGTTGGTTAATGCCCAGCGGGGCTCAAAAGGGGGTTATCGTATTGCGCGTGCACCCGCCCAAATCAGTGTATTGGATGTTGTGCAGGCATTTGAAGGGCCTATTTCTTTAACCGAATGTAGTGCTGACGATAACCATTGTGAAATTACCGAGTCGTGCTCTTTGGCAAGTAATTGGACAGGGATTAATGATCTACTGTTGCGGGTACTGAGGGATATCACCCTAGACGATATTCGTAATCCTGATGTGCAAAACCAGCTCCATCACCAAATAGTCGACCAATTACAGCGTATCCAACTGGTAAATATCTAATTCTCGCCCGCTTTGTGTGATCTACGACGACTCAGTAATGAGTACTAGTCATCATTCTTGATAAATGCCTTATTTATTAACAATAAAATGAGAACTAGTTTCTATTAACAAACATTCAATCAGCGCATTATCATCACATATTCGATGACCTTGAGATGATTATGTATCGCTTAATTTTAGCAATGATTACAGCTTTATTACTTTCTACTAGCTTTGTAGTTAATGCTTCTTATGACGCTGAATTACAAGGCTATGGGGTCTTTAGCAATCTTAATAAAGATTGGATGTTGATGGCGCTGTACAGTGATGTTGCTGATGATACTAAGCAAACCAAGCCTCAGCGTTTAGAGATTAAAATTGCGACTAAAAAATTCAGTACCCGTCGTTTCCGCCAATTATGGCTAGAAACGTTAGCGGTTGAGCATGGAACGGATAAAATCGCCGCTATGCAAGAAGAGTTACAAGCCTTCTTTAATGTCGTTCAAGGCACTCTTAAGAAAGGGGATACTCTTATTCTAGAGCGTACAGACGTTGATGGTTTAGCGATTACGGACGTAAAAATCAATTATCATTCTCTCGCTCAGCTGTCTGAAGGATTCTTAGACGTTTTAGTACAAAGTTTAGTCGGTAAGCACCCACCTACTCAGGCTCTTAAGACAGGTTTAACCGGGCACGCTAGTCTGCGTGAACAAACGAATGTAAGTATTCGTTTTGAGCGTCTTGAGCCTACATTACCTCGTATTGCTGAGATCTCTCGTTGGGGTAAGCGTATTCTAGCGAGTAATCGTTAATCACTGTATATCTTCTGCCTCATAGTGATGCATCTTCGGGTATAATTCGAACTTTGATTGTTTACCTGTTTATTTATCTGTGAGAGGCCTGCTTTACTCATGTCTGATGACTATCTTGATCGTTTTGGTGGCATAGGCCGTTTATATGGTATCGAAGGTTTAGAGCGCCTGCGTAATGCTCACGTCTGTATTATTGGTATTGGCGGCGTCGGTTCATGGGCCGCAGAAGCGATAGCTCGTAGTGGAGTTGGGGCGATTACCTTAATTGATATGGATGATCTTTGTATTACCAATATCAATCGTCAACTGCCGGCAATGGATGGCAATACCGGCAAACTTAAAATAGAAGCCATGGCAGAGCGACTCAAGGCGATTAACCCTGATTGTAAGATCACCTGTCAGATGGATTTTGTCACCAGTAAGAATATGCGCGAACTGGTTCATACGGGCTTTTCGTATGTGATTGACTGTATCGATAGTGCAAATAGCAAAGCTGCACTGATCGCCCATTGCCACATTAATAAAATTCGTGTTGTAGTGACAGGTGCGGCAGGTGGTCAAATAGATCCGACGCAAATTACAATCATTGATGTGAATAAATGCGCTCACGACCCTTTGATTTCGAAAGTACGTTCTATATTGCGCAAAGATTTTAGCTTCTCTCGTAATGCTAAACGTTATTACTCAATTCCTTGTGTATATTCTACTGAACAGATGGCCTATCCACAGGCTGATGGCAGTGTATGCCGTATGAAAACGAATGATGAATCAAGTACTCGCTTAGATTGTGAGTCTGGTTTTGGTTCAGCGACTATGGTGACAGGGACCTTTGCTTTTGTTGCGGCTTCTCGAGTTGTGAAGCGCATCGCAGAGGGCGCAGGAAAAAAGTCTTAAAAACGGCTAACATGTCGGTCTATAATAAAAGTAGTTAAACGGTTGGGGGATAGAGTAATGGCAGATCCAAGGTACGATATTTATTTCCGTGGTGAAATTTTACCTGGGACAGATGAAGTCAAAGTGAAAGCTGCCATTGCGAAGATTTTTAAAGCTGACGATACGAAGTTAGCGGCATTATTCTCAGGTAAAGTTAATACAATTAAAAAAGCAGTGGATAAGTCGACTGCGGCCAAATATCAGCAAGCCTTTAAGCAAGCGGGTGCTAAGGCTGTGATTACGTTGGCCAAGGATACTCAATTATCAGACGCTCCAGCCTCTAGTTCTAAAAAAGAAATCCCAGAAGGGAATCAGCAAGCTCAAGCGGCAGCTATCGAGAGTTCGTCAGGTACTGAAGGTAGTTGGGATGTATTACCGTCAGGCAGTGATTTATTAAAGCCCAATGAACGTCGACATATTCCTGATACCGATATAGATACCAGCGCTATCAAAGTGCTATCGCCATTCGCTGAGATTGAAATTGCAGAAAAAATTGTGCCTCTTGCGCCTGATACCCACCATATCTCGGTTGCGGATGTGGGTGAAGATATGAACCCTGATCGTCCAGCACCTGTGGCAGATTTAGAATTGGATTTGTCTGCTTTTTCTGTAGCTGAGTCCGGGGCGACATTGGCGGATAAAAAAGACAAGGTAGTCCCTCCTGCTCCAGATACAAATCATATCAAATTAGTCTAAGCCCTGTTCAAATCACAGCTATAGTTAATCTAAGGCTTTGCATATAAAGCTGATTAACAAGCTGCTGTGGTATGAACGATATGAAAAATCATGCTTTTATAACAATTTCATCCAGTTTCATTCTGTCGTTAATGCTTGTTGCCTGTTCTAACCAGTTGACTTATCAGGATGAGCCCACGGCTTATCAGAAAGTTGAAAAAAAGGCGGCGATTTCTTATCTCGCCCTCGCTTTCCCGGTGAATAATCCTCAGCAACTTGCCTTGCAACTGTCATTAGTTAAACATAAAAAACAAGCTGCAAAGCAAGAGCGTTGGCTGTTATTGCATCATGTTCCATATAAGTGGTTATGGGTTGAATGGCAGGGAGAGCAATTTTATTTGTTAGCGGCTGGCCCATTTGATTCAGGCCACAGATTAGCGGCGCAGCGGCGGATGCTGCAGCAGGGCTTAGTCGATTTATCGTCAATGCCTGCCATCGCATTAAGTGTTTCTAAGAGCCTTAGTTCACAGGCTCTTGCGAAACGGGGACAAGGTAGTGAAGCTTATTCTAATTAATACCCTCTAGATAACCTGCCGCATCTTTTAATAGAACTTTACTGCGCACAAAAATGCCATTTCCTCGTGCAATTTCCCTATTTTCACTATCAAAAACAACGGACTCAACAATCCACTGGCTACGGTTTTTGTTAACAACTCTTCCTACCGCGCGCATTTTTCCTGAACTTACCGGGCGTGTAATGTAGGTTGTAAAAGATGAAGTCAGAACGAAGAGGTCAGCTTCTAATGAGTTAGCAGCAAAAAATGCTGAGTCATCAAGTACTTTGAAATAGACTGAACCATGAACGGCACCAGCAGAATGAAAAAACTCAGAGCTAAGTTCAATTTCAATAACCGCTTCACCTTCGGATACCGTCATTACTGGCGGAAATATTTTATTGATTGGAGCAGCCTGATACATAGATTCTAGGCAGCGATAATGCTGTTCAGATGTCATGGGAGTTACTCAACAATTATTTAATAAGGTATTAGTGGATTGATATTAATGAGTTAATATTAATAGTTAAGAAAAACAAGGTAAAGCCTTTACATACTTACTGCAGAGGTTCTTGCTAACACCAGCTAGCGATACCTTCTGGGCGCTCTATTAATTCTTGGACATTCGCTTCAAGAATTCGATAGCCCACGTTGCCATAGAGTTTCTGGCGACCATTGTCCAATAAGTAAGTCGGGCTTCCTTCTAGTTTAAATTGCTCACGTAAGTCCATATCAGCACAGAGTGCAGCGATAGCGGATCCATTATCGAGTTTGTGTTGAATTAAATCGATGGGTAATGAGATTTCTTCAGCTAATTTTCGTAGGATATTAATGTTGCTAATATCGGCTGCATCTTTAAAAAAGGCGCTGCGAGTATTCCAAATAAATTGTTGAAAATTAGAATTGGAAATTTTATTTTCATTCACTAATAACTGCACCGATTTTAAATATAGGTGGCTATTAGCAGAGGAAGTTGGACGGCAGGACTTCCATACCCCTGGGTTAATCTTTAGGTGAGGGAACTGCTCGGCTACGTGCATAACGTGTTGATTAAAACCGTCAAAGCCGCCTTTGTTTTTCCAACCTTCGCCAATGCGTTTTTCTGTATGACCGAATAGTGTAATAAAGTGTTCATTGACTTGGATATCTGGATCAAATTGCTGATGAAGTTCATCCAATCGAATTTGAGCAACATAAGCCCAGATACAAAGAACGTCAGTAAAATAATCCAGGGTAACTTTAGCCATATTGGTGAACCTAAATTGAGTGATTTAAAAACAATTAATATAACTATATAGGAATATAGATTTGAGTCAAATAGCTTTTAACATGACTGGCGAACTGACATTATTGGCACTATGATTAGTGGAATTTAAAAATTAATAACGAATGGAATCATTAGGAAGTTGTATGAGTTCTGAAAATAAGTCTTTAGTCGAAAAGCATGTCGATCTTTCATGGAATAAAGGGAAGTATGGTTTGTTGCAACAATTGGTTGCTAAAGGATTTCGTTATCAAACCACCTTTAAAGAAGGTTTTCGCGATTTCGATGGTTATGTTGAGTATGTCGAAGATATACGACGTGCGGTGCCCGATCTTGAGGTGACTATCGAAGAGATGATGGCTGAAGACGATAAAGTCATTACCTTCTCGACTTTTTGCGGCAGTTTTAATAAACCCCTATTTGGCATGAAGGCTAATGGGAAAATCATTGCTTTCTCTGCGGCGTCTGTGTGGACTATTTATCGCGGAAAAATTATTGAGCAGACGACAATGGTTGATTTGTCAGGTTTGCAAAGGCAATTGAATGCTGAAAGTAGCTTAACTTCAGACGAAAGCTAGGTTAGTTCGCTTCTTTGAAATAGACTAAATGGGCCGAGCTAATGGTCTATTTGCGCCACCTCCTGATTACGTTCTGTAACATTAAGCTCTTATATCGAAACAATATCTATTTTTAAAGCTGGCATAATTCGCCCGCATTTATTTTGTACCTTTTTAGGCCAACTCATAACTTTAAATAATCTGGCCTTGAAGTGCGATCATTAAAAATAGGTTTCCTTTATGAATCATCGTGTATTAGTTGCAGCTATCTCTGCAGCGGTTGTTACACCGACAGCTCTGGCTTCCGGTTATAAATTGAATGAGCAAGGCGCGAGTGGCGCTGGTAATGCCTATGCGGGTCGAGCAGCCGTTGTTGAAGATGCGACTGTTGTTTTTTATAACCCTGCTGGCATGGTGAAATTGAAGCAAGCTGAGTTTACTATTGGCGGCTCTTACATTGATCCGACAGGTAGCTTTGAACTGGAAAGCTATACCAATGGCGCAGGTAAAACCTATACCGCTGAAGATATGGGCCCTTATTCTGACGGTGGTGATTTCCTTTCAAGCGCCATGATTCCTTATGCCTATTATGCGACGCCTATTAGCGAAGATTTTGCTGCTGGCTTTGGTATTTTTGCGCCCTTCGGTACCAATACTGATTACGCAAACGATTTTGTTGGTGGTGGTTTTGCTGATCAGACTCAGTTATCGTCGATTGAATTTCAGCCAGTGGTTGCTTATCGTTTAAACGACCAGCTTTCTGTGGGTTTTGGTTTAGATATTACCTATATGAAAGGTTTGCTCTCTAAGCAAGTTGATACTGTACCGTATAACGAAAATCTTAAGTTTTTGAATGGTGGTGAAAATCCACGTCATGCTGGTTTGGGCTTTGCTGAATTAAGCGATGAGCAGTGGGCCTCTAATGAAGGTTTTAATAATCATTTTGAAGTTTCCGGTGATGATTGGCAGGTTGGTTATAACCTAAGCTTAATGTGGGATATTAATTCCGATATTACATTGGGTGTAGCTTATCGTTCAGAGATGGAATTTAAGCTAAAAGGTGATTCTGAATTTGCGCAAAAAGAAGGCGTAATGGGTTTAACCCAGGCTTCTGCAGGATTGCCAATTCCAGCAGGTACTTACATCATTGCACCAGTTGATGGTACTACTGGATCTGTTCCGAACCAAGCTTCTGAAGTGCCATTAACCACACCGCAGTCTTTAACTTTAAGTTATGCCCAGCAATTAACAGAAAGAGTACAGTTGGTTGCCGGTGCAACTTGGACTCAATGGTCTGTCTTCAAGGATTTTGATGTGATTTCTACTCAATCAACTCCCGGCATGATTGAACTGCTAGGCGGTTTAGGCGAAGGGTATATCGGTCACATTGAAGAGAATTGGCACGATACGATTGCAGTTGCTGTTGGTGTTAATTACCAGTTGAATAATGACTGGTTGCTTCGTTCAGGTTATGCCAACGACCAAAGCCCAGTTAGTAATTCTTACCGTACTGCTCGTGTGCCTGATAATGATCGTGAGTGGATCAGTGCTGGTTTTAACTACCGCATTAATAACGATGTTGATGTTGATTTTGCTTTGTCTTATTTGTTCTTTGCTGATGCCAAGGTAGATGAATACGATCGTGATCTAGAAGGTCAGCCTAAAGATAAGTCGCCAAACTTGAAAGGTACTTATTCAATGGATGCTATGGCTTATTCTTTACAAGTTAACTATAAGCTATAAGTAATAATCACGGGCTGAATTCGTGATGTCTTTTAAAAGGCCAATGCTCTTTGAGTATTGGCCTTTTTATTTTTTGGCTTTTATCTTCTAAGATTTTTTGTCTTCTAGTTATGTCAGTAGTTTTTAGCCCTGCTTCACATTCATTGTAATATCCGCGGTAAAAACTGTCTCACCAGCAGTATCTTTAACAATCACTGGCACGATAACATCGCCATTCACAGACCAATCTAATCCTGTGCCATCTGCGACCGCAATCAAATCTGTTTTGGCTTTTTTTACATACTGAACTGTCATGCCAGCTGGAATCCAGCGTGCTTTTTTCGGCACTGAAACGTCGGTCATAGTGCCACCGGCCAGCTCGGCCATATTACACATAGCGATCGCATGTACGGTACCAATATGATTATGTACACGACGGCGTTTTTTTATGCTGATCTGACAATAGTTCGGGCGTAAATCATCAAAGCGGGGTTTAATTGAACCGAAGTAGGGAGCCACTAAGCAAACGGCTTTGCTGAAAATCCAGTTGCCAGCAGGTAACTTACTTATTTTGTTATACATAGCTAATGCATTCATAGCGATAGATCCTTGTGCTGTTATTATGGGAGTATCTTTCATTAATAGGTCATTGCACTGATGTTCGTGCACGGAGTTGATGGAGCGACCACAGAATCATCTTTGCATAAGCGCAAAGTTATTTCTAGAATAATATTCTAATTTATTTCTGTGGTGTACAATAGTGTGATGAAAGTATGATTGAAGACAGTAGGAAGAGATTGTTATTGTGAGTAACCAGGTTGCTAAGCCACAAATAAAACAAGTCGTAAAACAACAAGCAAAAACCGAAGCGAAAAAGCGGCAGATTTTACTGGTTGCTTTGCAGTGCTTTACTGAGCAAGGTATTGCTGGCACGACCATTGAGATGATTCGTGAAGCATCGGGTATGAGTGTCGGCAGCTTATATCACCATTTTGGTAATAAAGATAAAATTGCTGCGGCTGTATTTATCCAAGGGATGCGGGAGTTTGGCGATTTATTACGCGAATATTTAGCAGATATTGAGTATCAACCAGAGCTAGCTGCCATTGAGAAGGCGGAGCTTGGGGTAAAGGCCGTTGTCTATGCAAATGTTGATTGGATCGCGACAAACCCTGATTGGGCTCGATTTGTCTTCCATCATAGATCGATTGTTGCGACTGCCGGTGCTGAAACAAAATTAACCGGTGATATGCAGAATTTTTATAAACAGCTGCTTACTTGGTTTAAGCCTTATGCAGGACAGGAGATTTTTCGTTCGATCCCTATTGAACTGCTGTCGTCATTAATATCTGGCCCCAGTCATGATTATGCGCGCCATTGGTTAGCAGGGCGCTATAAAACACCTTTAGCAGAATATCGAGAAGAGTTTGCAGCAGCAGCTTGGAATGCAGTGAAAGCAAATAATCTATAAACAATAAAATGATTCAATAATTTAACAAAATTGAGTATTCGATATGTCAAAGAAGAACATTGGCCTAGCGGGCCTAGCCGGATTAACAGGAATGGGGAGTGCGGACTCTCAGCCAGAAGTTAATACTGCAAGTCACTCGGGATCGGTTTATTCAACAGAAATCGGTCGTACTTGCCCTAAATGCGGTAAAGCGAAAGGAGAATGCAGTTGCTCAAATGAATCCATGCCTAAAGGTGATGGTATTGTTCGTATTCAGCGTGAAACCAAAGGCCGTAAAGGCAAGGGTGTTACTTTGGTCCTGGGGGTTTTATTAGCGCCAGTGGAGTTGAAAAAATTAGCCAAAGAGTTAAAGCAAAAGTGCGGTGTGGGTGGTGCGGTAAAAGACGGAGTGATTGAAATTCAGGGCGATGTGCGTGATCAGTTGTTTGAAGAAATGAAGCAGCGTGGCTTCACTGTTAAAAAAGCGGGGGGGTAAAAAAAGCAGGGGGATAAAAAAACCCAAGCTTTAGAACTCAAAACATAAAAAAGGCGCTATCATTATGACCGCGCCTTTTTTGATTTTAACGCTTAATTTAGGATCTATTTATTCAATAAATAGTTCACTAATAAAGATACAGGACGCCCTGTTGAACCTTTGTTTTTACCACCAGAGTGCCATGCAGTTCCGGCGATATCTAGGTGAGCCCATGATTGGCCTGCGGTGAAGCGTGCTAGGAAGCAAGCAGCTGTGGTCGATCCCGCAAGGCGGCCACCAATATTAGCAATATCAGCAAAGTTGGAATCTAGCTGCTCTTGATAATCATCTTCAAGAGGTAGGCGCCAAACTTTATCGTGAGAATCTAAAGCGGCTTGCTGTAGTTGAGTCGCTAGTGACTCGTCTTCAGTGAATAGGCCTGAATTCACAGTCCCTAGAGCCATCATACAAGCACCGGTAAGGGTTGCGATATCAACG
>MAAB01004979.1_pt1 | contig 10769 bp, 12 predicted proteins | sample 1115991 | NCBI WGS metagenome assembly MAAB01 (sample SAMN04961124, study PRJNA320927) | seawater metagenome | isolation source: sample BD02T18 sea water enriched with oil for 18 days | place: USA:Gulf of Mexico | collected 2013-07-27
GTTGATCGATCTAAGTTACGTATTAATAATTTCATATATATTCCGAATGGAGTTAAGTGGGCTGAGTTAATGAAGGGAGAATAGAGACGTCGAGCCGTTGTTTGCGTTAACAACTCGCCTTTATCATTTAACCCTTAGAATTTTTCTAGTTTAGAACGTAATTTTATCAAAAAAACAATCACCACCACAAGGCAAGCAGCTCTCCAGCCACCTTTCATTTTGACGCTAAGAGCGCTGATTCTATAGGTGCAGTAACGTGGTATAAATTTTACTCTTTCTAGCTCTCAGGTAATCCGTCAAATTCTTTTCTTTTACGATCCAACCACTCAGTCATTGCTCTGGGGTTTTGCAGCAGTTGCTGCATTTCATTCATTGCTTTCAGGTGTGCTTCGTCTTTTTTTTGAAACATCGCCATACCATGTTGCTTGCTCATGTCTGCTATTTCATCAAATGAATTGGCATGAAACTCTTTATCACAAGCCCCACCTAATTCTTTACAGCTCATAATTTTCATATCTATCTCCGTATTAAATTGCAGTTACAACGTAACGCCTTTATTAAAACAGCTGTGACTCTGAAAGCACATGACAAGATAGCTTTTCTTCTTGCAGAGAACCATCAGCAGCCCAACTAATTGTTAAGTAATATAACCCATAAAAACCACCTTACGCCCTTCAAGGTGTACCCGCCACTCCTATAGGACATGACAATAGATCTATTCCGTTTTTTTACTAGCGTGTCATATTCAAGGAATAACCATTGAAAAAATAAAGACCTACCCCTGACTTTCTTAACTGAACAATTGTCCGACTGTTTTCATAGGCAAGAACATACGAAGACGGCCATGATGTTCACACAACACGTCAAAACCAAACCGCTCATAAAAGATTAACTTCCCACAAGTATTCCAACGTCTTGATTAAACTAATTTTGCCTAAGCCGCGCCCACGAAACTCTCGATGTACCGCCAATTGCTCTAATAAAAATACTGGAATTGGATAACGTGGCCATTTTTTAGCCATTTTCACAGATAACGTCTCTCGGCAGATAGAGCTTGGAGCAACACTATAAAATGAGCAAATTGGGTGTTTTTTGATTAAGTAGCGGCACTTGAGCTGGCAGCACCATTGTTCGACTGATCCCAGCTTGCATATGCTTTGCCGCTTGAGTTTTGATAAATACATTCAGTTCATTATCTCCACAATCAAAAGAGTTCCGGTAAATGTCGCCGCCTCCATTAATACCTTCCGCACCTTAGCGAATATTCCCAGCGATTAATACCTACCTTTCAAATTAACATTTGAATTATTGCAATATTAAAATTGACAAAAGACCATCAGTCTCTTAACATCCCAAATAAGAGACCGACGGTCATTTAGGTGGTGCGTAATGAATTGGCAACGAGCAAGAACAGACGAAAATAAGAACGAGAGAAAAAATGCTATTTATAAGGCGGCTTTATCTCTATTTAAAGCTAAGGGCTATGAAAATGTGAGCTTTAACAGCATAGCCTCAGAAGCAAATTTCACTAAATCAAATATGTACAGGTACTTTAGTTCCAAAGAAGATATTTTCTTAAATATCTTTATGAACCTATTTGAGGATTGGCATGAGGACTGCACTCAACGATTACAAAAGCTCAAGATGAATATTGAAGTAGGTTTTTTTGCAGAAAGCTGGGTGGCTTCATATATGCCTCATCCACAATTTCTGGATTTAACCCCCATACTTTTCACCTCTCTTGAAAACAATAGCTCTTATGAGCAGTTACTTGAATTCAAGCAACTGTCAATGAACTTACTTTACCAACTTACTCTTGAGATCAGCAGGATCTATCCAACTATTCAAGGCGAAAAAGCATTTCAGTTTCTAACACTTAGTTTTGCAGCGACCGCCAACTATTGGGCGGCTGAATCGCAACAAAATGAAGCTCTCAATAGAATCTACCAACTCGAACAGTTTAAAGAGTTAACACCCAACTTTAAAAGTAACCTAACAGCGTCAGTTGAAATAATAATTCGAGGGATACAAGCCCGTTGAAGAAAGAGAAACAAAACCACATTAACCACTCATAGCAGTGACTTGAAAACATTTAATTTAAAAAAGGTAATTTTTTTTATGACACATCACATCGAACAAACAATAAAAGTTAATGTCCCGGCAGAGAAAATATGGCACGTGATGCAGGACTTCAGCAGTGTTGAGAAATTCGCAACAACGATAAAAACATCTCCGGTCATAAACGATATAAATTCAGCTTTAGGAGCCAAGCGACTATGTACCTTTAATGACGGCTCAAGCCTAGTTGAAGAAATTATTGAATTTAAAGAAGGGGAAGGTTTCAAAATGGTACTTTCCGAATATTCATTACCGTTAAAGAGTATGTGTGCCGAAATGCGGGTAAAAGAGATTGATGCGAATAGCTGCGAACTTTATATGTCATCTGATTTCGTGGTCAAAGCTGGTCCATTAGGGTGGTTAATGGGTTTTGTACTTATGCGACCAATGATGAAGAGCGTTTTCAAGAAGCTTATGCGTGGCTTGGCATATCACACCGTAACTGGAAAACGAGTTGGTGAAAAACAACCATCGAATAAGGAACTTGCAAAAATAGTGATCAATTAGCTTATGGGTACCCGCCTAATACCATGCGGAAAACACCTCAGCAACAAACGAAAAAACCGAAAAAGAGGCCGACTTCTTTTAAATCTACCCACTCCTATAGCTCATGACAATAGATGCATTCCGGTTTTTGCTAGCGAGTTATATTCAAAAAGTAACCCTTTTAAAATAATGATCAAGGCCCTGACTTTTTCTAGCCTATCAACATAGCCAATAGCTAATAAACCCAACTAAAAGAAATACCACTAAAATTTAAATAGGTTGTCATTCTTGGTAAGCTTAATTCGAATCAAAAATAAAAAAACCAACGAGGAGAACGAATGAGACTTGAAACAATCGCTTTACATAGTGGCTACGAAATAGACCCTACCACCAACGCAGCCACCCCCCCTATCTACCAAACCACCTCCTACACCTTTGACAACACCCAACACGGCGCTGACTTATTTGACTTAAAAGTACCGGGGAATATTTACACCCGTATTATGAACCCAACAACAGCCGTGCTTGAACAGCGTGTTGCAGAAATGGAAGGTGGCATTGCTGGCTTAGCGCTTGCTTCGGGCATGGCAGCTATTACCTATGCTCTTCAATGCATCACGGGGGTTGGACGCAACATTGTTAGTACTAGCCAGTTATACGGTGGCACCTACAACTTATTAGCTCATACCCTGCCCCAGCAAGGTGTAAAAACGCGCTTTGCCTCTTATGATGACTTTCAAGGTTTAGAAGACCTTATCGACGACAAAACCAGCGCGCTCTTTTGCGAGTCTATTGGCAACCCTGCAGGTAACATTGTTGATTTAGAAAAACTAGCCGATATTGCGCACCGCCATGGCATACCGCTTATCGTTGATAATACGGTTGCAACCCCTGTTTGTTGATTCAGGACAGTTTGATTGGGCGGCTAACAAAGAACGCTTCCCCATGCTAAACGAGCCTGATCCGTCTTATCACGGTGTCATTTATACTGAAGCCTTAGGTGAAGCAGCCTTTATTGGTCGTTGCCGTGTAGTTCCCCTTAGAAACACAGGCGCAGCACTTGCACCACACAGTGCTTTTTTATTATTACAAGGGCTTGAAACACTCGCACTTCGTATGGAGCGCCATTGTGAAAATGCGCTTAAAGTTGCTAAACACCTGAATCAGCACCCTCAAATTAAATGGGTTAAATATGCCGGGCTTGAAAGCCACCAAGATCACGAAACTTGTAAAAAAATCTGCGATGGTCGCCCATCCGGTATTCTCACCTTTGGTATTAACGGTGGTTCAGAAGCCGGTGGTGAATTTATTGATGCACTGCAAATGATTTTAAGGCTGGTCAATATTGGTGATGCTAAATCACTGGCCTGCCACCCTGCCTCTACAACGCATCGGCAACTTAGCCCAAAAGAACTAGCCAGCGCAGGTGTGACTGAAGACACTATTCGTCTATCCATCGGTATTGAAAACATTCACGATATTATTGAAGATATCGATCAAGCCTTAGAAAAAGCTAAACGGTAATAAGCTGGGCATTCTTCGAGCTTGTTTAGTTCGGAGAATGCTGCATTCAAACCCATTAGCTGCGCCTTAAAATATCGCTAACATCATAAAAACACACATAGACCAACCCCATCAAAAGCTACCTTCATTAACCCAAAGGGGCGCGACCATTTTATTTAATGAAAGTCACAAGAGCCACCTACTTGCTTTAAGGTAGACACGCCACTCCTATAATCCATCACAATAGATGCATTCCGTTTTTTTGCTTGTTTGCCCTATTCAGGACACAACAATTACAAAAATAAAGCCCCTCCCCTGACTTCCCAAGCTGGCTGCCCCATCATTCATCTCAATAGAGGCGATGGTGTCAGGTTGTGGTGTTAACTTTTAAGCGGTTGTTGGTATCGCGGTTAGTTTTGATAAGCGCATTATTATCCTGCCCTTGATGACTATGCGCATACGATTTTGCCATCCGATCATAAAGCAACACATTCACCGATGCAGATAAATTCATACACGAAATGGTGGGCACAAAGACGACATGGTCGGCTTTATCAATAACCCCCTGTTCGATAGAGCCATCTTCAGGGCCAAAAATATACAGCGCTTGTTCGGGGTGTACAAACTCTGGCAAGGCCACCGCACCTTCGGCAAACTCTATACAGACTATTTTTACATCATTAGTGACCGCTTCAATCAGGCAACCAGCTTGCGTGATGGGAATATCTTTACCCAGTTTACGGCTCATATCGACCGAACGCCCCGCGCGCTTTAACGCTTGAGGGTAGCGAATACCGGTATAAAACACGCTATCAACCTGATAATTAGCCGACGCACGCAAAATAGCACCCACATTATCAGGGCTTTTAGGGTTAATAAGCCCAATACTCAACTGTGTTTTGTTCATCATGGGTATAAGCTGCCAACGCGATCTAAATGGGTGAGATATAAACGGGTATCGAATTCTAATTGATGATAGTCGGGTAACATATGGGTGCAGAGTTTATAAAACGCCTTATTATGCTGCTTCTCTTTGAGATGTGCTAATTCATGTACGCTAATCATCATTAAAAAAGCATCCGGGGCGCGTTTGAATACAGCGCCAATACGGATCTCATTTTTTGCTTTTAACTTGCCCCCTTGCACACGAGAAACAAAGGAGTGCAAACCGAGTGCTTGCTGTAAAACGTTCAACGTATCATCATAAATCACCTTGCTGAGTGGATTAGATTTTCGCAGGAATTGGTTTTTTAAAGCCATCACATAATGATAGAGCGCTTTGTTATTACTAACCGTGTGCGCGGTTGGATATTTTTGCAGTAAAAAGTCTGATAACTGATTGTCAGCAATCAGACCTTCTACTTGAGATTGTGTCGTTGCAGAATAAGCTGCGAGGTAATTGAGTACGTTTGCCATTGTTCTTTTTATCGCGTTTAAGAGTTTTTTTATTATCGAAATAGTCTGCGCCTTGTTTGCGCGTAGCAGGTTTATAAACACCGCTAGGCGCTCTAGTAGAACAATCCACAACGACAGGAAGTCCGCAGATAGAATAACGCAGGAGCCGTTATCGAGGAACCAGTGCCGAGCGCGCAGCCGATCATAAATAAATATTTTCGATTAAGGCGTCCTATTCATTGATTCGTTTTGAGTCGAAGGCTTATTATCCGACATTAAGAGACCGATGCTGCAGGTGTTTTACACCCAAAGGGTATACAGGCGAACAAAAAAAATGAGTGCCCTCGCGACAGCGCAACGTTCAATAAAAGCTATCTCGGCTTTAAGCTTAATTAATTACACCATATGACAATGCAAACCGGCCTCCTCTCTTATAAATGAGGCCTATTCACTCTTCTTTGTTAAAACGGTAAATGCGTCCGCATAAATCTCTTTAAGTGAGGCGCCCGCAAGATAGGCTTTTTTCTGAGTCTCTTTGACCATATCAGGATGACCACAAAGAAAAACACGCCAGCCTTGGAGTTTAGGGTGTGCTTTCAGAGCCTCCACGTGAACGCGTCCCGCAGTGTATTCCAAAGGGGTATCTGAGCCAGAAAGGCAGGGGTGATAACTAACATTAGCATGGTTCTCTGCCAGCGCTTTCATTTCATCAACCCAATAAAGGCCAGCTATATCACGACTACCATGAAATAGATGAATAGGCCCCGTATGCCCCTGCTTAAGCGCATCACGAACAATTCCAGCAAGTGGCGCTAAGCCAGTTCCGGTGCCAACAAGTAATAGTGGTTGATCAGGTTTTCCAGATATATAAAAACAGTCACCCGCCGGTTCTTGCAAAGAGACCACATCGCCGCTATTCAAGTGATCATGAGCCCACTCACTAAACCCACCATTGGGAAGTTTACGAATATGAAATTCAAGACGTTTTTCAGCAGAAGGTAGGTTAGCGATAGAATAACTACGCACCAAACCATCGTCCCGTTTAAGATTAATAAATTGCCCAGGTTTAAACGTTAACTCATCTTTATATTCAAGCACCAGCTCAATCGTCTCAGGGTTGAGAGGTTTTAAGCTAACCACCGTTGATTCAATAAAACGTGCCTCTTCAGTCACCAAGGCAAGCTCCATATCTTCCGTAGGTTTGCACTGACAGGCTAAAAAATAATTTTGCGCTTGTTGCGTTTCTTTAAGCCCTTTTTGTGCATCAATCGGTGGTGTTTGGTTCAAAGAACGAATCAAACAACTCTGGCAATCGCCCTGCTTACAGCCATAAGCAATATCAACTTTATTAGTCAGTAAGGTATCTAAAACGGTTGCACCAGCATGACAGAGATAAGTTTGGTTATTTAAGGTTAGCTTAGGCATAAGTCTGTTATTCAATGATTTGCACGTGAAAAAGCCGTCATAGCAACCGTGACGGCTTTTTAGTTAGGAAAAACTTACTTCCCTAGAATATCATGTCGAGTGGGTTCGCAAACGGCAACCACTTCAGCAATTAACTCGCCAGAAACGCCTAGCTCAGTCAGTGTTGCACCTAGGTTTTCAACAACGGCATCAAAATGACTATCATTTAAACCACGTTTAACAAGATGCGCATGACCTTCGCGCATATCAGTGCCGGTATAAGTATTTGGACCACCAAAAGCCATTGTCATAAACGCTTTTTGCTTAGCCGCCTGCTTATCCATATCGACATCATCAAAAAAGCTATTGATTCTGTCATCTGAAAGAACTTTACGGTAAAAAATGTCAACCGCCGCCTCTACAGCCGTTTCGCCACCTAGTTTTTCATACAATGATTCGCTCATGTTAGTCCTCGTTTGAGTTAGTAAATGATTGTTTCGTGATAATTATAGACAACTTATCTGAAAACATTTTGCAACGAATCAAAGACCCCTCTTCATATTCACCTTGTCTGCTGAGGGAATTTTTTCCAAGATAACGGTAAACTCATCTCCAGCCAATCGAACGATTATATCCGTATCGCGCACGTTATTTTGTGCCCGTCGAGTCACTTCAATTAAAATTGAAGTCAGCAAGCTCATGGCCAAACGTGTCGTTAACGGCTTTAAATCGACCGAGTCAATAAAGAGGGTGGCAAATAGCCGATTTTCCCTAGACTCAATAAATTGGCTCATAAAATTCCTGCGATGAGGAATTCCTGTCAGTGAATCGATATAAGAGAGTTTATGACGTTCAATAATACCGGCGCTGGTTTTTGCGCTGGCACTTAAAAAGTTTTGTGCTAACTTCGTTTGATTGTGCCCATGTGTTACATAGAGATTTAGCACGCCCAGGGTATTTCCGTCAGAAACAATTGGCATATTGTCGTAACCGTGTGGCTGGATGCCTTCAGGACGAATCTCATGATCGATACAATCACGAAAAATTAACGACGAAGAATTAGCCGCTTTGTCGCACAAACATTGTGCCAAATGGGATCTAACTACAGATGCTTAACAACGGCTCATCAAGGTTGTGACGAGTAACCATCTTGAGCCCTGTAACTGAGTCATCCGTTAGAAAGACACCGCCTTTCTTTTTCAAAGAGAGCCAAGGCATATTTAGAACGATCAATCATATCTTTTCCATTGGCTCATTCAATGGGATCTGCATGAGGGAAATGTTAAGCATTTCATTCAGAGTACCTTGAATATCGCTGCGTTGTTGTAACTCGAACATACCCTGCTGATAAGTTACAATTTGCTGTTGGAGGTCAGCAATTTCTTACTGGAGTTCGGTGTTCTGATTATGCATAGAGCGTTCGCTCATGCCCTGTAAAATCACGTACGATTTCAGTGTAGTCTGAAACGAAAGAATAGCCGTTTCCAGTCTTTAAAAGGGATGCCATGAAGTCCCCTTAAACTGAGGCATATAACGCCGCCTTCAACGGAACAGGCGCGATAGCGCCTGCCCCGTTAAAAGCATTGTTATGTGTGAATTTAAAGTGCAACCACTTTATTTGCACAAGGCCCTTTTTGACCCTGACCAACTTCAAATTCAACAGATTGACCATCATTCAGCGTTGCGTACTGATCGCCACTTTGAATTTCTGAGTGATGAACAAAAAGGTCTTTACCACCATCTTCTGGTGTAATAAAACCAAAGCCTTTATCAGCATTGAACCATTTAACTGTACCTTTACTCATTTAATTTACTCTATATTGTTGGTGAAATTGATAACATTTATACTCGAATTCACCGGTTCGAACATAAAAAAATATTTAGTGAACACACATAACCTTTTGCTAAGCGGCAGACAAATTGTTGAATTTTTTTGTGCAACCATGAGCGAAGCGAAGGCAAGTCGCTATTCTTGCATAAAACCATGAATAACCCTAATACCCCGTTGAATAAAACCCACTTTTTATTTAATAAAAACCATCGACTTCCTTTAAAGTGTAACCCTCGCTCCTATCAACCATGACAATAGATGCATTCCAATCTTTTGCTAGTTTGTCATATTCAAGAAATAACCATTGCAAAAATAAAGACCTGACCCCGAACTTGACCCCGAATTCCCAGCCCCCTAATTCCCCCAAAGAATCACGACGAGCAACTAAGATGGGACAATCCACCCACCTCAAAAAACTCAGCCGGTTTCAACCGATAGTATTTATCCTCCACGTCCTTCGACTGCTCGGCATAGGGCTGTGTCATCACGTCCTGCAGCTCTCGAATTAGCGAGTAATTTCCCGCCGTTGCTTGCTGATAAGCCGGCATAACAAACCACTCTCGCAAAATGTATTTTGGGTTGACGAGCTTCATTTTCCTAGAGATTTCCTGATGGGATCGAGACGAAATAGCATTCGCATCACTGGAACTGTTGAGGAGCGTTTTCCATTTTTCTAGCCATTCTGCCCAGCGCTTGTCCATCTCATTGGACTCTGTATCTTGCGCTGAAGTTTTGTAGAAGCTTTTCTTCAGTGGACCAATGTCGTCGGGTATTGACGAGAGCTCGCGGAAGAAAATAGTGTAATCGACCGGCGTTTGCAGCATGAGTGTTTCTAGCTCGCTGAACAATTCGCTGAAAAGAGCCTGCTGAGACGCTGTGTTCAACGTGTCTATATCCAGACCCAGCTTGGCAGCCCACATCTTTTTCATTTGCCCACCTTGAACCTCGTCGAGCGCTAGCAAAGAGTCCTGATTCGACGCCAGTAATGGCCGTAACGCCGAACAAAACATCTCGAAGTTGCGTTGCGCTGCGTTGGCTTGGTTCATAAACGAGAAGTGATGACCGCCCCCCGTCCAAGGCTGATAATGCGGGTTAAAGACATCACACAATTGTCGCTGTTAAAATTACCCTGGCAGAAACCGACACGGATCCAGTTCGCCACCAGTGACGTAAGGCGGCTTTGAAACTCGCGCGCCAGCCACACCACTTTTTCAGGGGTGCTGAGTTGCCTATCGATAGCGTCAGCGTACTCACGATCAATCAAGTGCAGCACAATCTTCTCGAGTTCTTCCAGCGCTGTCGGGTGTTCATTTTTACGGCTACGGCGAGCGAAAAGTTCGAGTTGACCGACGCGGATAAACGACGGTGCGACACGTGTCGAGATGGCGACGGCTTCAGATATAAGCATGTCGGGATTCTCCGAGCGCGAGCCCTCCGAATACCACGGTCGCTTTACCTTCTCCGTTTTTGAAACGTACAAACTCAACGACCGTGATGTGGGCACGCCCAGTGCGTGCATATGCTCCTGAGCCAAGAACTCGCGGATACTCGACCGTAAAACAGCACGACCATCCGCACCACGGCAATAGGGCGTACGGCCGCCACCTTTTAGCTGCATTTCCCAGCGTCGCCCGTTAATAACAGCCTCAAGCACCGAAATGGCACGACCGTCTCCATATCCATTGCCGGTTTGGAACGGGCACTGCTGGATGTATTCAGTGCCGTAGATGGACAGTGCGTAGCCAGTCGCCCAACCGACCTTGCGCATCGGCTCTGGAACCTGAGAGGTGTCGCCAGAGAACAGGCGGACGAAGCCGGAAGACTCAGCCAGACTGTCGGCGAAGCCCAGCTCAGAAAAAAAGGTTTTACTGTGCGCTACATATTCTGGGTCTTTGATTGGCGTAGGATTGACGGGAACATAATGGCCCGTGAAGACTTGTCGCGGCGCGTGGTCGGCACCATTTTCTGTCGCGTCAGGATCACAGTTGAGCGTGTCCATGAGAGAGTAGTTTGCTAACTCCGCAAGATCGTC
>MAAB01028155.1_pt1 | contig 10762 bp, 7 predicted proteins | sample 1115991 | NCBI WGS metagenome assembly MAAB01 (sample SAMN04961124, study PRJNA320927) | seawater metagenome | isolation source: sample BD02T18 sea water enriched with oil for 18 days | place: USA:Gulf of Mexico | collected 2013-07-27
CCGGTGAGTATCAATGAATCGTTTAAATTGATTATTCGAGCCAGTGAATCGCCTGATGATGATCCTGATTTTTCCCCCTTAACAAGCGACTTTGAGATTCTAAACCAGCAGCAAAGTAGTCGCTCATCGTGGGTCAATGGTCGCTCCAGTAAAGTGATTAGCTGGGACTTAGACTTGATGGCCAAACGGGTGGGACATCTGCAAATACCGAGTATTCATTTTGGTGATGATCAAACTAAGCCTATCCCGTTGCAGGTGGTTGAAAATCAAGCGCAGGCGGCCGTTGGCGAAAATGAGCCGCTATAGTGCGTTTATTTCAACGTATATCATTGGCGAAAGCGTCTTTAACCGAGCCGCAAGTTGATAATGCAATTATTGAAAAGCTGGCTGAAGATGCGCAGTTCAATACTCAGGTGAATGGGGTTAATTACACCGTTGTGGAGCGTAAATACGCTATTTTCCCGCAGCAAAGTGGGCCGTTAACGATTGCGCCTTTAACCTTAACCGCGCAAGTGGCCAGCTCTAACCGTTCAGCCTATGGCAGTATCTTTAATAGCCAACGCACACAGACCCAGCGTGTTTTTTCAACAGCCGTGCAGTTAAATGTATTGCCGATACCGGCTCAGTTTAAGGCAAAACATTGGCTGGTGGCGGAGCAACTACATTTAGAACAAACGTGGTCGAATGATGCGTTAACGGTTACCGTGGGTGAGCCATTAACTCGTACCATTACCTTATTAGCGAAAGGGCTGACCGCGAGTCAATTGCCTGAGTTTACTCAGCACGGTGGCCATTCATCGTTAAAGGTGTACCCCGATCAAGCGGTGTTAAAAAATCAGCGTAATGGTGATGGTGTGATTGCTTTTCGTGAGCAAAAAATAGCCTTCATTCCGGCTAAACCCGGGGAGTATCAACTTGAAGCGCTAGAGATTCCGTGGTTTAACAGCCAAACAGGGCAGCAAGCCGTTGCGCGTATTCCTGCAGCAACAACAGGAGCTTTTGTTGAATTGCCGCAAGTGATCGAAAATCCTGTGCCGGTGGAAGTAGATGATCGCTGGAAGTGGTTGGCCGTCGTATGTGCGGCGGGCTGGTTGTTAACATTAATGTATCTCGTTGTTAAGCGCTTTAAGACAGCGGCTGAGGCAACAATAGCTAATAATGATGACCTGCCTTTGAAAACGCTTATTAAGCAGTTACAAAAGGCCTGTAAGGCCAACAATGCGAAACAAGCTAAGTTGCTACTCAGTCAATGGCAGCAGCTTTTGCTCAGTGAAACAAATTTAGCAGGCAATAACGTCAGTCAGCAATTAAGTGATGAAATACAGCGTTTGAATCAAAGCCTATACGCTAAACAAGCCATACCTTGGCAGGGTGAGCGTTTAGCTGAGTTAGTGTTAGAGCATATGCGTCAATTGGACGAGCAGCAGAAAAAGCCAGAGGCCTTAGAACCGCTACACCGTTTGTGAGGGCTAGTTGCTGACCTGTGTTAACAGTTTTTTCAGTGATTCTCGCGGTTAAATGGACACTCTTTCAATGAGTGAATACTGCTTTTAGTCGCTCGGAAGTAAGGCCTTATGTCAATGTGTTTTTAGCGCCGCTATTGCATGCTTTAATTGGAGGGGAGATGTCGGTTATTGGTATTGACCGGCGGGGTGTTTGGCTGCGTGGTGAAACTTACAAAAAGTCCTTGTATTATGCCAAATATAGTCCCAGCCCTTATTGAATAAGAGTTCTTATGCACATTAGAAAAACTATCTGAATAAAAGCGCCAGTGGTGTCATCGTTGCTAGCTCTGGATGGCTGTTGACTTATCTAAGTCATTGATATTTAAGCCGATTAGAGCTTGTTTTAAGAGATAATCCACAAAGTTATCCACAGAAAATGTGGATAATAAAAAAACCAGTTGTAGCAAGCAGTTAGCTACGATCATTAGCTAACGGTTAAATATTTAAAATTAAGTTAAATATTTATTCGCTGATTGAAGCTCACCGTTGAAAGCGGTGAATTTTGCCATCTAAATTTAGAATTTAGCAAGCGTCTAGTTGTTTGTTAATCAATAATCATTCGGCTGTAACCGTCTTGTTACATAAACTGTTTACTATCGCGGATAAATATTTTCAGCTTAATGGGTGCGATGTTTATGAGTAAATTGACGGTACTGCTAGTGATTGTTTTCGGTTTTTTTATTTCTGTCTCAATGGCAGGGCAACAAAAAATAACCCGATCTACAGGGGATTCGATTGAATTATCTCGATATGAATTAGTGTCTCGCATCGATGTCGAGGAGGTCGATGATGACCTGTCGGGGCTGACTTTTAACCCCTTGACGGAAAGTTTATTTGCGGTGACCAATGAACCACCACAATTAATTGAAATGTCCCTTGAAGGGCGAGTCATACGGCTGATACCCCTGCTTGGTTTTGAAGATACCGAGGGTATTACCCATGTGCAAGGAAACCAGTTTGCGTTAGTAGAAGAGCGAAAACGGCAGGTGGTGTTCTTTTCGGTGGATGAAAGCACGACGAAGATTGAACATGAACACTGCGAGGTCTATGCCTTAGCGATGAAGGGGGAAAAAAATAAAGGCTTAGAAGGTATTGCATGGCGTGATGGGGCGGGGCTTCTGCTGGCCAAGGAAGATGAACCGGAACAGCTGTATCAACTCGCAGCGAATAACCAGTTTGAGCGGGGGCTGACAGTTTTATTGCAACGCTCGGAGACACCACGGTCATTAGGCGATTGTTGGAACTATCACCGCAAGGCGAGGTCGTTTCTGAAAAATCCTTTGCGGGTCTGCGTTACGATTCGTTTGTTATGTTTAAGAGTATTCGCCAACCTGAAGGGGTCACCGTCGCAGATGATGGACGGTTGTATATTGTCTCCGAGCCGAACCAGCTGTTTATTTTTAATAAACCTGAGGTATCGTAATACGAGGCATTTGGAATGAGCGGCTTAGTGCTGAGTTTTATATGAGCTGGATGTTATCGAGTTCAATGTATGGGTCAGCACGTTTATGATCGAGAAAAAAGATCAGCTGGCTGATATTGTGAATATTAAGTTTTCGTTGATGAGAGGTCTTAAGTTGGGTGTAATTGATGCAATAATCCTCCCATTGAGCTGAAATTATCAGCTCCCGAGTGCTACTAGAACTACTGTTGAGAGAGGCGTTATCATTAAACCTAATGAGTAACCGGGTTTGTGCGTTGCCACCTCTTGCTTTAAAACATAAATGTGAATAATCGTGCCAGTCGTGTTGAAAAATATTTAAGTGCGCACTCGGCCAGCTTTTATCGATTTTATTTAAACGCAGATAGTGGACATTGTCCGTGTCGTTAACAGGGTGTTCTTGTCGTTCTACGCTGTGATTAGTGTTTTTTATAATGCTCTTATAACGGGGTGTTTCTAAATTAAGAATGAGTGGGAACACCTGATGCGCTTGGTATACGTGGTAGACCGACTTCAGCCCAGGGTATGCAAGGTAAGAGAAGGTGCTCAGGGCGATTAGCAGGCTGGCTGACCTTGTTCCTTTAGGCATAAAGAGGTAAACCCTTACGTAGATCCAAGCGAGCAATATGCCTAGGGCGCTGACTAAAAAATCAACTTTGCTGGCGGTACGGCCAAACATGGGTTGGATAACTTCTATCGCGGCAAATATGACACAAGCTAGGAATAATAATAAGCAGTGGTGCCTTTTGAATAAAGGCACGTAACGAAAAGCAAAAAAAACCATAAAAAAGCCGGCAGGAAAATGCAGCGCATTCATGAGCAGTGAGAGTATCTCGGGGTAAGGCAGTAGGGTGGTGGGTAAAAAAGCAAATAACGGAATGCTTAAGGCCGTTAGTATGAGCAGGCTATAGAGTAAATGTTTGCCAGTTATAGGTCTTAAATGAGGCACAGTACACGCCCTAATAGGTTTTTGAACGGGCTACAGAATAACATACGGGGTGATAACTTGATGTAGCAGTCAATGCTGAATTGTTTAGTGCATGCAGCCTGTTAAAACCTTGTTTTGTACGCTAGTATCATGGTCGAAATGGCCACTGGAAACCGCATGAAGCGCTCAGCTATAAATAATATGACATACCCCATTTTTTATTCCTTACAGCACTGTCCTTATGCGATGCGCGCTAGATTTGGCCTGATGTTGGCACAACAAGCGGTGATGTTAAGGGCGGTGGTGATGAAAAATAAACCGCCAGAGATGCTTGAGCTATCAGCAAAAGGTACGGTGCCTGTTTTGCTGCTTGAGGACGGTCGGGTGATTGATGAAAGCTTAGATATTATGTTGTGGGCATTGGCTCATAATGACCCTGAGGACTTGCTGTTGCAGCAGGATCAGGAAAAGTCTGTAGCGATGTTTGCTTTAATTGCGCATAACGATAATGAATATATTGATTGGCTGGAAAAATATAAGTACGCCAAGCGTAAACACCAAGCCGACGAGCTGATGTGCCGCCAGCAGTGTGAGCTATTTATCGCTGAGTTAGAGCAGCGTTTGTCTAAGCACGCTTATTTTTTGGGTGATAAACCTTGTTTAGCCGACTATGCAATACTGCCTTTTATTCGTCAGTTTGCGCGGGTAGACCGGCAATGGTATTTGCAAGCGCCTTACCCTGAACTAAGGCGGTGGTTGAACCATCAACTGCAACAGCCGATGTTCACTAAAGTGATGGCGAAATTTCCTTTATGGCTGGAGTGTGAAGAAGCATTTTTGTTTGCCGGTTGATGCGTTTGTTGGCGATTCCTTGCGGGCATTTTAGTGGATGAGCATGAGGTAAAATAATGTTAAAAAGGGCTTGCTATATTGAAACGATATACGCTGCGGTCGGGTGTTGAGAAGAGGGTTTATGCACACCATAGAAAATAGCTAAATACAAGCGTAGTAAAATCCCTTGCGTGTGCTTGGTTCTGCTGTTGACATTTGTTAAGTTGTTGATAATTAAGGTTTCTCTTGTAGTTGGCTTAAATTATGTCAATTTGATGACAGGCCTTTTCAATCAACACATTAGCGACTGTTTGCAGAGGTAATCCACAAAGTTATCCACAGGAATTGTGGATAATGAAAAACCTTAATGACAGCAAGCAGTTAGTCATAACAATTAATTTTTATTCTGGCTTTAAAAAAAATTATTAAATAAATCCCGGTTATTTTCTCGGCTTGTTTCTTAGGTGGCCAATCGTGCTGGTTTGAGGGGCTTCTTGGTGTTTTATTTTTATGATTTGAAGGGGCTAATTTGGTACGCTTAGCGGATGAAATTTTCTGACCTATTTAATGTTATAAAGCAGGGTGCGCTTGTTGTCACCGTTAATCAACGCCTTGCTCGGAAATTAAGCGCTGAGCTGGATCAAGCTTATTTAGCTGAGGCGTCGCAGACTTGGCCGGCGCCGCTTGTTTTATCGTTTGATGGCTGGTTATTGAGCCTTTGGCAACGACGTTTTGATGCAGATGAGCCATTAACCGCCAAGCGACAGGGAAAAACCTTATTAAACCCTGAGCAAGCCTTACAAGTTTGGCAGCGGATCATTAGTGACTCCAGTGCGGGGACCTTATTAAACGTAGCCGCGACCGCGAAGGCCGCGAATAAGGCGCGTCAATTGGCAATGCAGTGGGGAATTGATGCTGAGCGAGAAACCGAGCTTAGTCTGGATGTTGAGAGTTTCCAGCAATGGCAGGCTGCTTATCAGGCCGTATTAGAAAAAAATAACTGGATCGACCGTCCGCAGCTATTAACGGTGGCGTTGCAGTTTATAGAACAAGGTCAAATCGATTGTCCGCAGCAGATAGTGTTGGCTGGTTTTGATGTGTTTACTGCTCAGCAGAAGGTTTTATGGGAGTTATTGGCTAATACGGGTAGCGAAGTAGTACATTACCAGCCATATACTTTAACGGCTAAGGTGCAAGTATTAGCCGCCGCGGATATGCAACAGGAGGCGCAGTTGATTGCTCAGTGGGCGAGGGAGCAGTTAGAGGCGGATCCAACGCGGCGTATTGGTATTATTTTGCCGGAATTACAAACGCGGCGTAATGAGTTGGAACACGCGTTTATGAAGAGTTTCTACCCGAGTTTGCAGTACCCCTTAGACCTTCCGCTGCACAAACCCTATAACGTTTCACTCGGTCTACCCTTAGTGAGTTACCCCGCGGTACAACAAATGCTGCGCGTTCTTGGTTTTTTTAGTCAGCGCCTAGAACTGCTTGATTTAAATAAATTATTGCGTTCGCCCTTTATTGCTGGCGGTGAGGCTGAGTGGAGCCAGCGTGGGAGCTTAGAGCGACGATTTAGGCAGCGAGGTTTTCTCAATGTATCCGTTCGGCAATTAGCCAAAACACTGACCGTTGATGAGGGTGAGGATAACCCTTGCCCACAGTTGGCGGCGGCGCTTGCTGAGGTGCTGGTGTTATTACAGGACAAACCGAGCCGAGCCACCGCCAGTGAGTGGTTACCGTTTATCCGTGATTTGCTCGGGGCGATTAAGGTACAGGGTGACCGGCAGTTGAGTTCATTGGAGTTTCAGGTTTTTCAGGCTTGGGATAATTTATTACGCAGTTTTATCTTGCTCGATGAAGTCAGTGGCAGAATGAGTTTTGCGGCGGCTATTTCATTGCTTAGGCGCTTGGCACATGACCGTGTTTTTCAGCCAGAAACGCCCACCACACCGATTCAAATTATGGGTTTAATGGAAGCCGCTGGGCATACCTTCGATGCTTTATGGGTGGCGGGTTTACATGATAAGTGTTGGCCGCCCGTTGCGCAGCCGGAGGCTTTTTTGCCGATTAAGCAACAGCGTCAGCAGGGCTTGTTACAAGCATCGGCGCAACGCCAGCATCAACTGGCGAGTACCCAGACTGAACAATGGACGCGTTCGGCGGAACAATTGGTTTTTAGTTACCCCTGTGCAAAAGCCGGCACTGCCTTGGCGATGAGCCCCTTGCTGCAAGATTATCCGCGGGTTGATAGCTCTGAGTTATTACAGCGGCATTATGCGGATGTTTTGACGCAGCGTATTGGCTGTTCTGAACGCGAGTATTCAGATGACCAGCAAGCACCAGCGCTTAAGCCCAATTCGCTCAGCCGAGGCGGGGTGGGTATTTTGCAAGATCAAGCGGCTTGCCCGTTTAGGGCCTTTGTACATAGGCGTTTAGTGGCCACTGAGATGGAACAGCCGGAACCTGGAATTGATGCGCGTTTACGCGGCAGCTTAGTGCACAGCGCCTTAGAGGCGGTTTGGCTGTTGCTTAAGGATCAGGCGGCATTATTGGCGATCTCGTTGACTGATTTGCAGGCATTAGTGCAGCAAGTTGTAAACGAAGTGGTTAACCAACAAAGCCGCTTTACGCCGATACTACAAACCAGTTTTGCTGATTTAGAGCAGCAGCGGATCAGGGTTTTAGTGCTGGATTTTTTAGAACTCGACCGTCTCAGAGAGCCGTTTAGTGTGTCCGCTACTGAACTCAGGCAGACGCTCAGCGTTGGCCCCTTACAGATCAATACCATTATCGACCGGGTGGATGTTTTAGCGGATGGATCGAATGCTATTATCGATTATAAAACGGGAGCCGCTTCACTACAGAGTTGGTTTGGTGAACGCCCTGAAGAACCTCAATTACCCTTATATGGGGTGTTTTCCGGGATGGATGTGCAGAGTATTAGTTTTGCCCAGCTGAAAAAGGGCGAGTGCAAATATATTGGTATCAGCAATTCAGCGGCTAATTTTAGTATTTTGAAAGACTTACCGAAAGTTAAAGGGGCTGAGGATGATTGGGCGAGCCAGATGTCTAGTTGGCAGCGTATTAATAGCCGTTTGGCGAATGATTTTGTCGCGGGTGATGCACGCGTCGAACCCAGCAGAAAAGCCTGTGAGTACTGCGATTTGAGCAGTGTGTGCCGGATTAATGAACACGAAGTAGAGCACTAATAATGAACCAACCCGTCGATAGTGTACAACGCGAAGAGTCGCTTGATACAAACCATTCTTTCATTGTGCAAGCACCGGCCGGCTCGGGTAAAACCAGCCTGTTAACCCAGCGTTATTTGCGATTATTAACGACAGTGCGGCAGCCGGAAGAAATTTTAGCGATTACGTTTACCCGTAAGGCGGCGGCGGAAATGCATGAACGTATTATCCACTCATTGGCTTTGGCTAAGCAGCCTAGACCTACTGATGCCCACGCGGCGGCAAGCTGGGATATTGCTTGCGAGGTGTTACAACACGATGCGGATAATGAATGGAATTTATTAACGACGCCGAATAGATTACGTGTGCAAACGATCGATTCCTTATGTGCTAATTTAACACGCCAATTGCCGGTCACATCGCGTTACTGCTACTGCATTTAGATAACCAGCTGTCACGCGCCGAGCAGTTAATTTCTGTGATGCTGGCTTCGCGTGACCAATGGATGCGCCACCTCGCCTCCGGCCACTCGGAGAGTTTTAATCGGCATACCCTAGAAGACGTCTTGCAGCGTTCAATTGAGTCGGTATTAAGTCGTTTGGTTGAGTGTTTTGAAGGGGAGCACGGTGAGTGTTTACAGGACTTATTAGCTTTTGCCGCTGCGCATATTGATGATACGGACAGTGCTATTTATCATTTTGGCGAAGAGATCGATTTATACAATAGTGACCCATCGTCGTTAGAGGTCTGGCAAATGCTGGCGGGTTTTTTGTTAACCGGGGCCGGCAGCTGGCGTAAACAAGCTAATGCCGCCTTGGGTTTTCCCGCACCCACGGGGGTGAAAGATAAGCCGCTGAAAGACTTGTATAGTGAAAAGAAAAAACAATATAAGACCTTGTTAGCTGAGTTATCTGCCAACACGGAACTGACCGAGCTGATGGGGTGGTTGGGCTGCTTGCCTTCCCCCCAGTATTCAGCGCAGCAATGGGCCTTTATTCAGGCACTGTTTGTTGTATTACCACGATCGGTGGCGCATTTACGCCTCGTGTTTCAATATAACGCGCAGGTAGACTTCTGTGAGGTATCGCTATCGGCGAGCCAGGCTTTGCACGATGCTTCAGGGGTGACTGATTTGGCGCTAATACTGGATTATCAGCTGCAACATATTCTGGTGGATGAGTTTCAAGATACCTCAGAAACACAATTCAGCTTATTACAAGACTTAACCGCGGGTTGGCAAGCAGGCGATGGTCGTACCTTGTTTTTGGTGGGTGACCCGATGCAGTCCATTTATCGTTTTCGGCAAGCGGAGGTGGGTTTATTTCTAAAAACTCAGCAGCAAGGTTTGGGTGAGGTCAGAGAGGTGAATGCGCTGAATATCGCGGTAAATTTCAGGTCTCAATCGGGGGTGGTGGACTGGGTTAATGAGGTGTTTAAGAACATCATGCCGACACAAGATGATCTTTATACGGGGGCTATTTCATATAAGCCGTCGATCGCATTTAATGCCGGTTTGACGGCGAATGAGGCGGTGTCTTATTACCCGCATATTGATAGACCGGCAGAAGGCAAAGCCTTATTAGAGCTGATTCAACATATTCAAGAAAATGCCCCAAATGAATCTATTGGTGTCTTAGTACGTAGCCGTGGGGCCTTGCTTGATTTGCTGGTTTGCCTTAATCAGGCGGGAATCGCGTATCAGGCGAGTGATATTGACCCCTTACATAAACGGCAAACGGTGATTGATCTAATGTCCTTGAGCCGCGCCTATTTACAGGCCGCCGATAGGGTTGCTTGGTTGGCGGTATTGAGAGCGCCTTGGTGCGGGCTGAGCCTGAGTGATTTGTTGTTATTATTAGAGGGTGCGCAGGAGCAGAATGTTTGGGATTTGATGTTGGAGCCTGTTCGCCTGAAAACCCTAAGTGTTAAAGGACAGGCGAGCCTGTGTCATTTAATTAAGGTGTTTGAACAGGCATTTTCTCATCGTGATTGCCTAGCGGAGCTGGAGGCCGCCGAACAATCGGTGGATATTTACCGCTTAGAACAACGTTTGCAAAAACTCTACGCGGCGGCTGATGTTAATGCACCCGCGGAGTTGCAAATTATGACCATTCATAAATCCAAGGGCTTGGAATTTGACCACGTTATTTTGCCGGGGCTTGATCGGCAAGCTCGGCACGACGATAAGCGTTTGTTAGCTTGGTTAGAGCGGCCATCTGAATTTTCTACTGGCAGTGAATTATTAATTGCGCCATTAAAAGCGACCGGTAGTGGAGGCGGCGATGGCATCGGGCGTTATTTAACGAAGATTGAGCAAGAAAAGTCGGCTAATGAGAGCCAGCGTTTATTGTATGTGGCGGTGACACGAGCAAAAAAACAGCTCCACCTGAGTTTCTGTGTGAGTTATGACGAGAAAAAACAGGATATTAAAACCCCGGGCAGTAATACCTTATTAGGCCTATTATGGCCGTCAATTAGCGACGAGGTGGTGATGCCGCCTACGGAAGTGTTGCCAGCGGATACCATGACTACAGCGTTTAAAGTTGCATAAGGTGCAGTTACCGCCAGCGCAGCAGGCTGATTATCGGCAGCCTGCGGGAAAACAATTTAGTCAACAAACGAGCTTGCTCGAATTTGAGTTAAGCGCTGACTTGGCGGCGGCGATTGGTACGGTCTGTCACCAGTGTATGCAAATTATGGGTGAGCAGGGGATTGCTGAGGAGCCGCTCGCAGCGGCTGCAATACGCAGTTTATTATTGGAAGCCGGGGTGCTGAGCAGTTCCTTGGGTTTGGCGGTGGCAAGAGTGCAGCATATTTTACGCTGTTGCCTGAAAGATAAACGGGGTCGCTGGGTTCTTAATAATAC
>MAAB01007872.1_pt1 | contig 10759 bp, 6 predicted proteins | sample 1115991 | NCBI WGS metagenome assembly MAAB01 (sample SAMN04961124, study PRJNA320927) | seawater metagenome | isolation source: sample BD02T18 sea water enriched with oil for 18 days | place: USA:Gulf of Mexico | collected 2013-07-27
GTTGTTGGTTAATAATAGTGATACTGGAGGGCGATTGATTTACGGTACTTTCGGTAAGGCCACTAGTACTAACGGTTATCTGTGATAACTCTTCTAGTGACAAACTAAAATAATTCAACTTATCTGCTAAAGCGTTCCGAGCCTCGTCGCTCATGGGAATGTCTTTTGGTATATCTTGCTCATTCTTACCTTGTAATATATCCATAATCATCTGGAGTGTTCGGCCTTTCTCATGGCCTCTCAGCTGCTTAACATTTTCAAGCAAGAAGGCTTTAGGTCTTTTCTCAGTCAAAATACGCTGAACTTCAAAGAACATAGTGCCACGAGTATCACTAAAACCTTGCTTCAAACCTGCTTGAGAAAATGATTGGCATGGAAAGCCACCAAGAAGAATGTCGTGATCAGGAATATCCTTAGCAGCAATTTTTGTTATATCTCCATTAGGCATTTCACCGTAATTTGCGAGGTATGTTTTTTGAGCAAATTTATCCCACTCTGAAGTAAATACACAGTGGCCGCCTAATTGTTGAAATGGGTAGCGAATACCTCCAATTCCTGCAAAAAGGTCAATAAAACGGAAGCCAGTATTCTCAATATTATCTTGCTTTAAGGGGGCGTCATCGTAGAAGCGCTGCATATCTTTTTCTAGGTCTATAATTTTTCCCCATTTTAATGGAGAGGGTTTATGCTCACCGGCTTCCCATCCACGAATTGTTCGTTCGCCGTCTTTTCCTAAACCTAGCAAATTGGCTAACTCACGTTGACCTAGGCCAAGATTTTTTCGTAACTCTTTGATATAGTTGGAAGTGTTCAATTTAGGCACCGTAAAATAAAATATCCGGTTTTGTCCCCGGTAATTCTTTTACTGTATATCCACACAGGCTAAAATGCAAGTTTTTATCCGCGCATACAAGGAGTAGTAGGTGAAATACACCATTCATGAGGGAATAATTGAAGGTGATGGTAAGAAAATCGCCCCTGAAGTGGTGTTTAGGCTTGGCAAATTTACTGCTTTATTAGACGGCACTGATACACATTTTGTCGTTTCTAAACGACCTGCTCAAATACAGTTTATATTCGAAATTACACCCGCTCCTACTTTTACCTTGCATTTCAGAGATAGCCTATTAGATGAAAACCAGGCAAGTACTGTAATAAAGTACGGTTACTTCATTACAGAGGGGCACCGAGTTTGCTTTGTCAGCTCAAGGGTAATTGAGCATCTGGAAGTAGCATTTGGTGATTTATCGTTACCCCCATTAATCAAACTTCTTCGCTCCCTTTTTCAAGAAGGATTTATTAGCAAGATTCCAGCAGATCTCATTGATCAGTTAAGAGCTAATCAACATAAAGAGTCTCATCACGAAAAACTGTTTGTTCAAGCTCTTTATCCTTATCAAGAAGAGGGTGTCAGCTGGCTTAGCTTCTGTGCCGAAAACGGTGTAGGCACTATTTTGGCTGATGATATGGGCCTCGGAAAAACAGCACAGGTAATTGCGTTGTGCTGCGATGTGTTAGAAAAGAACCCGAAGAGTAAAATCCTAATTGTTGTTCCTAACCCTCTTCTAGATAATTGGGTTCGAGAGTTTACTTTTTTTGCTCCTAGTATTATTCCGTATCTTCATTATGGAAATCAACGGAGAGGTGTGATTTCTGCATTCGATAATAGCAGCGTGATTATCACACCATACACCACGATGGCTTCAGACATTACTATGTTTGAAGAGATGCACTTTGAGCTTGGGCTATTTGATGAAGCTAGCATGTTAAAGAACCCTAATTCGGGACGCTCACTTTCTGCGAGACGTTTAGACTTGGGTGTTAGTGTTTTAATGTCGGGCACACCAGTCGAAAACAGTTTGATGGACGCGTGGGCGTTGACCGACCTAGTATTTAAAGGTTTCCTTGGCTCTGAAGACTACTTCAAAAAAAACTATGTTCATTCAGATATATCTGAAACTTTAGATGAAAATTTGGAAGAGTTGGAAGATAGTCTTCGGTTAATTACATTACGTAGAATGAAAAAAGATGTCCTAAAGCAACTGCCAGAAAAATTAGATATTCATACCGCAGTATCGCTTGGTGAAAAAGAAGCTAGGCGTTATGACTTAATTATTGATGAAATGAAGAATGATGCTAGTAATGGTGGAGGTGGAATACTTCCTTTGATTAACAAACTTCAACAGTTTACGGCTCATCCAGCGTTACTTGATTCATCTATTGGACATGATGTAAGAACGCTAAAGTCTCATAGTGCTAAGTTTGATTTGTTAATTCTTCAGCTTGATAAAATTGCTAGCGCTAATGAAAAAGTAATTATTTTTGCTACATTTCAAAAGGCGATTGACTTAATACAAGGTGCAATAAAAGAACGGTATGCAGTCTTACCAGGGATAATTGATGGAAGAACGCCTAATGAGGAACGTCAGCCTTTAATTGATGATTTTTCGGCATCGAAGGGATTTGATGTATTGCTCCTTCATCCTAAAACAGCTGGTATGGGGTTTAATATTACAGCTGCAACGAATGTGATTCATTATAGTCGGCAATGGAACCCTGCGCTTGAAGAGCAGGCCACTGCAAGGGCGTGGAGGAATGGTCAAGATAAGGTAGTAAATGTTTATTACATGTTTTATGCCAACACAATTGAAGAAAAAATTGACGAACGTATTCGCTTGAAGCAACAGCTTAGCGATCGTGTCGTTTCAGTAACTGATGATAAAGAAACAGACAAACAAATCATGCTTGCGTATTTGGAAACATAAGAACAATGAATCAAACAATAGACTTACCTGAAGAAGACGATTTTCGTCCGTCAGCAGCTCGATTAGTTGAGAGCTTACGAGATACGGGATATAGCAAAGAAGCAGCATTTGCTGACATTATCGATAACTCAATAGCAGCAAATGCGACTCGAGTTGAAGTTGAGCTTCGATATATGATGGGGGAATTTACTGTCATTATTTCTGATAATGGTGACGGTATGTCTGAGGGACAGCTAAAGGGTGCGATGAGATATGGTTCACCTAGGCGAGATAACCCTAAATCCTTGGGTAAGTTTGGTATGGGGTTGAAAACAGCATCCACGGCATTTTGCCGACGTTTAGTCGTGTTGACTCAGCAAGGTAGTAATAATGTCGGCCGTGCTTGGGACATCGATAAAATAATTAGATCTGATCGCTGGGAACTTGAAACACCTGATGCTGATGTTTATTACGATGATTTTGAGGCACTCTCTGAATTTTCTGAAAGCCATGGCACTATGATCATTTGGGAGAATATCGACCGTTTAGTCAAAATGGGCAGTGAGAAGCAAATGCGAGAGCAGATAAGGGCTCTCGGTAAAGAACTGTCTTTGGAGCTTAGTGCTATTTTCTTTAAATTTTTAAAATCTGAAGAAGTTACCATTTCAATGAAGGTGGTGGATGAACCTGCAGTAAACCTAAAAGGTTGGGATCCACTCTGTTCTAATTTTGTTACTTTAGATGGTATCCGCTCACGAGTTCTTAAAGAAAAGCATATACCGGTAGAAATTGGAGGTATAACCACATCATTTTCTGTGCAAGGAAGTGTAATTCCTTCATTGAATGATTTAAACCCAGAAGAGCGTAAATTTGTTCGTTACAGTCTCGATAACCAAGGTTTCTACATTTATCGTGAAGGCCGACTTATTTGGCATGATGGTTGGCCACAAAGAATGTACAAGAAAGAGAGTAAAATTACCCGTCTTCGTGTTGAGCTACACTTTGATCATAAATTGGATGATGTATTTAGTATAGACTTTCGTAAAAGTCGTGTGATTATTCCTGTTGAAATTCGCAATGAGCTTAAACTGCTTGTTTCACCTTGGATGCGAGAGTTGACTAAGGGGCAAGAAAAAAGAATCGCCGAAAATACCGAGCGAGCACATGGACCAGCTGATAAAGCTATTGGAAAACACGAAAAAAATACTAAAAATTCAGATATAAATGTAGACGGTGATACCGTCACTATACGAACTAAAAATCAAGTGAAACCCGCAGTCATTGACGGTATTCGTGTGTATGAAAATAAAACGGTTCGGGTGCATGAAGCAGAGTCTTTGATAGGTAATAGTCTTTGGGAGCCATCTTGTGATCAAGAGGGTAATACCTGTGTCACACTTGGTAAGTCCCATCCTTATTTCCACAAAATGTATAACGTTTGTAAAGACAATGTTGAGGCGATGAAAGCATTAGATATGTTGCTTTGGAGCCTTGCGAATGCTGAGCACACAGAGTTTTCTAAAACCAACCAACGGACATTGGAAAGTTATCGACAGAACGTTAGCCGTGATTTAAGTTACTTGAGTATTGAATTACCTGATACGGAGGAAGACGAATGAGCTATCAGTATGACTTAGCTGATTTTAAGCGATATTTGAATGAGAAGAATGATAAGTACAGAGTTGATGGCCTTATCTTCTGGAAGACTACTATTCCCCTTCCAATAGACCTATTCAATAGAATATTTAATGAATCGGACCAGATTGTCACCGACTATGATTATCAGGTTGTTGCGAGTGCAGTTGCATTTAGCAATCTAGACTCGTTTGAAAGCGCATTAGGGGTGGCTGTTACAGATTTACCAAAAGGTGATTTAAAGAAAAAGACCTTATTATTGCAGGAATGGTTAACTGAACATTTGCCGAATAATTCAGCTGTAACTCTTATGGCTTATGAAATGGCAGATATTCTTGGGCTTGATGGTTTCATTTTATCTATAGATAAAGTTGCAGCTTCGCTGCAGCACCAAGGTAAAAAATACGCTAGAATTTTTATGCCAATAGAAGTGAGAAATCTATTCAATAAAATTTCTGGTATTGAAGGTGTTGGGCAAGATAATACTGATATGTTTGGCAACATTATCGCAGACCGTTACAATATTTATCGCTCTGGCTTCAGTGATGCCTTAGTAGCTATTTTTAATGGATTACTCGATTTCCGTATTCTTTGCTCTGGTAGAGGAGTGCATCTAAACAATTTCAGAGTTATTACACCGTTAGTTGAGAATGTTGATGTTCGGTTAGGAAAAACAACCGATGGCTCTTTGTGGGAGCCAGGTTATGAAGATGATCATTACATCACTCTAAATAGTGAGCACCCGCTAGTTAGATGTATGTCGGAAGATGAATCTAAGCCATTAGCAGAATTGTTGTTTTTTCTTGGTGAGTTTGAGAGTCGACAGTTTTCTGAAACAAATAAAAAGTTGATCGAAAATCTTCGCCAGTCAGTATCGCGTAGTTTATGGATTAAACACGACTAATAACAAGCAGCTAAAAAATAGTGGTTGAATTTAACAAGGCAGGAATTTATGCTTTCAGAATTAAATATGGTTGGTAATTGGTTTAAGGCAGAGCCTGATTCAAGTTGGCTGTTTGATGAGTTGAAATTTGATGAAAGTGATAAGTTTATTTTTGAGTCGCTAGAACTTGATATCAAGGTATATGATCATTCAGCAGTAGTAGGAAGTTCTATTAATAACAATCATTGCTATATACCAAGCCAGTACTTCTTATATGCTATCAAACTATCGCCATTAATTTCTTTGGTAAATAAATACATTGAATATTTTGACCAGGTTGTGCAGGCTTTACCTAATTCAGATGCAGTAGGTGATTTCATAGTGAATAGAAATGCTCACCCTCCTGAAATGAACGATATTGATTCGTATAGTCTAGGTAAGTTTTATGATGTTTTTGATGTTTCTAATGCAGATGGTAGATTAAAAGCAAAGGAAATCATTAATGGTTATGGAAAGACTAGTGATACAAAAATCCGCCCTTATAGTGATTTTCTTCGTTCAGTTATTTTAAAATCTTTACCTGTCCCCGATAACAGTTCAGATGCGCTTAGTAAATTAGTTTGTGCCTTTTCAAACTCGCCTCTTGCACAGCAAACTTTGGTTTCTAATTATAGTGCTTACCTTCCCCATCTATTTCACTCTGCTGAAGGCGATGAACTACTTCTAATGGTTCTCTCTACATTAGGCTGGCGCGACATTCTTGATTCTGTGATTGGTACTTCAACTAGTCGATATTGCGACTGGTCAGGAATAACTGGTGCATTTCTGCTGAGTTTAACGCCAGTGCCAGGTAACACTCTATACGTTGAACAACCAATTCATTATTCAAAAATTCTTCAAAAGTACATTCATATTAAAAAAGGTTTACTGGATACGGAAGAATCAATCGAAACCGTATCAAAGCTTATCTCGGCGCTCTGGCCTGATATGTGTATTCACAAAAGTAACGGTGAATTTTTCTTTAAATCATCAAATCGCTCAAATATTAGCGGCCCAATATTCCATGGCGCAACTAATAAGATTTTCTATGGCGCACCAGGAACAGGTAAGAGCCATAAAATACTTACTGAAGAGTGTTTGAATGCAAAAAAAATTGTTACTGTTTTTCATCCAGACACTCAATATAACGATTTTGTTGGTGCGCTGAAACCTATGATGAAAAAGAATGGAGACGGGAATTCGATTGTTTCCTATCAGTTCCGTCCAGGGCCATTCACTAACGCTCTTATTAAAGCTAAAGTGTTGCCGAGTACCCATGTTTGTTTGGTAATTGAAGAGATCAACCGCGCGCCAGCTTCTGCTGTATTTGGGGAGCTATTTCAATTGCTTGATCGAAACGACAGTGGGGAGAGTACTTATAAAATTGATGCAGCAGATTTAGATATGCTTATGTACATCAATGAGCAATTGAGAACGGCAGGCATTTCTGAAATAACGCAGTTAGAAATACCTGCGAACCTATCAATTCTTGCAACAATGAATAGTAGTGATCAAGCGGTCATGCCTTTGGATACTGCATTTAAGCGACGGTGGAATTTTGAATATGTGAAAATTGATTTCACCAATCCAAAGGTCCCAAAAACTGTAATTGATATTCAAACTAAAAATGGAAGGTTTTCAATTATTTGGCCTGAATTAGCCAAAATTTTTAATGATTTGTTAATTGATGCTGGAGTTACAGAAGATCGTTTAATTGGCCCATTTTTCTTAGCACCCAAAGAGCTGAATAATTCTAAATCAACAACTTTAGCCTTGAATGGCAAGCTGTTCGTCTATCTTTGGGATGATGTATTGCGACATCTAGGCCACACAAAATTGTTTTCTCAACGTTATAAAACATTTGGCGGTTTATCTGATGCTTTTAATAAAGGTAAGCCAATATTTAACTCAGTAATTGAAAATAAAATTGAAGAGAAGGGAGTGAAAACTGATGTAGTTGAGGCGTCACAGAATGCAACTCAATAATATTATTTATTTGACCGATCGGATTTTTTTATCTGATAAAGCTATACCTATAGTTTTAATAGATGAAATGCGCTCTTTAGGACTTATCGCACCTGATATGAAAAAGGTGAGTTTTTGCGGCGTTATTTCTTATAGTGATGGTTTAGCGGTATTTTTACCGCGAAATCAAAATGTTGCAATGGCAGAGTTTGGTGCCGCTGGTCATGTACTTCTCCAAGCATTATTGAAATACTATCAAAGTAAAGATAGTGGAATTTACGCTAAAGATAATGGGGAAGAAGTCATTGGGGGGAAGTCGTTTTCTTTAGCTACTTCACTGCTCGATGATTATCGTTCTAATGGTATATATGTTCGTCGTATGAAAGAGCGTACGATGAACTCTGGCAAAGTTAATTGGTCTCATACTATTGCACGAAGTACACCCTATCCATCTGCAAATGAGCCAATGTATCTTGACCTTGTAACTTCGCGTTCTCGCTACATATCAAATTGTGAAACGGCAAATATTCATGCTCATGTTATAAAGGAGTTATATAGTGATTATGGAATGTTATGGCTAGGAGTTTCCAATTATTTTGATGAGCATCTTGAATTAATGTCAAAGCCGTTAGGTAGTATTGAGATGCAGGTTGCTTACCTGCGGCGTGAGCTACAAATGAGTTATTCTGAGCGTGATATGTTCTTAATCAAGGGGCTTATCCAGTATCTTTGTGTTAAGAAAGGCACCGATGTAAATAATGTGCTAATTGGTGTTCGCAAGTTCCATAGTCTTTGGGAATCTATGCTTGATGAATGCTTAATTGGTAAATATGCCGTAAATAGTAAATTACCTGTTCCCGTCTATCAAACGGTAGATAATGAGTTTATTCCCATAGCGAAGAAGGGGCAAAGAACAGACACCGTACTTAAATTCCCCGAAGAAAATAGATTTGCAGTTGTAGATGCAAAGTACTACGAAGCAAGTTCAGTCGTTTCCGCACCTGGGTGGCCTGATTTGGTTAAGCAATTTTACTATCACCGAGCAATATCTCGTTTAGAGGGGGATGATGCGTCAGTATCTAATCACTTTATATTTCCAGGTATTAAGGGCCAGCTTAAAGCAGCTCATGTTGCAGATAGGGATCAAGAGATAATGTCAAAACAAGATTGCTTAGAAGAGTATTCAACTATTAATTGTCATTATCAGGATCCTATTGAGCTGCTAAGTATTTATGTGCAAGGTGAAAAACTTACTCTGCTGACAGAGAAGATTTTTCTAGTAAATAAAGAATCTTAATGCGACTTTATAATATTTTATAAGCCTCTAAGGCATTAGAGTACTAGGGTGAGTATTAGCGAGCTAGGTGACAGAAAAGCCAACAAAAGAGTAAGCTATCGACAATTAACCTTCCTTAGCTTCTTTCTTTATTGCTGGGGAAGAAGTACGTTTTAAAGTGGAAATGGATTTTGGCAAAGATAATACCGAGTTTGAGCAGTTGTGCTCGTAAAATGACCTCTGGCGAGAAGCGCTTTGGTCGTCATTTTGAATCATTGTCCCGATTATATCGTTCTACACCCTCAGCGTGACTTCTTTTTTTATAAATTAAGGATTGGAAAATATGAATAGGTTTATAACAAATATTAATGATGGTTTTAATTTTTCTTCAGCATTGATAGATATGATACAGAAAGATGGTGATCACCTCATTCTTGCTTATGGATATATAACCAATGCCGATGCCGTTAAAGATATATTTAAAGAAGTTGATAAATTTTTGACTAAAAGTAAACGTAATAGAGTCTCTGTTTATGTTGGGGTGTTAGGAGGAAGGGGTGCTGCAATAGACACTGTTAATTTGAGGTTGGATGATTTGATAACGGAATCTTTTCTCAATAAATCTATGAGTAATAAATTTAACATCTATGGTATCGAAAATTTTCATGCAAAGTTTGGAGTGATGCTAAGGCGTAATATTCCAATGTCAGGTTTGATGGGGAGTTCAAACTTATCAAACCCCGCACTGAATAATAATAATAGGTGTGAGCTTGATTTATATATGGAAGGAGGAAAAGAAAATAATTTGCTTATCGATTTTTGGGAGGTGAATGTAGCTGTATTAAAAGATCTGCCTAGAGAAAGGTTTAGATTATTACAATTGAATGTTAACAGGGAGATAGAAATATTAAAAGTTGATGATATACTTAATAGTATTAAAAAAGAGGAGGGTTATTTGAGAAAAATATATAGTGACTCAGCTTCTTCTATTGAAGAGGGGTTTGCACTATATGAATCAGATAGAGATCAAGGGGTATTTTACGAAGACCCAGATTCCAAATAGATGAAATTTTAATTAGCTTAAATGTTAATAGGATGAATTTCGAGACTGATTGGTTGAAACTAGTAACGCAGGTGATCGACCCAAAGAAAGATTCGTTATGAGCAAGAGCAGCCGGCAACACCCAATGATATACAAATACAAGCCTTGGCTAAGTTAGAAGAATCGAGAGAAGCGGGTAATCGCCGTGGCTTAGTGGTATTGGCCACGGGCATGGGTAAAACATGGTTGTCGGCATTCGACAGTAAGCAGATGAATGCCAAGCGTATTTTGTTTGTGGCCCACCGCGAAGAGATTTTATATCAGGCAGAAGAAACCTTTGTGCGTATTCACCCAACGGCTAAAGTGGGTCGTTATACGGGTAAGCGCAAAGAACTGAATGTGGATATGTTGTTTGCCTCTATTCAAACCTTGGGCTTGCAGCATCATTTAGATAACTTTGGTGTCGATTATTTTGATTACATAGTGGTGGATGAATTTCACCACGCCTCGGCCAGAACCTACCAACAACTGTTATCGCACTTTACCCCACGCTATTTATTGGGTTTAACCGCCACGCCAGACCGCACCGACCAGTCTGATATTTTATCGTTATGTGATGACAACCTAGTGTATCGCAGTGATTTATTTGAAGGCATTACTCAGGGCATTTTGGCGCCATTTCATTATTACGGTATTGGCGATGACACGGTTAACTATCAAGAGATTAGCTGGCGCAATAATAAGTTTGATCATAATGAGTTAGTGAATCAGCTGGCCACACTGGCCCGTGCGAATCATGCGTTAAAGCACTGGCAGGAACACAAACAAACCCGAACACTGGCCTTTTGCATTTCAAAGAAGCACGCCGACTTTATGGCCGAGCATTTTGTGAAGCAGGGGATTAAGGCGGTTTCTGTACACAGCGAATCGGACATTCGCCGCAACGATGCGTTATCTCAATTAGAAGCAGGCACCATTGAGGTTGTATTCTCGGTAGACCTGTTTAATGAAGGGGTTGATCTACCCTCGATAGATACCGTGTTAATGCTAAGGCCAACCGAATCTAAGATTATCTTTATGCAGCAGCTAGGCCGTGGTTTAAGGCGCTGTGAGGGCAAAGATAAGTTAATCATCGTGGACTTTATTGGTAATCACCAAAGCTTCTTTAACAAACC
>MAAB01030534.1_pt1 | contig 10747 bp, 11 predicted proteins | sample 1115991 | NCBI WGS metagenome assembly MAAB01 (sample SAMN04961124, study PRJNA320927) | seawater metagenome | isolation source: sample BD02T18 sea water enriched with oil for 18 days | place: USA:Gulf of Mexico | collected 2013-07-27
TAACGTAGCTTTTTCAAGCTCCATGCCGATTTCTTCAGAAATCACAGTACCAGCCGTTAATGTTGCAATGTCTTGTAACATAGCTTTACGACGGTCACCAAAACCAGGGGCTTTAACTGCAGCAACTTTCACGATACCACGCATGTTGTTCACTACTAATGTCGCTAGTGCTTCACCTTCAACATCTTCAGCAATAATTAATAGTGGCTTACCTGCTTTAGCAACACCTTCCAAGGTAGTTAATAATTCACGGATATTTGAAACTTTTTTATCTACCAACAAAATAAACGGGTTTTCTAACTCAACACTGCCGTTTTCTTGATTATTGATAAAGTATGGTGATAAGTAACCGCGGTCAAATTGCATACCTTCAACAACGTCTAATTCATCTGTTAGTGCTTGGCCTTCTTCAACCGTGATAACACCCTCTGTGCCAACTTTGTCCATTGCTGTGGCAATGATTTGACCGACAGTTTCATCAGAGTTTGCAGAAATTGTACCTACTTGTTCAATCGCTTTAGTATCAGAACATTCTTGAGAAGCGCCTTTAAGTGCTTCAACAGCAGCAATAACGGCTTTGTCGATACCACGTTTAAGGTCCATTGGATTCATGCCAGCAGCAATAGATTTCAAACCTTCGTTAACAATCGCTTGTGCTAAAACAGTTGCAGTAGTTGTACCGTCACCCGCTTCATCATTGGCTTTAGAAGCAACTTCTTTAACCATTTGAGCGCCCATGTTTTCGAATTTATCTTCTAATTCGATTTCTTTTGCCACGGTAACACCATCTTTAGTGATAGTTGGACCACCAAAAGATTTGTCTAATACAACGTTACGACCTTTAGGACCTAAGGTTACTTTTACTGCGTCAGCTAATACATTTACGCCTTTAAGCATTTTAACGCGTGCGTCATTACCAAATAATAAGTCTTTTGCCATTTTCTTAATTCCTTAGAAATTTGTTTATTAACATCGCTATTGCCATGTTATGAAATTTGATTTATTTGCAATTATTCTACAATTGCTAAGATGTCGCTTTCACTTAAAATAAGCACTTCGTCGCCATCAATTTTCTCAGTCTTTACGCCATAGCCTTCACTGAAAATAACTTGGTCGCCCACTTTTACGTCTAAAGCACGTACTTCACCGTTTTCTAGGATGCGGCCATTACCTACAGCAACAACTTCACCACGGGTTGATTTTTCAGCAGCACTACCGGTTAATACAATACCGCCAGCAGACTTTGATTCTACTTCTTTACGTTTGATGATTACGCGATCATGTAATGGACGAATGCTCATTTATTTTCTCTCCTGAGAGTTTAGAATTTTAAAAATAGATTTAACAAAATTGTTTGCATATGAAATGGGGCTATTTTAATACTTCACAAGCCCCAACAGATAATTTTTTAATCTTTACGTTCAAATTCACCATCTAAGGTTTCACCTTGATGTTTATTATCTTCGATATCTTTAGCATCATGTTCAAATGTATTTTGATTAAAGGGTTGTTGATTAAACGACTGTGAATGAAAACTAAACCCTTGATTAGATGAACCCGCCGCTGCTGTTAAGTGTTGCTGAACAGATTTAATTAATGCCTTTCTTACTTGAGGAATTAACAAGGACAAACCAAAAAAGTCAGTAACAAAGCCCGGAGTTACCAACAGTACGCCGGCAACAAGTAGTAATAGCCCTGCCACAATCTCACTGGAAGGCATTTCACCTTGTGACATTTTGGTTTGTACCGATTGTAATGTGGCGATACCTTGCTGTTTAACATTTTTTGCACCAAGCCAAGCGGTTACAATAACAATGGCAATCGTTGGCCATGCTCCAAGCCATGCGCCAACATTCATCAGCACCATGATTTCAATAATAGGGACAATGATGAAAAGTAAAAATAAAACTCTAAACATAAAAATTCTCTTTCATTAGATGAAACAAATATGGGGTTGCTCTGGTCTTTTTCAACCATGAGCGACTATCGACAATTGCAATTGTCGATAGTTGTTGATTCAATAGCACATATATAAGGGTATTCTTGCTCATTAAGTTATTGTTAAGGAGACACTGTTGAACTACCAAGTTGTACTATGTACTTGCCCAAACAGCCAAAACGCTAAAGAGATTGCAAAAAGCTTAGTACAGAAAAAGTATGCCGCTTGTGTCAATATAATACCAAACATAATTTCGGTCTATCGTTGGCAAGACAACATTGAGTGTGATGATGAAATTCAACTGGTGATTAAAACCACCAAGGATAAATTTAAAGCCGTGAGTAATGAAATTAAGCGCTTACACCCATATGATACCCCCGAGGTTATCGCCATGAGCATCCAGCAAGGCGATGAAGATTATTTAAACTGGATAAAAGAGTCATTAAAATAGTATGAAGAAATATATTCACCATTTATTCCGCCTTATCGCATTGATCGTTATTACCCAAGTCGGTTTCTCAGCTGTTGCTCAACAGTCTATTTTTGATACTTCGTCGTCAGCACTTTTTAGTAATGAAGACGAATTTTTAAAGCCAGAGCAGGCTTTTGTTTTTAATTTTGATCAACAAAATAATATTGTCAAAGTGTCTTTCGATATTGCCGAAGGTTATTACCTGTATAAAAAACAATTTAAATTTAGCACAGAGAACAGTGAAATCGCTGAGGTATTATTACCAAATGGCATAGATCACGAAGATGAGTTTTTTGGCAAACAGCAAATATTTATCGGTGAACTTAATTTTGATGTACCACTAGCTTCAGTGAGTGAACAGGGGTTATTAAAAATTCGTTATCAGGGCTGTGCTGAAAAAGGTTTATGTTTTCCTCCTATCACTAAATCTGTTGATTTAAGTAGGATTAGTGCTGATGCTGCAGTGATCTTTTCAACGCTAAATCAAGCAACGGCGCAGTCAACAAGTACTAACTCCACCGATGAAGTGAGTGAGCAATATCAATTAGCGGATATGTTAAAAGGTGATAATATTTGGCTGACGTTATTAGCGTTTTTTGTTGGTGGATTATTACTGTCATTTACCCCCTGTGTATTTCCAATGTATCCCATTTTAACCGGCATTATTGTTGGGCAAAAAGAACAGTTATCGACAAAAAAGGCCTTCAGTTTATCGTTTTTTTATGTGCAAGGTATGGCGGTAACGTATACGATTTTAGGTATTGTGGTTGCATTGGCAGGCGCAAAATTTCAAGCGATGTTTCAACACCCTTATGTGCTAATCGCTTTAAGTATATTGTTTATTTTCCTCGCACTCTCTATGTTTGGACTGTTTAATTTAGCACTACCGAGTAGTTGGCAAAATAAACTCAACAATATCAGTAATAGCCAAAAAGGTGGTTCATATTGGGGTGTGCTCATTATGGGGGCAATTTCGGGTTTAGTCGCTTCTCCCTGTACCACCGCGCCATTAACGGGTGCTTTATTATATATTTCTCAATCGGGTGATATTGTTTTAGGAGCTACCGCTTTATATGCGTTGAGTTTAGGTATGGGTTTACCTTTATTAATTTTAGGAAGCTCAGGTGGTAAGTTATTACCTAAAGCAGGCAGTTGGATGGATGTCATTAAAAACATCTTTGGTCTATTGCTCTTAGCTGTGCCTATCTTTTTATTAGAGCGTTTCATCCCTGAAATATTGACCGAGATATTATGGGTATGTTTATTACTGGCCTCTGCTACATACTTCTATGTGATCAATCAAAAGTCGAAGGTGAACTTTGCCTTTGGTTTCCGCAGTTTGATTATCTTTTTGATGATGTTCTATGGAGCACAAAAAGGTTACCAACTCACCAACCCAACCAGCATTAATACATCATCAACAATCCAGCATGGAAATGAATTTATTAAAGTAGGTTCGTTGGCTGAACTAAACCAAACCGTGGCAACAGCAAATGCCCAAGGAAAAACGGTGATGGTTGATTTATACGCAGATTGGTGTATCGCTTGCAAAGAGTTTGAAGAATATACCTTTCCTGAGCCTGCGGTGCAAAAAGCCTTAGCAAATACATTGTTAGTGCAAATAGACCTTACAGATACAGATAGTGCAATAAATAGTGAATTTATGAGTCACTTTAACGTTTTCGGTTTACCATCAATCTTGTTTTTTGACCTTGCTGGTAATGAATTAACTAAGAAACGGGTCACAGGATTTATGGCTGCTGATAAGTTCTCAAAACATGTTGAGGCAACTTTCAACTGAGGGTAATAATCAACGCCAAAGCGTCGATTGAAAAATAAGTTTGAATAATATCTGTTTAAAAAATGGGTGTTATTCAAACATTAATTGAGCGGCAGTTTTCCAATGCCCGTCGACTATTTGTCTATCTACAAAATCAAATAATTGTGCCTCGGGAACTGGCTTTGAATAATAATAACCTTGAATAATGTCACATTTATTTTCAGTTAGACTTCTCAATTGCGCGCTACTTTCAACCCCTTCAGCAATGACTGTTAAGCCCAAATTTTTCACCATGGCGATGGTTGACATAATAATTTGATAATCAGCATGGTTTTCTAACATGCCAAAAATAAAACTCTTATCGATTTTAATAACATCAACCGGCATTTTCTTGATATAAGCCAAGGAAGAATAACCGGTGCCAAAGTCGTCAATGGCAAATGCAAAGCCAATTTCTTTCAAACTGTTCATCATATCAATGGCACGGTCGATATCTTTAACTAGCGTTTGCTCTGTCAATTCTAATTCGAAATGATGAGCCGATAATGAAAATTCATTCAGCAAGGCACGTAAATAATTAGGCAAATTTACATCAACAAATTGTCCTGCTGATAAATTAATAGCAATACGAATGTTACTTAAGCCACGGTCCTTGAGCTGGTGAGCTAATTCAAAACAGCGACGAATGACCCAATAACCAAGTTCCACCATATGTGCTGAGTTTTCTAAAATAGGGATAAAATCATCAGGTGAAATCATGCCTTTTTCAGGATGATTCCAGCGTAATAGTGCTTCAAAGCCATATAGCTTTTTAGTGTTTGCGACAATCTGGGGTTGTAAACTTAAGCTAAATTGGCTTTTAGCTAAGGCTTGCCTGACTTCGGCTTCCATCATCACTCGATGAGCAACACGCTGATACATGTCACTTTGATAGATATGATACTGACTACCGCCGTTGTTTTTAGCTTCATACATAGCAATGTCAGCATGGCTAATCAACTGTTCTGGTTTGGTTGATTCATCATCGATAAAGGCAATGCCAATACTGGTAGAAACGTAAAAGATGCTTGAACCAATTTGGATCGGTGCTTTAAAACGTTCTAAAATTTCTTCCGCAACGGGAATAGCATCTTCCACGGCATTTATATGACTGAGTACCACGACAAATTCATCTCCGCCGAAACGACAGGCTAGATCAATGTTACGCACACTCAATTTCACTCGATTTGCCGCTTCAACTAACAGCTTGTCCCCTTCACTATGGCCATGGCTATCGTTGACCTTTTTAAAATCATCGAGATCTAAAAATAAAATAGCAACGCCATGCTTATAACGTCCGATATTGGCAATGCTTTTCCGCAATTGATGATTAAGCATATTACGATTTGGTAAACCGGTTAATAGGTCATACATCGCAATATTTTCAAGCTCTTTGGTTTTTTGTTCGACTTCAATATTGAGGTTTTCTAGTTCGTAACTTAATTCAATGGCTGAATCAGCGACAACATCAAGTTCATCGACTAACAAACGGCGACGCTTCAAACGAATTTTACGAAAATGTTCAAACTCTTTTTTTGCTAACAGAGGCAAAGCATTTGATAACATCAATATCCGGTTAGTAAAAGGGCTGGCAACAAAATACACTAACAACGCTAAGGTGACAAAAATCAGTAATGCCGATAATAAGAACTGTAAGCGATATTGTTTATATTCATCCGTGATAGACGTTACATCGTCAACCAAGGCAAGATAAAACTGTTTTGAGTTTGTCTGTGATAAACTCATTAGGTTCATTAAATAACTGCCAGCATTTATGTCTACTTGCAACCCTTGTTGCTTTACTTCTTCAACGGTCAACTTTGCTGGTTGGCTATTAAAAACGCTATGCATTAACTCGGCATTAGATGTTGATAAAAATTTTACGTCAACAACCTGCACATCATTTGATTTTTCAAAGCTTACCACCGCAATTTCACTGTTTAGTGTTTTATTGATTGAGTAAATAACATCAACTAATGAAATGGTCATCACAATCACTACCAATTCATTTTTACTATTAAGTAATGGTACAGCGATCAACTGTTGGCAAATATTCTCGCAATATAACTGATGGAAGGGAGCTTGATTATTGATCACTTGATTCGAGGCATTACGGACAAAATTCGTCAGTTTGTCTGAGCTATACAGCACTGATATATGTTCATCTAACAACCAAACATTCTCAACATTATGATTTATTTGTAAAGCATCAAACTGCCTGGATAATGATGTGGCTAAACTCTGTTTGCTTGCTTTGCCATCAAACTGCACAACATCAGCAAAGGACTCTATCCATAATGCCAGTTGCTCCCTGGCTACACCGCTGTGAAGGGCTAACTGGGCTTGTCCTTGTTGTATTTTTTCAACTTGGTAATTTTTAAATTCCTGATTTAACCGTGTGATAGACATCACTGTAATGCCTGCACTTAAAATCAACAACGCACTAACCACTAATATTAATAATTTGGTTGGTACACTAACAAATATTTTATTCATCACTTAAAACCAAGTGATGAATTGTAAAGCTGAAATGTGCCAATATTTATTATAATTAACTGTTGGATCTGGAAAAACAACAGGAGTAAGTCTCGCCGTACCTTTTACCCAGTGATGCTCAAGCTGTATTTGCATATTTGTTGATAAATGGTAAGTCACGCCTAACACGCTATCATGTTGATAGCCAAAGTAATGAGGAACATAGCCAAAGGAGTTCTTCTCAAGTTGAACACCGTGTTTATCGTCTTTATTGCCATAGTAATGCTCATACCTTGTCAGTAATTTTATGTTTTCATTTAGCTGGTATTCTCCCTGTACAAAACCTCCTTGTCCGGTAGTATCACTATAAAAGGTAGGAAATAATAAACCATCTAATACCAACTGCTCTTGTAGTAGTTCAAAACTAAATGTCCACTTTTCTGCTTGATATTCACCGTTAACATAGTATCTTTTAAGCTCTAATTCGCCATCGGCGAAAATATTTTCGTTTTTCGTTTCGTAACTAAAATCACCATCGGTTAACGCGATACCCAAACGCCAATTAGACATCTCTGGCTGCCAATAAATACTCGCTTGTAGATCGTTATCATGTTGTAAATCCCCCTTTGAAATCCTTCCCATCAGAAGTTTTGTTTGTTTATCTGAGATAGGTGAAATGCCGGAACTTAGGTTAAAATCAAACTCCCCCCAAGTATCACTGAAATGCTTAGCTGAAAGAGCAAGTCCATCACCACCAACCGATAAATCCCTAGTACCATCAAAGTAGACGGATTGCGGAAGAATAATGCTGGGTCTAGTCATAGGCACATCTCTGGTGCTTGAATAAAGCCAATGATAAGTTTTAAAGCGTCCGATATATAAATTTGCCTGCCAATGTTCGCTGGTATATAACGACCAATCTGCTAGCAAATAATCGATACGAACCCCTTCGGCATAGCGATTACCGCCATTTAAATAAACCGCTTGTCCTGCAATACGTAGGGAGTCATTAAGTTGATAAGTCGCATTAAGGCCGATTTCAGTGAGTTTTAGTGAGGTATTTTCTTCATCATTAACAAAATCACTGCCCTGAACTCCAATTAAACCTTGTGCTAAAAAACCATGCACTTGCCATGATTGATTAGGCGATTCAGCGCCAAGAGCTGGCATAGCTCCTAAACTAACCATAAGAATCAAGCTAGTGATCAGCTGTTTACTAACAGCTTTATATTGAAATTTTAACAACATTGACATGCTCTTCCTCATTCATATTATCAATATAACCAATGGCACCAGGAGTAGAGCTAACGGCTTTTATTAAATCTGCTTGAGATTTAACAACGATGGGAGCAATACCCAAACCTGAAAACGTTAACTTGTTCCAAATTCTATCGAGCTTATAGGGGAATATATTCAGCGCATTTTTGGAGAACGCTTTATGTACGGGGTGCTGACTTGGTAAAACATAGACGACGATAGGCGTATCATTAGCCCAACGTAGTTGGCGCATCAGATATATACGCCTTAGTTGTGCGCTATTAATGCCTTCTACAGCAACTAATTTATGGGTGATAACGCTCAATGCCCTTGAAGGTGAACTCAAAGAAACCATGAGAATTAATAAACAAACTTTAAGAATACGGAAGATAGCGATATCCTTATCAAGAAATCCAATTTAACCATTAGAAGCTTGGCTTTAGCCACGCATAAAAGAATGCAAAAAAAGTCACAAAAAACAAAAAATCAGAAACTTACACTAAGAATGATAAGTTTAGTCAAAAGCTAGCAAATAACAAAAAATTTAATAACCAAAACAACCAAAAAGTGATCAGACCAGTATTTTGCTGCTAATTTCGGTGAAAACACTATAATAATCGCCAAATTCAAGAAACTGATAGTTATTAGACAAATAACTTCCCATCACAAGGCGTTTTATGTGATGATGATTGCAATGTTGAAACTTAAGAGGCATTTCCAAGAAAATGACAGCAAAGTTTAAGGTTTTAGTGCTAAATGGTCCAAATTTAAATATGCTTGGCAAAAGAGAGCCTGGCATTTATGGTTCTTTAACGCTGAACAATATTATCGAAGATCTGAATCAGCGTGCCGAACAACTTGGCCTCAAGTTGTCGCATATGCAATCTAATGCCGAACATGAATTAATTGAAGAAATACATAAAGCATTTGAAAACATTGACTTTATTATAATAAACCCTGCTGCATTTACTCACACTAGTGTCGCGTTAAGAGACGCTCTTTTATCAGTAAACATTCCATTTATTGAAGTGCATTTATCCAACGTACATGCAAGAGAAGACTTTCGACAACATTCGTATTTATCCGATGTTGCTCAAGGGGTGATTTGTGGATTAGGGCCTATTGGTTATGGTTATGCTTTAACCAGTGCTCATCAATATTTAACAAAGAATACATAATAATTGGCCTTATAAAGCCACTTACATTAATAAAATACACAGACAGACAAAAAGGTAATCTTATGGATATTCGTAAAATAAAAAAACTAATCGAACTTGTTGAAGAGTCAGGTATCAACGAATTAGAAATTTCGGAAGGCGAAGAATCAGTACGCATCAGCCGTGGTGCCGTGGTACAAGCAGCCCCAATGATGCATGCAGCTCCTATGATGCAAGCTGCTCCTGCCGCAGCAGCAGCTCCCGCAGTTGCCGCAACTGAAGCCGCAGCGCCAGCTGTAATTACAGGGCATGTTGTTCGCTCACCTATGGTAGGTACTTTCTACGCTTCTGCTTCGCCAGATGTACCGGCATTTGTAGAAGTAGGTCAGCATGTTAACGCTGGTGATACTTTATGTATTCTTGAAGCAATGAAAATGATGAACCAAATTGAAGCTGATAAATCAGGTGTTGTAAAAGAGATTTTAGCGAGTAACGAAGATGCTATCGAATTCGACCAACCGCTATTCATCATTGAATAAGCCCAAAAAGTAAGGGTATTTCATGTTAGATAAAGTTCTGATCGCCAATCGTGGCGAAATTGCATTGAGAATATTGCGAGCCTGTAAAGAGCTCGGCATAAAAACTGTTGCTGTTCATTCAACGGCGGATAAAAATCTCAAGCACGTTTTGTTGGCTGACGAAACCATTTGTATTGGCAAACCATCAGCAATGGAAAGTTACTTAAACATTCCGACACTTATTACCGCAGCTGAAGTAACAAATTCTGTGGCTATTCACCCTGGCTATGGCTTTTTAGCAGAAAATGCTGACTTTGCCGAGCAAGTTGAACAGTCAGGTTTTGCTTTTATTGGGCCTAAAGCAGATAGCATACGCTTGATGGGTGACAAAGTTTCCGCTATTAAAGCAATGAAAGCTGCTGGCGTTCCTTGTGTTCCTGGTTCAGATGGACCATTGACTGAGGATGATGACGCCAATCTAGCCCATGGCAAACGTATTGGTTATCCGGTGATCATCAAAGCTTCTGGTGGTGGCGGTGGTCGCGGAATGCGTGTGGTTCGTAGCGAAGAAGATTTAATTGAATCCATTGCTTTAACTAAAACTGAAGCGCGTGTGACGTTCAATAATGACATGGTTTACATGGAAAAATTCCTTGAAAATCCACGTCATGTAGAAATTCAAATAATGGCCGACGGCTTTGGAATCAATATGCGTCGAAAACACATTGCTCCACAGGTATGATTGAGAGTATGTTAACAGTGGTAGAGGGTGGGCCAGACAAAAGGCTTCCCCGTACAATCGGTGCAATACCAATTGTGGTGCAGGTAGGGGACGATACAGTGAGGTGGGGGGTGATGGTTTTTGACAGTAAAGCAGCGGGCATTTTACCCGATTCTCAGCAGCTTAATGCGATGTTCTCGACTACAATTGAAGGTATACAAAAGGCTATTGGAGGAACTTTATGATAGATGCAATCACATTAGATGCTAACCTGATAAGTCCTGCATCAGATGTTACAGAGCGAAGAGTCATTATTTCAGTTGCAGCCTCACCTTTTTACACTCCAGCTGAAGCTAATGCTTCTTTCGACAAGTCTGGAGATTTATCAA
>MAAB01006692.1_pt1 | contig 10739 bp, 12 predicted proteins | sample 1115991 | NCBI WGS metagenome assembly MAAB01 (sample SAMN04961124, study PRJNA320927) | seawater metagenome | isolation source: sample BD02T18 sea water enriched with oil for 18 days | place: USA:Gulf of Mexico | collected 2013-07-27
TCGCAAATTTTATCGGCGGCCATTTTAGGTTTCATTATTATGATTGGTGTGGGTTTGTCACCCATGGAAGTGGCGCATAACGCGGCACACGATACTCGTCATTCTTTTGCGTTTCCTTGTCACTAGTACGTACCTAAAAGGAATACAAAATGATTTTTAGAAATTTAGTATTTGCCGCTGTTGTGGTAGGCATTATTTCGGGTGTGGTTTTAGCGGCAGTTCAACAAATTGCAGTGACCCCCACTATTATAGCGGCCGAACAATATGAAGTAGCCGACGAAGCACCTATCGTTAACACAGGGCACAACCATGCAAGTGATCACCATGGGACTGATCTAAATGCAACGGCTCACCATGGTGAAGCCAGTGCGCTGGATAGTGCTCCACAGCATGACACAGGCCACTCTCACGACCCAGAAGCTTGGGCACCGCAAGATGGTTTTGAGCGCTTGTTTTTCACATCTTTCTCTAACGTATTAGCAGGCATAGGTTTTGGTTTATTAATTCTTGCCGCCATGACCTATCAGGGTAAAGCCAATATTAAAATCGGAGCCCTTTGGGGTATCGCTGGTTACCTCACATTCTTTGTGGCACCGGCACTAGGGCTACACCCTGAAATTCCAGGAATGGAAGCGGCCAACTTACAAGGGCGCCAAGGTTGGTGGTTAACCACTATTACTCTAACCGCAATTGGCTTGGGTTTAATTGCCTTTGCTCATATTAGTTTGAAAATAGCCGGTGTGGTGTTGTTGGTGATTCCCCATGTATTGGGTGCACCCTTACCAGAACTAGCAGCAGGTGCCAGCCACTTCTCGCACCCAGACCCACAAGCAGTGCTTGCACTGGAAGCGCTGGCCCATGAGTTTTTAAAAGCCACCGCCATTGCCAATGCTGCATTCTGGTTAGTGTTGGGGTTAAGCTGCGGTTATTTTATTAATAAGTTTGAGATTTTACAAAAAGCTAAGGCAGCTTAAGACGGCTAGTTTTAACAAGCAAACTATTAAAGTGAAAGTAGAAGCCTGTTTATGTAAGTAAACAGGCTTTTTATTGAATTTAAAAACTCTGGAAATTTCATGGACAATGACCATTCACAGAATATAACCACCCTGTTCCAAAATATGCTGAATGCCATTGTAAATAATGAAGCAGGCTTTTGTGACCTTATTTTGGCTGGTGAAAAGCACAACAAACAATGTGAATTCACCCTACCCCAGTTATTTGAATGCTTTTCACGATTAGATGGTGAATTAGCAAAACTGAGCTACTTGGAATTTAGAAAAGCATTATTCAATAGCCCTATAAATGAGGAAATGAAAAAGCGTGGTGGGGAAATTATAATAAGGGAGAATACGGGGAAGGTGGATAAATCAACTTATATGCTGCGTTTACTAGAAAAAGAAACAAAAAAAAGCGTAACCCGATAAAATCGAATTACGCTTTTATAGAAATGACTGGCTGTAAATTAGCAGCGTCGATCTCTGCACAACGCCGCTCTTTGCCATCCATGGCACCGCGTCATTGCTTACACGGATGTAAGTACTTAGAATTTGTCTGGAACAAAATTCTAAACCTACATCCTGTACACACCCTATTTAGTAGCTACTTCGTAAGCCCACTTCAACCAAGGCATTAACGCTTTAACGTTTTCTTCTTCTACAGTGGCACCACACCAGATACGCAAACCGTCTGGGGCATCGCGGTAAGAACCAATGTCGTAAGCAACGCCCTCGCTGTCTAGCAATTTAACCATGGCCTTCACCTGCGCGGCATCGGCTTTTAACGCAAGACACACACCTGTGTTTGAGATGGTGGCCGGATCCTTTGCCAAGAATTCAATCCAATGGTTTTGTGCCACAAACTCTTTAATCACTTCAAGGTTGTTCATGGATTTTTGAATGGCTACGTTAACGCCGCCCATTTCTTCAACCCAGTTTAGGGCGTCTAGATAGTCGGCTACCGCTAACATAGATGGGGTATTAATGGTGGCGCCTTTGAAGATGCCTTCAATTAACTTACCCTTTTTCGCCAAGCGGAACAGTTTTGGCAAAGGACGATCTGGCGTGAAGGTTTCCAAACGCTCCACCGCACGTGGGCTTAAAATAAGCATGCCGTGGGCACCTTCGCCCCCCAGCACTTTCTGCCAAGAGAAGGTCGCTACGTCTAGTTTTTCCCAAGGCATGTCCATGGCAAAAACCGCTGAGGTGGCATCACAAATGGTCAAACCAGTGCGATCATCCGCTATCCAATCGCCGTTAGGCACTTTCACACCTGAGGTAGTGCCGTTCCAGGTGAAGATCACATCGTGATCAAAATTGGCCTCGTCAAGGTTCGGCAAAACCCCATACTCCCCTTTTAACGAACGCGCATCTTTCAGCTTAAGCTGGGTGGTAATGTCGTTGTGCCATTCAGAACCAAACGACTCCCAATGCATCACATCCACAGGGCGCTGACCCAACATAGACCACAACACCATTTCCATGGCGCCGGTATCCGAAGCCGGTACCACACCCACACGATAGCCTTCCGGCAAGCCCAATAACTGAGCAGTTTTTACACAGGCCAGCTCTAACGCGGTTTTGCCGATGGTAGAACGGTGTGAACGACCCAAGGTAGATAAGTCGAGATTGTTCACATCGTAACCCGGGCGCTTGCTGCATGGGCCAGATGAAAAGTTAGGATTGGCGGGCTTTAGAGTGGGCTTGGCAGCATTTAGAGTGGGCTTGGCAGCAATCATCTTGGGTCTCATTCTATAAAGAGTGCTTAAAAAGAGCCTATAAAAGAGGCACTTTTAAAAATTGCGCTGATTATGTCAGAACAGGCTGGAGGCGGGAAATGAAAAAAGCTCATGGGTGATCAAATTTTGGGCGGTTTTTGATTGTGCGCCAAGCTAGGGCCGAAGCAGTATTGAATTATGGCCAAAGCTCTAACTGCCGACGGGTCTTAACCGACTATTAAATGGCCATTTTAAGTAAGCACAATCTCAAATTAAAACAATGGCTATTTGTACAGTATATTTTGAAGATGAGAGCAAAACATGTGCGTTTACACTGGCCGTTTTAAACTTACTCGTGCAAAATCAAGCACTTACTGAAAACGTGCCCGCCATTTTGAAAAAATGTTATAAAGAGTGGGGATCTCGCCTCTTCTAAATAAAGAATAGGAAAAACGCCGCATAACCTAAAGATCACAGGTGCGCGTTTACACGGAGCCTTGAAAATGGATTTTGAAATTTCCGAGTATAAATTAAAGCCTTACACCAGATTCAGAGTTTTTACCGTTCTGACAAAACGCGCATACGAACGATTAAAATGTTAAGTGGCTTGAGAGATAATTGAATGGATTTAATTTTATCGACATTACTAGCTTTGGGACTTATTCCGATGATTATGTTGGTTGGTTTTTCTCCAACATGGATAGCTTCGGTTGTTTACGCTTATACAAAGTTTAAAAACAACGAGACTAGCAATGTAAAAGTGTTAGCGGTCTCATCATATTTATCTGCTATTTTTACATTTATTATATTAATGCTTCATGCTATGGCTAAGTCAGGTATCTAAATATATCTACACTTAACAAGTGCTAAGCAATCTGACTCCGCAAACTGTTAGCGGCGTTAAATAAGTTTTAGAATGAGTAATGTATTTAAAAGACTGCTGAATGTAATAACCGATTTTGCCACATTATTTTCTAGTTCTTTGCTGGATGATGATTTCAGGTAGCCTAGCCATTATAAGTATTAAATTTTTATTATAAATAATTAAGGAATGAGTCATGTGGTTAATTGAGAATAGTGACGTGGCATCTGACCTAGCTGAAGTGGTAACGGCTTTAGGAATTATCTTTGCAGGTGGCTGGAGTTTAAAAAACTATTATCACAACAAACGCATAATTGCCGCTAGATGGCTGCATGAACTAGGGCAGGAGTTTCAGTTTTCAAAAGATTTAGAGCATGGTAAGTTTCTTCTGGATTTTAAATATAAGGATGAAGTTGAGCCACTGTTATCTAGCTTAATATTTCATTGTAATGAAGGCCTTAGCGACGAACAATTAAAAACAACAGTTGAATTAGATAGAGTCCTTAATCAGTTTGAACACCTTCTATGTTTACAAAAGAACGGACATATTAGTGATGGTGATCGTAAGGTTTATTTTGGCTATTGGTTTGGTTTACTAATAAAAACTGAGCGAGGGGTGCTAAGGCGTTACTGTAGCAATTTTGGCTATGACCAACTCGCTAAGAGTTACTTTCCAGAATACCATAAACAACAAAAGGATGAATATCTTTTGGTGTATGGCAGCCTTTGGCAAGGGACAGAGAAACACCTAGAGTTTAAAATGGATAGTAATTTATCTTTAGTGACCAATACTACAATTAAAGGCTGCCTATATGATTTAGGCGAATACCCTGGCCTAGTCATTGAAGCGGATCTTTCCGATAAGGATAAAGAAAAAGCAATAGATGTACCCGTACAATTATTTAAAGTTAATAAAGAAATCAATCCTAAAGATCCTTTGAAAATATTAACGGAAATCGATAGATATGAGGAGTGCAACCTACAAAACCCCTCTGTTTCAGAATATAGACGAACGACTTTACCGGTCACTTTGGGTACCGGAACCATAAAGGTAGATGCTTGGATTTACTTATATAATAAATCTAGCGAGGGAAAACCAAAAGTAGAGAATAATAATTGGCCGCAGTATTTGAAAACGCGAAATACATGAAGGCCATAGTTAAAGCCAGTAAATGATTTATGAATTAGGCCTAAGTAGTGAGGCATCAATTATAAAAAAGGTCAACTTACTAACTGACCTTTCTTATTTTTTCAGACTAAGTTATAAGCCAGGTAGTCATCACTATAAGTGGCTAAATATCTCCATGCTAGGCTCCCTGAGAGTAATGACGGCGGCTGTATTGTAAGTTTATAGAAAATTATGATTACACTAGATCGGTTGAAAAAAATGTACATTTGTCTGAAAATATATCCCGGCGAAATATAAGAATACACTTAAATTCGTTCTGGCCAAAAAGACGGCCTCCACAAGACTGCCTTCGGCAGTCCTTTAGCTAAGCGTTAGCATATAATATGAAATTCAAAACTCTGCGTTCTATAGCCAAGTCTTTATCGGATATATCTTCTTCCAATAGAATATCGGCCAGTTTTGAACATATTTTAGATAGCCACATTACTAGTGTTTGCATAGACCTCCTGCAGGAAATACCCAAAGATAAAGAAGGAGAGTGCCTCTATTTGCTAATACGACCTTGGCTACTAGAGCAACTAGATACACAAAATATTTGCATGGATAATTTAGACTCAATTAATTTAATTCTAAATTTTGATTATGAGAAAACACCAACAAATTTGAATAAAATTGCTCTGTTTCATATAACAAGTAAGTGCATTATTACTTGCGGTAAAAAAGTAATAGAAGGAAACTCGTTTAATGAAATATGGTATACACGAAAAAATGCTTAACAAAGCCATTAAGATTGGCAAATCAAATTGGTCAGATTCGAAAAAAGGAGTGAAGGTCAAGCTTTGTGTTTTAACAAACCGCACAAAGCAAGAGCTGACCTCAATTTTTATAAAAAATTTATGAAATTAACAGCAATTTTTGCACTGCTTATATCTACCATGGTCATTTCATTAGTAATTGACTGGTTATCACCTGTTTCAGACACATGTTTAGATTCGGGTGGTAGTTATAATTACGAAAACTGTGAGTGTGACTATGAAGTGCGCCACCCCTATAAAAAATTACATCAGTGCACATAAACAAGTCAGGTCAAAGCCAGTAATATAAAAAACCTTTTTCTTATGGAGTAAAAATGGAAAACCTTCGCATTAGAAAAATGAACCGCTCCGAGGTGAAATTAGCCATTGATTGGGCGGCCAATGAAGGCTGGAACCCCGGGATCTTTGATGCTGAACTTTTCTATAATGCCGACCCTGATGGATTTTTCGCCGGTGAAATAAACGGTCGTATTGTGGCGGTAGGCAGTGCCGTGTGTTACGACAGTCACTATGCCTTTTGTGGTTTGTATATTGTTGACCCTCAGTTTCGCGGTCATGGCTTGGGTCTTGAGTTAACCAAGGCTCGTTTGCAATATTGTGGTGATCGTAATATTGGAATCGACGGAGTGCTTGAAAATGTCGAGATTTATAAGCGAGTGGGTTACCAGCCCCATTACATGAATCATCGCTTTCAAATACAGGCAAGTAATCAAGATTTTGATAAACAAAGTATTTCAGCCATTAGCCAAGAGCACATGGAAGAGGTTTTAAAATATGACCGTCACTGCTTTCCTGCCAGCCGTGATACGTTTTTAAAGAAGTGGATTTTACAGTCTAAGGGGATGGCACTGGCCTTTTGGAAAGACAATAGAATTCAAGGCTTTGGAATTCGCAGAAAGTGTCTAGAAGGCTATAAGATAGGCCCATTGTTTGCCAATGACTCTAATGTGGCTCAAGAACTTTTTAAAGCGTTGCAGCAAGATATCGAAGGGGAGTTGTTGATACTGGATGTGCCCGAGAATAATCCGGCCGCCATGGCGCTGGCTGCTAAGAATAATATGCAAGAGGTGTTTGCTACCATGCGTATGTACCAAAAAGGTTTACCCGAGATTGATCATCATAAGGTGTACGGTATCACCACGTTCGAACTGGGGTAATAGCGCTGACCATTTTTGCAAGCAATCAAAAAATCAAAGACCCTAGACCCTTTAACCCCTTCTATAATTCACAGCCCATGTTATAACCTTAAAGGTTATTAACACATCTGCTTATACCCCCCTCCTTAGACCTTTTGATAATCTGTATATTTTTACAATACGTCCTATGATTAACCTACCTTTTTGTAAAACTAACCAGCCACTTAAGGTAACTCTATCAACCACTAACGGGGTACTGTATGAGCCGTATATGTATTTTAATAATGGTGGTGTTATTTTCACTACCCACATTTGCCGAAAAAATAATAGCCGCAGGAGACCCCTGGCCTCCGTTTGTAGACCCAGACTCACCCACGCTTGGAATTATTGTTGAAATTACCCGAGCCGCATTCAAAACCCAAGGCTACGAAGTAGAAATGAAGTTTGTGCCCTGGGCAAGAGCCATAGATGGGGTAAAAGAAGCCGATTACGATGTATTGCTGTCAGCCTGGCACACAAAAGAACGGGCTAAGTTCTTATACTTCAGCGATGCCTATCTTGAGAATAAAATTAAAATTATTAAACGCAAAGGTGATAGTTTTGAATTTAATGGTTTACAGAGTTTAACCGGGAAAAATATTGGCGTAGTAAGAGGTTATGGTTATGGAGATGAATTTTCAAATGCCACTAATTTTAAGCGCCCTGAAGGTAAAAATGTTATGACCAATATTAAAAAATTGGTCTCTAGAAGAGTAGACCTAACACTGGAAGATGAAATAGTTGCCAGGGCGATGATTACAAAGGACTCACCAGAACTGCTAAATGAAATTGAATTTTCAAAAAATGCACTTTCCACCAATACAGTACATGTTACCTCAGGTCTAAAAAACAGCAGGCATAAAGAAATAATTCATGCCTTCAACAAGGGATTTAAGATAATAAAAGCTAATGGCACACTGGATGCAATTCTAAACAAGTATGGAATTTAGCCACAGTAATAATAGAGCTATTATTTAAGTTTAAATATTAGCTCCACCTTTTTATCTAAACGAAAAAATACGGCCCCGCCACAACCTAAACGTCTTTTAAGGGCCCCAACCATAACGCCCCGATACCACCTTTCGGCCTTGGCCGACCTCAATTACCAAAACTCAATTAAATATACAAGGTCGTGAGGTCGGCCGTGGACGAAAAAAAGGGGACTGGGGATCCATCCCCAGAAAGGAAAACCGTACTAGCGGCTATTCACCAGAACAAAAAAAACCATTAAAACCCCAAGCAAAACTCCCCCCCTTCCCTTTTGCTTAAACAATTTTAAACGGCGAGAATATTAAAGCTATTTGTTTTATTTATTAAAGCCACGAATATTGTTAGGGATGGCATTAAACCAGCGGGTGCAGGCAGCGTCGGGCATAAAAAATGAAGAGGGTTTTACATCTTATTAATTGTGAGAGATAAAAATTAGGCGTATGGCCAACCGTTATAGGCGTTGGAAAAGCAGGTTTTGTTTGGAACAAAAACCTGCCCCCATTAATTCAGACATTATTTTGACGCAAAAAAGATCCTGCCTAACTTGAAACTACAATGCCGTCCCGCCGGGTAAATATTTTTTGAATATTTTGTCTGCATCGCCGTTGCTGTAAAGCTTATCGATAGACGTGTTGATTGTCTCTAACAACGCCGCCGCCCGCGGTGATTTTTTTGAAACCCAAAAGTAAAAAATGGTGCCTTTAGCGCCTGGTAGCGGAATATGATCAATCTCTGGTCCCATTGGGAATTGATTAATGGCCACAGCACCAAAGATGGGTTCGATGATACTTAGAAATACATCGCAACGGCCTTTTTCTAATTTTAGTAAAGCTTTACTGGCATGATTAACTCCTAAGTCCACATCTTTTTTAACACCCAATTCAAAATAGCTGGTGTAGTTGTATCCCAGCAGACCACAAAGCTTGTACTTATTAAGGTCGGCTGCGCTCGATATTTTAAGTCCATTAGGAAAACGCTTTTTAGAAAAGAAAAGGCCCTCGGTAGTTTTATAGGTAGGACGACTTCTATGGTAAGTCTTAAGACGCTCTTCATTGGAAGATGCATCGGCGAAGATCTCGTAGGTTTGGCCATCAATTACTTCATTAAGACAGCGTTTCCAGGGCAGTAATTTAATTGAATAATTGAGACTAGAGCTTTCAAATATACGATCGATTAAATCCTTGGTGGCCCCTGTGAGCTGACTTTTATTGGGAACACCACCTTCACGAGCGTAATAGGTATAAGGAGGCCACTCAGCCTGGTCGTCGCATATTTTGACTTCACGGCTTAAAGCACTGTTAGACAAAGCCAATGAAACAAGCAATGTGGCCAGGTAAAAACGCAGTATATACATGAGAACCACCTTTTGAGGATTGTTGTGGGTAGGATTCGTCTGTTTTAATAATATTAGACCGATATGGGGGGTTTACCTCTTAAATGGCTTGAGGTGTAGCAAAATAGTGGATAACGGAGCCAGTCTCTGTGTGTTGCTTAAATCTGTAAAATTAGCGACCCCCTCCACAATCAATTCTTGGCTTTATTTAGACAGCATAAGCTTGGGAGTATCGATTAAATTAAATTTAAGTAAAACCGTTGATATAGCCGTTACCTTTTTCTATTAAGAAAAAAGCAACCGCTACTTTAATTCATCTTAATTAATATAGAAAAACTGCCCCAGAGTATTGACTACTGGTATTGAGATGATCGCCTCCAACGCCTGTGGCCACACTGCTTTCGCCTGCTGCCCCAACAGCTAAAGTTTCACCATCAGCACTTAGATCTACGGCCGAGCCAAAACTAATTAAATCTCGAGTGTATTTAGCTTTAATATAGTTGATTTGGTTGTAATTATTACCCCCTTTCTTAAACATATAGACAGCTCCGGAATGCAATTCTCCACCCGACTGACTATCACCACCTAGGCCACTACTACGTCCATCCTCAACCGTTGCAGAAACCACTAGCAAACTGCCATCAAAGTTAAAACTGGTGGCGCCACCAAATTGATCGCTTTGCTCCGCGTTTGAAGCTTTTATAAAATCAAATTGTGACCAAATGTCATTCTCAAGCTGATAAACATAGGTTGCACCCGACCAAGAAAGACCATTGGAAAACTGACTAAAATCACTAGAGCTATCTTCTCTAGGTACGCCCACTGCAAGCATAGCTCCGTTCCCACTTAAGCTAAGCTCTTTGCCAAAGTAATCTCCTTCATCAGTATTACTCGCCTTAATATAAGCTTGTTGTGACCAAATATTATTAATTCGACTAAATATATAAACCGCACCAGCATGATCCATACTGTTGTCGGTTTGATCACCGTTAATTCCACGAGCCGAACTATCCTCATTAGGCGCACCCACAGCTAAGGTGGCTCCATCATCACTTATTGCTAATGCCAGACCAAAACCATCGGAATGATCTGCATTACTGGCAGATAATACTTGCTGCTCACTCCAGTCGATGTCATTACGGATATAAATATTGACCAGCCCAGATGCATTATCGCCACTAACCCCCCACTCACTTCCTACAGCAAGAGTACTGCCGGATGCATCGAGCGCTACTTCAATACCAAAACTAAGCTGGTGCCCTGTCGGCGGTGCCACACTGGCCTTAATATAAGCCTGCTGAGACCAAACTCCTGACGATCGCGTAAAAATATAGGCTGCTCCCACGCGCCCCCCGGAATTATTATCTTCATCGCCATTAATGGATGTTGTAACACTATCTTCACCAGGCGCCCCCACAGCCAAGAATGAGCCATCAGAACTCAAGTCCATCGAGTACCCAAAAGCGTCCCAATCGTCAGTGTTGCTGGCCTTGATATAAGCTTGCTGTGACCAAAGACTTCCTAACTTAGTGAACACATAAACAGCACCAGTTTGATTCAGTGAATTATCATTTTCGTTGCCATTAATACCAGTAGCATTACTTTCTTCCCACAAAGTTGCCACAGCAAGTGTAGTGCCGTCTGCACTCAGCTTAACCCCTTGCCCAAAACGATCACCCGAATTGGAGTTGCTGGCTTTGATATAACCGATAGCCTCAGTTA
>MAAB01007874.1_pt1 | contig 10739 bp, 10 predicted proteins | sample 1115991 | NCBI WGS metagenome assembly MAAB01 (sample SAMN04961124, study PRJNA320927) | seawater metagenome | isolation source: sample BD02T18 sea water enriched with oil for 18 days | place: USA:Gulf of Mexico | collected 2013-07-27
ATTCGTCAGGGATGACTTTTTGCCCTATCCTATTGAAAATATGGATTCATAAATGCCTGTATTTCAATAGGTTAGGTAGTTCTTGTTGGAAATCAACCCTCTAGATCGTCGCTCACCCCATATAGGGATCTATGTCGTGACGGCAATGCACGTATTTCGGTCATTGCTTAAACGGGTGTAACGAAAAACTTTTCACGTTTTTTTGTTGTTGAGATCAGTATAGGCTACTTCTGATAATAAGAGTACTCAGAAATTAATTACTCCTCGTCCGAGGCATTAAAACTCACTGAAAAATTGGCCCGCCTGCGATACAGCCACAATTGTAACCATCAGCCCAAGTATCCAAATTAATAACAGTATCATCATATTCCAAAACAGCTTCCTTCCAGAAATCAACCATGGTGATGGACTCGTCACCAATGAAATCTAGTGCCGTTACTTCATGCCAAGGTCGAAAGAAGTCTTTTGTTAATTCTAAATGATGAAGCGGACTACGAATCACAAAGTCACATAATCGTTCAATTCGTGAAAAAATAATGTCTTTTATGTAGATTGAACCCGTAAACCCAGCCAATTTGTTAGCGTTGATGTGATTGCAGATAGGTGAGTTTGATTGTAAACGAAATAGAAATGCAGAAGAGCACCGCTCTATTACTAAATATCGGTATTTCCAGTTTTCCATGAGATTGATCGGCTCATAGGCGATATCGATATCGCCACCTCCAGATAGATAATCATAAGCTTCTAAAAAAATCTTTGACGTCGTTGGCGTTAATACTAAATCGGAGTAAAAGCCTGGGTATAGATCCTCTTCAGGATCGATTAACTCGATATCGAAAAGATTCATTAGTTCCTTGAATGACAATTTCGGTAATGTGCTTTTTCCATTTAAAAAAGCAGAAAGATCTTTTTTGTGTACACCAATTGCCTCGGCGAGTATCGATGAGCACAACGGGGATGACTTAATTACTGAACGAGCATGGGGTTCGTAGAGAAGAGCTTCTTGAGACTGATCCCCTACTCTGATATCCATGCTGATTCCCCTTATAAAATTTATGTGGATAATTAAATAAATATGCCATTTGATCTGTCGTGTAAAGGAGGAATGCAGATATGTTAAGTACATATAAGAATATTCATATTACTATTCACGCAATTATGTGAGATCTCAGGGTAGCGAAACGTTGTGTGCAGTTAATTTGGATGTGATTTCTTCTTAGTGTTCTGTCGAAGCACGTATTATTGTCCCGTATTAATGTAAAGGTTTTCTATGTATCATCGCGTTTTCCTTACACAAAACCAGGCTTGCCCAACAATCACCAAATGCGGTTTTGAGTTGTTGTCCCTTCCACTGCTGAATGCCATCCTGTGAACAGGATCAAGTTTATCGGCGTCTGTATTCTGTGGTCCAAGCCAAAGAGAACCCTAATTAGTGAGTAAGCGTGCCTATGAAGAACATTAACCCTAGCCGTGATCAATACGAGAAGCACAAAAACCCATTCTTGGTATCAGAGCCCTCCGATTGTTTGCGACTTATTGGCGAAAATCGGCTTCGCATGCTAGCCATGACGATTCCCTCCCACGGTCACCACCAGTTGGAAACCACAACTCAGGGGTGCATTTCCGCGACAATCCATGCCACGCAGGAGTTTTTATCTCAGTTAGTTAGTGGTTTGGCGCTTACTAATCCAAGTGCAGCCAGACATCTTGTAGTGTCATCTTCCGGCCTGGACGCCATTGATTGGCTAGATAGAACGAGAGACAGTGAGCATGGCTGGTTACCCAACTACCCTGTCTCAGGGTATATCACGCGTGGAACACTATCAGGTGCCCCACATTTCGGGAGAAGCCCTCTGGAGGCCGCTGTTACACTGCAGGCTAATCGTAGCAACGATACCGAGTCAGATGACTTCTTGGTACATTTTTCAGTGGCAGAGGCAGAAGATATGCGCCATTTGTCCATGCTAATGGATGATGCAGGTGATTTGTGGGATGAATTCGAGAATACCTTTGGTGTAACTCCATTTACATCGATTCCCTTGCCCGAAGACGTGGAGAGCCAGTCGGACAAAAGAGAGAGCTGTCGAAATTATGCTACCGCATTCGTTGAATATGTCGTTGCGAAAGATGATGGGGATAGCTGTTTGGAGACATTCGATCTGGAGTTTACGATCAAGCAGAAAACCCCACTTCATGAGCCAATCGTTGCCGCAATAGCATTACTCAACGCCTTTTCACTCTACCAATATTCAATACAGACTATGAATCGAGATAACTGCCATTCTAAAGCGTTGGAAGAATTGGAGTCTGCAATTAGAACAGGCTCTTCCTGACACGACATTGCGAGGAAGCAGATGAGTAGTTGGAATATGGTGAGATGGCTTTACTGGAATTCTCCGAACTGCGTAAAGTTAACTCCACGTAACTCTCTCAGTTGGAAGTTAGTCTGTATACTGTCCAACTGGCCACCGGATAGCGGTAAATTGTACTTGGGTTTATCATCCGGTTGTAGGCCAAGAATAGAACCCATATTATAGCTTCCCGCAAGAATATTCGTAGTAAACTCTAGGATTGCTTTATTTCCACCGTGCATCAGTATCAAGCTAACCAAATAGTATCTTTCCGTTTGCGTATCGATCATATGTTTAATCAAATGATCGGAGAATCTAGACCAACGATGATCATCTAGGATATCGACACCACCAAACGTATTAATTGCAGCATTGATGAACTCAACTGCGCTAACACCCTCAGGTAACATCAGGACCGGGGTCATTCTATAATGCTCAACATATTCTGACATATCACCGATAAACAGATCTAGGGCGTTATTTCCTACGACCTGCTGTATATGGCCGTTCAGACCATCACAATCATAGTTAAAACAACCGATTCCAAGCTCTGGTGTGCTATCGCTGGGTGCAAGAGGAATAACGTAAGGGGGCACTTCATCAAAATTCTCCTCAAACTTCCAGGTGAATTCAAACGAGTCTTGAATTCTTAACTCTTTACCAAACTGCTTTTCAAAACTAGATCTCCACTCATCCCATTCAGCGCTTTGTTGATCGCAGTAAAAACTGATTCCTGCTACAAGTTTTCTTTTGTTGACAGGATTAAATCCAGATAAGCTCAGATAGATCCAATCTCCTGTGTAGCCGGAAATAAAAGCGTTTGCGTTAATTGACGTAATATTATTAACTTCCAAAAACTGAACGAAGAAGCCGATATCCAAATAGCCGTTATCATTTAGCGTTAATATTGGTTCTTGATAGTTCTCATCATGCCCCTCAAGAAAAAAAATGGTTAGCTCAGTCTCATTATTGATTGGGTGAGCATAATATTCATACCCCCGTACTGAAACTTGAACATCAAGGCCTAACCCTTTACAGATCCCCCAAATTCGATCGATCGCACCCAAATAATTATCCGCTTCCTCCATGCCGTGAATTATTCCAAAAACTAATGGTGCAACATGCAGAGTAGCCTTTTCATCATCCACTACTGGAATTATTTCCAACCAATTGAACTCTTCGCTGTCTTTCTGGCTTTCATAAGTAAATATGGGAAAGTATGTATCGATGCATTCCTTGAATGCGCTTGTATCGTCCAGGATACAAGTCAATATCGTATCAAATGTATTGCTCAAAGCGGAATAGCCGTCATTTACTATCAGATCAGATTCGAAAGGATCGTCTTCCAATCCGTCTACTTCAGACTCATTGACATCTGCAAAGTCTATAGGCTGTAGAGATTTACTGAATATTTCAACGAAATAGTTTCCCAATTTTAATGTTGCAGGCAAAAAATCATCTGTATCACTCTCTGCGATGAAAAATAATTGGAAATAGCCTAATGAAAGAAAATAGTCCTCTCTCCCAAATATTTTGTGTTCGAACAATAACCCCTCTTTTAAGTTATCCCCGAAATCAGTTGGTTCCTCTGATTCAATCCAGTCATTGTTATATATTTCTTCAACGTCCGAATAGCCAGAAAGTGTCTCGGCATTTGCGATACTTAGACGACCGGGGAGACTTTCTTCAGCAATGCATATCAAATCTGCAAGTGTAGATCCATCGACAACTTCAAGATTTTGACCTTTTTGCAAAACTGTAGACATACAATCTTCGAACATTGTGTGTTGCTTTAAACGCAGCTCAATTAAGTAGGTTTTCATGTTCGTGTTGTTCTCTCTGCAATAGAATATTTACTAGTGTCCTAGAAACCTGTGGCAAAATAAGGCCCGCTGGGTGTTCGAATGCACCCAAACTTACTTTAGGCTAAGACTGAATATTGAGGTACTGGATGGATACCAAGCGCCCACCTAAATGTTAGAATTTAAAGCCGATTCGCTCTCAACCTTTTCTGCAATTCTATACATCGGGCTATTTGCCATGTTCGTTAGTAGTTTGTTGATACCCCTGGATATTTCTCTTAGCTTCAGCTCGTCCAATATGCAAGCCTTTCATTTGTACACGAATCCCTCTCTCCTTGGTACCTATATCAGTGTTAATATATTTATAGGAAGAAGGTAGCGCCTTAGGCTCCATCGATATTAATGGCTCGTGGGTTTTGGCTGCTTGTTTAGTTAAATCTTCAAGCTTTGCATTTGTTTCTCGGGAAGCAGCAGGATGAACAAGTTTATAATAATGTACGGCTTTTTTGTAGTCTCGTACTGTAGCTGCTATATCACATAGAATCAGTTGGTTGTATCTCACACCTTCGTTATCCTCTATGCTGACACATATGGATTCACCGGCTCCCGCATAAATCAGGGCATCTTTGTACATCATTGCATACAGAGCCGTTGTGGCCATATAACCATACAGAAATGTTAGAATTTCAAAGTTGCACAGAATCTTTTCAAAGGATTTCATGTCATTAAAAAGCTCAACCCAAAGCACTTGGTTGTATGACTCACCCCAGCCATCGAAGTTGGCCTGGAGAACAAGTAAACGTTCTTGAAGTGCATTGGCTTCGTGAATCTCGATTTCCGCAAAAGGTCGTTCATTATATTCAGTCATAGTTTATTTAGTCTGTCTATTTCTCATATATCAACCTACCCACAGATAGCGGGTTACATGTATTCTAAATGGACCTGCGTGGTTTAATCTAATTGATATAACTTTCATTTTCCACAATAGAATTAGTGTCGCGAAATTCGAGACTAATGAGGATCATAGATCTAGGTAATGCGCTGTCCAGTTATACGTTTATTAAGTTAGGTAGCAATCATGAACCATTTTCTAACGAAAGTTGCAACTTACGGGCATGAATTGCGGCCGCTCTCCAGCACCAACAATCAAACTAGCCCTATAATTCTAAGATATATTTCTGAATATCCTGAATCCACATCCTTAGATTGATCAAAAATACGGACTATAATACGTTGATTAATGTTTATCGGAATGATAGATAAGTACACCAACAAAGCTTCTATTCGATAAGAGTAACTTCAATGTAGAATCTTGCAGGCAATAATTTACCAATATTTTTTGTCTCTATTCGTACTCCATGGGAATGCAATTAGTTTGGTATTGAACGAAACGATCGTAGGAGACAAATATCAAAAATCAAAAATCAAAAATCAAAAATCACCAAAATATGATTAAAGTGTTAGGTAACTACAAAAAGTATTGTGATACCATCTTCCCTTATGATGAGGTGATGCCAGTAGACTTGGTTAGTAACATTTTGAGTGTACAGAGAAGGCTGATATTCGCGATGACAATCATAGGAAAAAGTAGAATTGATGTCAGTAGAGTCCAAAGTAATCCAAGTAATTTCTGAGCATCTAGGTGTTAGTGTTAGTATTGAATCCACAGCAGAGTCATTGTTAATGGATGACATTGACCAGATAGACATCATGATGTTTATGGAGGAAGAATTTGATCTTGAATTGTCTGATGATGAAGCAAATTCAGCAACAACAGTTCGCGGAATTATCTCTCTGATTGAGCAGAAATTGAATCCTTAATAGGGTGAACGACGAACTGGAGGGGAGTTTGCCAATACAGTAAGATCCCCCCAGAGCTAGGTGAGAACAATTCGCTATAACCATTTTTGCTTATTTTTTAGAAATACCCAATGAAACACTTCAACTTATGAGTATTTATGAATACTAGGGCGGCTCCTGCTATTTAGGTGTAGTGATGTAATTATAAGTAGGGTTATGCACAATAACTGAGTATTATCGTGCATAACAAAGGGCAGCGGATTAAGTAATTATTGTTGATTTTTTAACGCATTTTTAGAATACAAATCGGTGTCCCATAGCGTCATCTTTGGCACTGGAAATGTCTTTGCACTTAAGCTAGATTTTTCATAAGACTCGATGCTCATTCTGGCAACCAGGATTCCTAGTAGCGAGATGGATATGTCCTCCTCACTCACATATTCTGAACGAGGATGTACCAAATTATCATGATAGTTGCGACTAATGTTTGATGGTATGAATTGCTTATAAAAATCAGACAAATCTTGGTCTTCAACGTTCTTAGCCAATATGGTGATTTGTGAGAAACTTGTATAGCCACACACTTTTGCTAATAACTCGACTTTAGAGCGACCCTTGATCCTATATGCAGGGTTTTGGCTGTTTAGATAGTTAGCTATAGCGATGGCAATTGATTTGAATTCTGAAATATGTCTAACGGGTATGCGCACAAGAAAGTTATGCATCGAGCAATCCTCTAATACCTGACGATGGAAATGTCATGTGCCACTCACAACATCGCGCCAGTTTAGTTATTGCAACGATGGATGGTCATGCCCTTGATTTATTGGCCTTGCGGCAGGCAATGGACGCAAGGCCGCCCTATGCATCGTAGTTTTCTACAATTATTTTCCTATTGCAAGAAATAAATATGGAGGGATATCGAAGAGACATTGGAACTTCAATATTTCTGATGATAAGAGTACTCAAAAATAAAGTGTTCCTCGTCCGAGGCATTAAGGCTCACTGAAAGCAAGAGAGATATTATATGCCCTGCCTGGTATAAAATTGTTTTACTCGGTATTAATATTACGAAGAATTTTGTTAAGGTATAACTGTGTAAGCGATACGTCTTTAGTCACATCGATAAGTCTTGTGGGGACAGCTGCTAAGGAAAGTACATGAAATTCAATATATACCCTATTAACCAATTTACGAACTTTGATCGACCCTATCAACCGTATTGGGTATTCAAAGATGCTTTGGAGGATTATTGGTCAAAAGATATAGACTATTTCGAATCAGGTACCCAAAACAGTTTTAACGGTAGTGAAGATATTTTCTATCAAATTGAAGCAGGTGAAAAACTCGTAGGCGAATGGATTTTCAAAATCGGCAGGGCCTGCATTGGAACCAGAAATGGTAGATACTGCCTTTATTTCAGCGATGGAAGACACAGAACTAGGTGGCTAATTGATAGCCATACTGATATCGAACTAGTACCACTTGCACTAGATGCCAACTCTATCAGTCGAGCCATTGACATTGGATTACTATCCAAACCAATCCTGGAATTCGACAAAATTGATTTACAAGTATCGAAAGAGATGATTTTAAGTGAACGAGAGAGCTTTGCGCTACTCACCTAATGATAGATGTAGAGACGTAGACGACCATAGGGTATCCCTACAAACAGTGAAGATATTCAGTAAGAACCCCCTCTCCACCTGGTGAAATGCTTAATTGGGTTTGCAGGGGTAATAAAGACTATTTGAATTTGTGTGAATACCCTTTGGAGATGACCCATCCGTGTAATATGCAATATTGGAAATCGTAGTACACAAGGAGATTAGAAATGCCATTTAAAGCGCTAGCTAAGGGACAAGAATTCATTTCCTTCACGCTAACTGACAATGAATGGTTCCGAATCACTGAAAAGGAATTCAGAACCAACTTGAGGATGTCCTGCTGCGAAAGCAGAGCCATTCCCAAGGAAAGCAAACTCGGGACGCGGTTCTTCTCTCATCATATAAAAAAAGGTTGCGAATACAAAAAGGAGACGCCACAACATCTTGCCGCTAAGAAGATAATATATGAAGCTTGCGATGACGAAGGGTGGAACACTAGCACCGAGGTCAGCGGACATACGCCAGAAGGCAAAAGATGGATTGCTGATGTCCTTAGTACGAAAGGGGCAGCTAGAATCGCATTTGAGATTCAATGGTCGTGGCAGAGTATGGAGGATTTTCGCGTAAGACAGAAAATATATGATAAAAGCGGTGTTCGGTGTGCTTGGTTTTTCAAACTACGAAAATTAGATAACTATGAAGAGGATAGACGACTAGAGCTGAAATCTACATACGATATCCCAATGTTCGGCATAAAAGAGGATAACGGTGAGTTTACTCTACCTCATGCAAACAACATGAACCTCGGAGAATTTGCCCAGAAATTACTTCGTGGTGACATAGGCTTTTGGCCTAGAATAGGAGTCCCCGCGGAGCTTCAGTTTTTTGCATATAGTGGGAGGTGCCCTTTTTGTAACAATAAAATACGTATCCTTGTGAAAATAGTAATTATCGATGCGTCGTATAAATACAGGAGCGGACTGGAACGAAGTATTACTATTACTGGAAATGACAGCGAGTATTTTTTTCGTACAGCACGAATTCATTTACCAGAGAATACCTTTGGTACCGTGATTTCGAAATCGCAGGTACGAGACATTAGGATATTTCCATATTCGAACGTGAATAGGAGCTGCCGTAAACAAATGGTGAATATTTGCGAAAGTTGTAATGCCACTTTAGAACCTGACCCTTATAGTTACGAGCCTGTTGAGTGCGAAGATACACCCTTTTACGTTTGTACTGACGTTAATTTGCAAACGTTCGATGAGCTGGGTAGTTGGTTTGCGATGGACAAGGCTATTCAATTTAATAAAAGTGAAGTGGTCTATCACATAGAAGAGGGCGAAGAATAGTAGCATGGAACAGGAAAGGGGCTGTTTTTGTTCCTTAGTATCAATATGTTACGGTATTTAGTGGGAATCTGGCCTTTCTTTTGTAGGGATACCCAAGACATAGTGGTCAGGGTGAGTGACGATCTAGAGGGGTGATTTCTAATACGGCGAAATTTCTCTGTGTTGTACACATCTCCTTATGTCCAGTACGATTTGGTATTGGACATAAGGAGCAAAAGAAATAACAAGGCTATAATTAATAACCGAAAGCGTAAAAATTTGTAGTGTACACAACAATTCCTGATGAAAATATTCACAGCTATTCGAAGATTGCCTGTCAGTCACGAGACGCTTGTTCCTATCGACTAGCAAAATAATTGACATGTATATTAACTATTACAATAGGTTAAGTGGTTATTATTGGAATTACTACCCTCAGATTGTCGCTCACCCTAAAAAGCCAATTTTTCCTGCCAATCACAAACGGTCTTATCGCATTTTCTGCTGGATTATTGTCGATCGGCCACTCACCATTTTCAACATATCGAGTTGCTTTGCCCCAATATTTGTCAGCATAGGATAACGCTTCACCCAACTTGCTTTTCGGTAATACTTTGGGGAGGGTTTTATTTATCCATTCCTTAAAATCTTTCAATATCAGGGCGCTTTTTTCCTGTCGTGCAATTTGCCGCGTCGTACTATCACTATCTTTATGCGCTTTTTCAATGGCATAGAGCTTAGCAATATAACTGACTGCAACATCTGCTTTACCTATACGTTGACTCTTCCCTTTTTTCTGGACGCTCTTTTGGGCATCGACAAACTTTCTGCGTAGGTGGGCCATACAACATAGATGTACGATGCCGTTCTGCTCAGCGACAGCATTGTAGCCGGTATAACCATCGGTCATGAGAGCACCCTGATACCCTTTGAGCAGGCGCAAAGGTACCTGGCCAGAACGACCACGATCATAACTAAATCTTACCACTGGTTTTCCGGGTGGCCCGCCTTTTTGAACCCACATATAGGATTTACTTTGCGCCGCTTTATCCGGTTCTTTTAGCACTTGAAGCGTTGTTTCGTCACAATGCACTACAGGTCCTGCATCTAATTGTTTTTGCAATGCTTCGATGACCGGTTCACATTGTACTGCTGTTTTTAGCGTCCAATCTGACAAGGTTTGGCGTGACAAATCGACATCAAATCGTTTAAAGATATTACTTAAACGATGAAGCGGGAGTCCGTCCTGATATTTTGCGGTAATCACATACGCTAGAGTTCCTGCAGAGGCGTTACTTTTCGGTAAAATCTTTTGAGGCTTTTCAGCTGCTTTAATCGTATCTTCGCATGACTTACAAGCATATTTTTTGCGAGCATGTTGAATTACTTGGAACCTAGCGGGGATAACATCCAGTTGTTCGCTAATTTCTTCACCGATTTCTATTAGCGTGCAACCACAAGGGCACTGCAATTCAGATTCCGCCAGTTCGTAGACCTTTCGAACACGAGGTAGATTACTGGGTAACGGTTTACGCTTAGGTTTTACTTTATCAATGGGAGTTGATGATTGCTCTTGCGTTGAACCCTCTATCGTAGGTTCATCGTCCACATCATCGATGCAATCTTCTGCTTCATTAAATAATTCACCCTGACCAGGAGCTTTCTCGCTACTAGCACCAAAACGATTAGATCGCTCTAAACGTAACGCTTCCTCTAAGGTAAGGATTTTACGTTGCTGGCCTTGAATCTGTTGCTGCTGCCCATGCAATGTTTGTTGTTGCCCAAGAATCATCTTCTTGAGCGCTTCAACATCATTGGGCAGTGAGTCAGGGTGGTTTTTCATGG
>MAAB01007875.1_pt1 | contig 10728 bp, 7 predicted proteins | sample 1115991 | NCBI WGS metagenome assembly MAAB01 (sample SAMN04961124, study PRJNA320927) | seawater metagenome | isolation source: sample BD02T18 sea water enriched with oil for 18 days | place: USA:Gulf of Mexico | collected 2013-07-27
TTTATCTACCCCTTCTTTCACCAACATGCCATTTATATAGCCACGATTAATTCCAGGGTTGATACGAGATGGGTAGACGCGGTTTGTACCAATACTTTGTGCGCCCATTTTTGTGTAGTAACCGGGATTTTTTAGTAATGCTCCGGGGCGTAAATAATCACCTTTTGCCGGTGATGAATTACCATTGTGAAATAGTCGCCCGTAATCATCCATACTTAAGCCCCATTGGCCACGATAATCTGATTTTCCGCGGATCATTTTCCAGTACTTGTTGCGATATATCTCCTTTGTGCCTTCAGGGACTTTGGCAGTTAACGGTAAAGTTTGATACTTCTTGGCACTTTTTGCGTTGTAATACCAGTTATCCATGCCGTATAACATAGTATTGGTTTTGTGCTCTAAATTTCCCCCCTTGGCATACTCAGCGTCAACAACTTCGCGGACACCCAATGTTAACCCTGGCAGTATTTCGGCAAAATAAAGCTGTGTATGATCGGCATATACAATGCCCCCTTTGACCATAGCAATGGTTCTAGGCAAAACGACATCATTGAGGACAACGGTACGTTTATCAATTCTGCCATCGTTATTAGTATCTTCTAGTACCGCAATATTTCCATCTGGAATATGTTCACCGCTGCCATATACATCAGACATGAAACGCGTCATCTCGCAGACCCATAAACGCCCGTTAGCATCAAAAGTCAATGCGACAGGATTAAATACGTTAGGCTCAGATACAACGTCTTCCACGGTAAAACCATGCTGTATCTTAAAAGCCTGCAATGCTTGAGCTACTGATAAAATAGGGGATGCGGGGATCTGATCTCTCGCAATGGTGTCACGCATATCGTGACCTGGTCTGTCGCCTTTATGTTTTCCTTGAGCACTAGATTCCTGTGCGTCGGATATGTTTAACATTAATAAGCATGTTAGCTTGATTAATCCACTGATTGGTCGATAAAGTTTCATGAAATTATAGCTCCATGATTTTTATCTTTCTAAAACGAGCGGTATTCGTCTGACTACCGGTTTTTTTATATTCCTTGCTGCCATGGTGTTGAATGCCAATAAATCCTTTATCAGCCTTTGCATCCATAACATGAGTTGTCAGTACCCCGTTAAGATAGATTTTAATCTCCTCACCACGACATTCGATGCGGTAATGATTCCACTCAAGGTGCTTATAAGCGTTAGATTTTTCTTGTCCCCATTTTGGTGATAAATTTTGTTTAAAGTCTGCATCAGGAAACGAGCGAGTTGGGTGAACTGGGTGTAACCACTGACGCTTACGCCCTTGGTCATACAGACCACCACTCCACTTTCTTTTACTAGGGTCGACCTCTGCCTGATAACCTACCGCTGTAAAGCCTTTATCGGTTTGCTTGATCTGAGCGCGGAACATTATACCTGAATTTGCGTACTCCTTTACATCCGGCATTTTAACTTCAACTTCTAAAATAAAGTCAGCGTACTGCTTTTTAGTCAAATAAAACCAGTTGCTTGTTGATATTAGCTGTATCTCATTATTGACATGAATAGCTTTGCCATAGGGATATATATTTTGCCAGTCACTTGCATCTGCGACTAAATACTCACTGAATGTACTACTGCAAGCACTCAGCGCAACTGATGTCATTATGATGAGAATTTTAAGTGTATTTATCATTATTCTATTATTATCCTTAGTTCGGCTTAATAAATGATTCTCTAGCCGCTATTTTTTTGTTCTTCTAGTGTTTTAACGATACGACCAACCGCATCATCCATCGATGATGGTCATCGGTCAGAAAAACAACAATATTGGCTGATTAGTGCCCGCTAAATCATCTAAACTCGGTAATTTAACTTTATCTGCAGCCCAAGTTTGTGAGGTTAATAAACCAGTGAATAAAACACTTGCCATCTGCACTAGATTAATTTTTCTAAAACGCCTCATGGTTAATACCTTTAAATATTTTTATATAAATTGAGCTGAGATAGTTATAATTTTAGTAAAACCCACCATTGCACAACAATCATTAAAAATCAATAACAATCAATACACATCATTTACTTTCACCTTTATATGCGTTACATTTAGATTACACCTTGTATAAGCGTTTTTAGCACTATTTAATGAGCCCTGACATGAATTCGAAGACCTCAACAGTCCCCATATCAACCGACGCCATTACCCGTCTTCAACAAGAAATAGCCAAAGTTATCGTTGGTCAAGATGCGTTAATAGAACGTTTAATTATTGCTTTATTATGTCAAAGCCACGTGTTGATAGAAGGTATTCCTGGCTTAGCAAAAACCTTGACAGTTAATACGTTAGCTCAAGCACTTGGGTTAAGCTTTAGTAGAGTACAATTTACTCCTGATTTATTACCCGGTGATTTAACCGGTACGCAAATTTATAATCCGGCTACTTGTCAGTTTGATATTCAAAAGGGGCCTATTTTTGCCAATTTAGTACTTGCCGATGAAATTAACCGGTCACCTGCAAAAGTACAATCAGCTCTTTTAGAGGCAATGCAAGAAAAACAAGTAACACTTGGTAAAGAAAGCAACTTATTACCTAGTCCATTTTTAGTATTAGCAACACAAAATCCAATTGAGCAAGAAGGCACCTACCCTTTGCCTGAAGCACAAGTTGATCGCTTTATGTTTAAGCTTAAGGTGAGTTATCCAAGCTTTGATGAAGAACTTGAGGTATTGGACAGAGTATCGCAACCTACATCAGCTACACCAACCGTCAATGCGGTATTGTCGGCTGAAGAACTCGATAATTTGTGTCAACATGTAAGCCAAGTGCATATAGTCAGTGCTAGTCGCTTTCCTAGCCAATACGATCTCCCTATTACTGACTTAATCCGATTTGGAGCGTCACCACGAGGCTCTATCAATTTGTCCTTAGCAGCAAAAGCATCAGCATTAATGCAAGGCCGTAATCATGTTCAGCCAGAAGATATTCGTCGTTTAGCGCCTGATGTGTTAAGACACCGTATCGCACTGAGTTACAAAGCCGAAGCACAGGGTATAACTTCAGAACAATTGATTGAGCAAATATTAGCAAAAGTAGCGATTCCTCATGACTAACTTTCGTTTGAGAAGATGGTAAAATGATTGAGCAATTTGAACAACGTCTACAGCAATTACGATTATATTGTCGACATAAAACGGATCACCTTTTAACCGGCCATTATCATTCGGCTTTTAAAGGTCAAGGCATTGAATTTGATGAGGTTCGTCCTTATGCTGTTGGCGATGATGTACGTCATATTGACTGGAATGTAACTGCGCGCACTGGTGAAGTTTATATCAAACGTTTTCACGAAGAACGTGAACTTAATATTATTTTCGTTATTGATAACTCGCCATCTTTTACCTGGTCAAGCGAGCAAGAAAGCCGTCAATATGCCAGTGCACAACTGTGCGGCTTAATTGGCTCTGCCGCAATAGCCAATAATGATCGTATCGGCATTTTACGTTTTAGTGACGGTGTTGACGAGTTTTTGCCACCGAAACATGGCCGTAGTCAATTAATGCGCTGTTTAAGTGAGGTTTTACAACTCCCTAAATCTACAAAAACCACTCAACTCTCATTAGCAATTGAACACCTGTCGCATATAAAACTTAAACGCTCCATCATAGTGATCCTTTCTGACTTTCTCTCATCAAGTAATGAAATATATGATGATAGTTTGGCCATACTAGCCAAAAAACACGAGTTATTAGCGATAGCTATTGACGACCCACGCGAACTCGCTTTAGGTAAAAGCGGATTAATAACAGTACAAGATTCCGAATCACAACATAAGATCACCCTAGATACGGCTGACGCCTCAATACGAGAGACTTTTGCACAACAAATGCAAAACCGTATTAGGCAACGAAAGCTAGACTTTGCTAATATTGGAATTGACTTACTTGCGCATAATTTAGGTAATGATCCGATTGAAACCTTATTAACCTTCTTTCAAACCCGTCGTTTACGCACTGATGGAGAAACCGGTGGCTAAACATACAGTGCAAATAGCACATATCACGATAATTTGGTTGTTCTGGTGTTTTCAATCCTTTGCTAGCAGCAGTCATTTAAAAAAGGGAGAGGTATCGATTAACAGCCTTGAACTGAGCATAGTTGAACTCATTCTTACGCCTACTACATTAACGCCCGGACAACAACTTAACACGGTTTTAGAAGTGAGTTACGCTGATAATGTAGAAATAATTTTCAATGCCCAACAAGTGGATTGGCAGGATTTTACCTTATTAAGTTCAACTGACGGCAGTCCACAATGGATTGATAATCACTGGCAAAAACAATATCACATCAGTTTATCAGTACCTGTACCCGGTCAATATCAGTTTCCTATATTAACCATTGATAGTTACCTGGCCGAGCACCATAAACCACTTTCTACTTCAGCGCACTCTATCCAGGTATTAAGCACAGCTGAATTAACTATAAAAGACAACACATTAACGCTACCGAAATTACAAGATATTGAACGAGTTAACCTCGGCAATGATAATGAAAAAAATATAGATAAAACAGCATTCATCATTACAATGCTTATGTTCTGCAGCGGTATTTTTTATTGGTTCAAACTATTACAAAGAACAAAAAATGTTCAAGAAAAACAAGTAACGGCAAAAACTCTGCAAACCTTGTTTCCAACTCAGTTGATAAAAAACGTAGAAAACAACGATTATTGTGATTGGCAAAAATTACAAAAATGGTTGGAAAATCAACTATCATTACAATCAAATTTATCTGAAACGACAGCAGTAAAACAACAATACCAGAAACTTATTAACCGTTTACATCAATTACGCTTTAGTGTCGATAATCAGCAGCACTTTCATCGTTTTTGCCATCAGTGTCAGCAAGTTCATGATAATAACAAGCAGAATATGCTAACAAATATTAATTATGGTGATACAGCCCTTCCTACTTCTTACCATAGTAATTAACTTGATGATAAATTATCACCAGCCTGAATTTTTATGGTTACTACTACTTATTCCTTATTTAGCTTGGCGCCTTAACTTGCGCGAACAGCAAGAATACAACATTCACTATTCATCTACAGCCCTACTCATCAAACTTCCTAGAAGTTTTCGGCAACGCTTTTTATGGTTAGTCCCCTTTTTATATTTAATTGCGTTAATTGCCACTATATTTAGCGTTGCTCAACCTTATCAAAAATCTCGTAGTTATACTGAACAAGCTGAAGGCATTGCCATTTCGATCGTTTTAGATATTTCAACATCAATGCAATTTGGTATGCAAGTCGCTAACAAAAAACAACCTCGAATTGAAGTTGCTAAAAAAGTGATTGAACAGTTTGTTGTTGGTGATGGTGAAGAGTTAAAAGGTCGGCCAAACGACCTAATATCAGTAGTTACATTTGCACGTTACGCTGATACCTTAGTGCCGTTAACAAGCAGTCATGAAGCATTAGTTTCCATGACCAAAGACATTACCACAACAACCAGGCCAAACGAAGACAGTACGGCATTTGGTGACGCCACGGCCTTAGCTGCAGCGCAACTTAGCCATTTTGAACAAAACATAGATCTTAATGAAAACAGGATAAAAAGTAAGGTAGTAATTTTACTTACCGATGGCGAAAATAACAGCGGTGACTACCAGCCATTAATGGCTGCCGCCATGGCGAAAGACTGGGGGGTGAAAATATATACCATCAGTCTTAGTGATCCATCGAACAATTTACCTATCAAAAATGAGGGACCAACAGCTAAACAAGCAATGACCAATACCGATTGGACTTTACAAAAAATGTCGCAAAGTACCGGTGGTATTTTTCAACGAGCCCACGACTACCAATCTCTGCAAAGAGTGTATCAAGAAATAAATACCCTAGAGACCTCGAAACTTCAACAAATTAGTTTTGAAAAAATATCACCCGCTTATCACATTCCTTGTTTAATCGCTTTATGCTGCTTATTACTGGCAAGTTTATTAAATGCAACTTGGTTGAGAGTGAAATCATGAATGAATTTACTTTTTTAGCAGCTCAGTGGTTCTGGCTATTATGCGTTATCCCTTTGTGGCTTCTAGTGAATTTTTATCATCACCAACGCAGTAACCATGAACTTCAACAATTTAGCCAACAAACAATTTATAAAAAAGTGTTGTGGCTAAATTGTCTATTGAAAGTAATTAGTTTATTGGCATTGATTACCGCGTTAGCTCAACCGGCTTGGAACCCAAAGAGTGAAACAGTTAGTGAGCAAGGCCGTGATATGATTTTTTTGTTAGATATTTCACGCTCTATGCTTAGCGCAGATTCAAGACCTAACCGTTTAGCCGTTGCCACTAATGCTATAAAGCAAACAGTAAATGCTAGCCATGCCGACCGTTTTGCTTTAGTAGTTTTTGCTGGCTCTGCATCAATTAAATCACCATTAACCAGTGATAAAGCTTTTTTCAAAAACATTTTACAGCAAGTTGATAGTAACGCCGTAACTTATGGAGGTACACGCATTGAAGACGCACTTTTTAAAGTGCTAGATAAAATGGTGAGCAAAGACAACCATGCCCCAGCCATTGATTTAATTTTGATCAGCGATGGTGAAGATTTAGGTAGTCAGCCAGCGCGAGCGTTAAAAAAACTTAATCAACTAGGTGTCCGGTTAATTGTTATCGGCTTAGGTGACAGTGAGTTTGGTGCCCGAGTTCCAAATCGTAGCGGCGACGGCTGGGTATTTGATCAAGGCCGAGAATTTTGGAGTAAAATGCACACAGATAGCCTCAGACAACTAGCTAATGGTGCTGAGCAAGGTATGTTTTTCCCTGTAGGTACGGCTGCTTTTAATTTAGAGCGTATAGTGGCCAAACTACGCCAAGTATGGCCAGGAGAAAATAGAGAAAAAGGTGAAATAAAGCAATACACTCAGGGATACCCTTATTGTTTATGGTTGGCAATATTTTGTCAGATACTATTATTTATTGGTGGCAAAAAGGCGTTAGTTACTAGCTTTATATTACTATCTTTTAACAGCCAAGCCTTTACCTTAAGTCAAACAATAGCAACAGATAATAAGGCAAACATGGTTAATGTTAAGGCCATAAAGCAAGTCGATGGGAACAACCTGGCAGAACAAGCAACCGAACGGAATGAAAACTATATAAAAACGGATGATAATACTTTATCAGCGATGACTTTAGTGGACCAACAGCAACTTGCAGAAAGTTTATTTGAAGAAAATCCAGAGCAAGCCTCACAAATATATCGTTATATTGCTTCACAAGCTGAGCAGTTAACAATTGCTATTAGCGCCAATTATAATTTGGCCACTAGCCTAATTCATTATGGTGAACAATTATCAAAGCAACAAACCTTGCTCTTTGATGAACTAGATTCAAATCAAGCAGAAAGCGTTGTAGAAGACTTTTTTAGTGACTATGAAGATGACGTTGACGAAGAAATGATTGATCCACAGATTTATTATCTCGAAGCCGCTGATATATTACGTGTAGTTTTAACCATGGATCCTAAGCACCAAGCCAGCCGTATTAACTTAGAATGGTTAACTATTTCAGCTCAACAAAAGCAAAACGAAGAACGAAATAATGATAAGCAGTCTGCGCAAAAAGACCCGCAAGAAAGTCCGCAGTCAACGCAAGAAGAAAGTGAAAGTACTGAACAAAATGACGCGCAAAACGAACAAAAAGAAGCTGAAGATGGTAAAAACGAAGATCAGCAAGCGCAACAGTCAAGCCAAAGCCAGGCGAGTGCCAAACAATTAGAGCAAATGAAATTACCGCCGCCAAGTGCCAGCGCAGAAGAAATATTACAGCAAGCAAAAAGACGAGATCAACAAGATCGCTCGCCAGCTAAAAACAACCAAAAACCTGTCGAGCGAGACTGGTAATAAGAGTATATAACCACAGATGAATAAATTTCCCACACATTCTTATAAACAATTACATCAAATCATCAAATACATTGTGGTAGTTAATTTACTACTCATTATCAGCCTATTCGCTAGCATGACTAACGCAGTAGCACAAACAGCAAATATTTCCACGCATGATAATGCAAAAAAAACTTCAACATTATTACTGCAAGTCGCCAAGGGGGATATTTTTCAGGGACAAGCACATCAATGGCTATTGATCACGCCGTTAGATTCAACAAAGCACTTATCAGCAGAGGTTATTTTACCAGAATCTGAGCACTGGTCGTTTAGCCTAGGTTCACCAACGTCTATTGAAAACAAAGGTCAATTACACCTAGCTTATCCACTGCTAGTCACTGCCATTAAATCGGGTACCGTGAGCTTGCCAACTATAAAGCTTAAATGGGCTGAACAAACCTTAGTGACCGAGCCACTAAACATTAACGTAAAGCCAGTGCTGCGTAGTGAAAATATGTCGCTAGAAGTTAATAGTTCTACTAGTGAAATTTACCTTGGTCAAAGTATCCGCATTAATGTGCTATGGCGCTTTAATTACCCGATAGAAGCAATTAGATCCCTTGATTTTGATATTGCAGCTTTGCGGCATCAACAAATCAAAGTTTTTCCACCATGGAATAAAATCGATTCCACGGCTAAAACAAGTATTTCCGTACCAGTAAGCGGTCGTCGACAAATTGCCAGTTGGCAACATATTGGCAACGATGATGACGGTAGTATGGAAATTGCCTTTACCGCAGTAATCAAACCTACCGAAGCTGGCCTTTATCAACTTCCAGCAGCTACCATTAGAGCAAGCATTGACCAAGCAATAACGGTAAGAAAAAATAATAGATTTAAGGGCACGCAATACCTTGCTTATTTTAACAATAAGTTTTTTGATGACGATAGCGAACAAAAACAAACCAGTAGGGTCTTCAGCAAGAGTAAGCCGTTAACATTAAAAGTAAAAGCATTACCAACCCCCGTACCAAGTAACTTTAGCGGTATTATCAATCGGCCGATAATATCCGCTAGCGCAGCGCCACTAATAGTTAATCAAGGTGAGCCAATACAATATTCTCTTGCCATTAAACACCCTGATATTGAGGTAATTAACTTACCCAAGTTACAACAAGAGCCAGCATTTAGTAGAAAGTTTGCCATTCCTGGCGATGCTAGTCCTGCGTTATATCAGCAAAATGAATTTGAACAGGGTGAAATGCTCATTCATCAAACCATATTCCCTAAACAAGCCGATATAGCTGCGATACCTTCATTAACCATAAATTACTTTGATACTGCCAGTGGTCGCTACCGTGATTACCAGGTGCCCATGTTAGCGATTGAAGTAAGCGAAACTGATCTATTCAATTTTTCAGAAGCCGAAAGTTCAGACCAACTAGTAATTGAAAATAACATTAAAAAAGATCCAGAAGGCATTTGGGGGCATCATTGGGATGATGGTTTAACAAATTCATCAAGTGTTCAGAAAGAAAAGATATTCTCGGATAAACTTTACAATAACTTATTGACTATTTTTGTTTTTATTTTATTTCCACTGATTGTTATTTTAATTTCATTTAAACCAATACAATTAAAGTGGAAAAATAAACGTCAGCAACAGCCATTTTATTATTTCAAAGACAAATTAATGGCTACAAATGCCGAGCCGTTGCAACTATTAGGACAATATTGTTTTCATCGCTTAGCCTTGGCTCCTTCGCTACTTAATGGTAAGCGTATTGAAGCTGCTATTTTCAATTATACGGGCCAACAATCAAAACGGGCAAAAACAGTAAAATTGGCCGAGACACTCAAGTATTGGTTAGATGAATATCAAAAAAAATATGCGCAACAAGGGAGTGAGTTATCGCATCAGGAAAAACTCGTGTTATTAAACTTAATAAATAAGTTAGAACAACTACTCGTTAATAAGTCACATTTAAATTTTTCTAGCAAACATATTATTACCAGCGGTTTAACACTTACCTGCACGTTATTATCAGTTGCGATGTTTGTTTCGATTGCTGATTTATCAGGCTCAAAAGAACAAATCATTGATTCACAACGCAATCAGAACATTAAATTTCTACAGACACCAATTAACAATGCCCGCACACCTGTGACTGTTGCTAGTTTACGCCAACAACACCACCGTGCTCTACAGTTAAGTATCGACAGTCCTCATAAAGGCCATTTAGCTCATGGCGAAATAGCACAAAAATTTGTGAGTTTATTCGATGACAAAGACATAAACAAAGCAGCGCTTAGTTATAATATAGCCAGTAGTTGGTTCCATGCCAAAAACTATGGAGAAAGTATCGTTTGGTATCGCCGGGCTGAAAATATGCAGCCACAAGATACTTTGATACAGCATAATTTATCGCAAGCTCGTCAACAACGTATTGATAACCTGCCAAACTATTTTGCCCCTATTTGGCTAAGTCATCTCTACCAATATGCTGATCATTGGCTAACATTAAGTTTTATCTCAATCATCTATGCTTTATTTTGGTTTATGTTATGGCAAGTGATTGTTTCCGCTGGTCCGAAAAGAAAAGCAGCGAATAAGACATTAATTTTATCAGCGCTTTTATTGAATTTTTGCTTGATCTGTCAGCTATACATTCGTGCTAATCCCTTGGCAAAAAGTGATGGTGTTGTTACCAGCTACGAAGTTGTCTGTAGAAAGGGGCCGGGACTAATCTTTTCGCCGGCCTTTACTACACCTCTACACCAAGGTACTGAATTTTTACTGTTAGCATCGGAAAACAACTGGCGAAAAGTTCAACTTGCCAACGGCTTAAT
>MAAB01034890.1_pt1 | contig 10725 bp, 8 predicted proteins | sample 1115991 | NCBI WGS metagenome assembly MAAB01 (sample SAMN04961124, study PRJNA320927) | seawater metagenome | isolation source: sample BD02T18 sea water enriched with oil for 18 days | place: USA:Gulf of Mexico | collected 2013-07-27
ATGGCGGTATATTTAGCGAACCGCGGAGCAGATATTGCCATCATCGATCTAAATAAAGAACAGATGGCAGAAACCCAGATTCAAGTTGAAGCGACAGGGCGTAAAGCCGCTATTTTTCCTTGTAATGTCGCCGATGAACAGCAAGTTGAAGAAACTTTCGCAGCTATTCCTGCACAACTAGGCCGTCTTGATGGCTTAATTAATAACGCTGGTATCCTACGTGATGGCCTAATGGTTAAGACAAAAGGGGATGAAATATCCAAGCTTTCTATGCCTCAATGGCAAGCCGTGATTGATGTCAATTTGAACGGTGTATTCTTATGCGCCCGTGAAGCGTCAATTCAAATGATCAAGCAAGCTCAAGCCAGCGGAGAAACTACTGATTGCGCTGGCTGCATCATTAATATCTCGAGTATTTCTAGAGCTGGAAACATGGGCCAAAGTAACTATTCTGCTGCAAAAGCCGGTGTGGCGGCAATGACGGTAACTTGGGCTAAAGAGCTGGCCCGTCAAAACATACGTGTGGCTGCGATCGCCCCAGGATTCATCGAAACTGAAATGACCAAGAGCATGAAACCTGAAGCCTTAGCGAAAATGGCGGCTGGGATTCCTCTTAGACGTATGGGCAAGCCCGATGAGATTGCGCATTCAGCGGCCTTTATTTTCGAAAATGATTATTACACCGGCCGTATCATCGAGTGCGATGGTGGTTTACGACTATAGGACTTTTTCTTTATCATCACTCAGATGACTGCAGAAGAAACCCTTTATCAATTTATCGCCGCTATTCCATTTGGGAATGTTGCAACTTATGGCCAGCTAGCCCGTTTAGCTGGCAAACCTAACGCTGCCCGCTGGGTTGGCCGAACGTTAAAGCACCTTCCCAAAGATACTCGGCTTCCTTGGTATAGGGTCATAAATACCCAAGGGAAAATTAGTTTTCCTATTGATACTGAAGCCTGGGCACTACAAAGAGACAAATTGGCAGACGAAGGCATTCTGATGCACAATGGCCGCATTCGATTAAAGGACTATCAGTGGTCATGTTAACTAGCACTACCCCCAATTGGTTGAGACCATTTTTACATCGCCGATTATTAATTTGCCTCTTCACTGGCTTTGCTTCCGGGCTGCCACTTTTCATTCTTTATCAACTGGTACCTGCTTGGTTACGTAGCGAAGGTGTTGGTCTAAAAGAAATCGGATTTTTTGCTCTAGTCGGCATCCCCTATACGTGGAAATTTGTCTGGTCACCGATGATGGATCGCTACGCTCCATCAACACTAGGCCGTCGCCGCAGCTGGATGTTAATCACACAACTACTCATGCTGGCAAGTATTGGCTATTTGGGGTTTTTAGATCCTAAAACACAACTGACAGAAATTGCTGCCTTATGCGCAGTGACTGCTTTTTTAAGTGCTAGTTTAGATATCAGTATTGATGCTTTTCGTCGTGAAATTTTACCCGATAGAGAACTCGGCCTAGGTAATAGCATTCACGTTACCACTTACCGCATCGCCAGCCTCATACCTGGTTCTTTATCGCTAATATTATCCGATCATTATGCTTGGGATTTTGTCTTTATCATCACCGCTGCATTCTTATCCCTCGGCATCCTAATGACCTTATTTAGCGCTGAGCCAGAAGTTAATAGCCACCGTCCTCTCACGCTAAAAGCTGCTATCACTGAACCCTTCAAAGAGTTTTTTAGTCGCCATGGCGTTCAGTCAGCACTGTGGATATTATCCTTTATGTTCCTCTACAAACTTGGCGATAGTATGGCAACGGCCTTATCAACGCCCTTTTATTTAGATCTAGGTTTCACAAAGACCGAAATTGGTTTAGTCGCCAAACACGCCGCTCTTTGGCCCGCTATCATCGGCGGTATTGCAGGCGGCATTCTAATGCTACGCATTGGAATTAATAAAGCGTTATGGCTATTTGGTTGCGTCCAGATTGTTTCTATTTTGGGGTTCGCCCTACTGGCTGAAGTCGGTTATAGCTTGTGGGTCTTGGCGCTGGTAATTGGCTTTGAATATTTAGGTGTTGGCTTGGGGACAGCTGCATTTGTTGCCTTCATCGCAAGAACAACCTCTCCGGCATATACTGCTACTCAGTTAGCGTTATTTACCGCATTAACTGCGTTGCCCCGCACTTTTGCCAGCTCTACGACGGGGATCATTGTAGAAAGTATTGGTTGGACAAATTTTTATCTAGTTTGCACTGTCATCGCAATACCTGGCATGCTACTTCTTTTTAAAGTCGCCCCTTGGCATGCTCAAACTGCAGACCTAAAAAAACCCGCATTTGCTAACTAGCAAAGCGGGTTTTTTATTTTCTTTGGCCTAAAACTGCTTCGCAGCGAAAAGAACTAAAACTGCTTCGCAGTTTTAATCCTTGAAGTTTTTATACAATAACGGCAACTCGATCTCTTCATCGGCCTTAAGCAGCTGCATTACTTGCTGTAATTCATCGCGCTTCTTACCCGTGACACGAACCATTTCACCCTGAACCGCAGAAGTCACCTTAATCTTACTTTCTTTGATTTTCTTATTGATGATCCGACCTAGGTCTTTATCAATGCCTTGGCGCAAAGTGGCCGCCATTTTAACTTGCTTACCCGCGCCTACTAGCTTGCCATATTCAAGACAAGAGATTTTGATCTTACGCTTAATCAAGCAACCTTCTAAAATAGGCTTCATTTGCTCAATCTGAAATTCTTCATTGGCGATCAATGTCACTTCTTTATCTTTCAATTCAAAGCTCGCATTCACCCCTTTAAAGTCGAAACGCGTTCCTACTTCACGATTAGCTGAATCCACGGCATTTTGTGCTTCATGTTTTTCAATTTCTGAAACTATGTCAAAAGATGGCATAAGCTGCTGCTCCACTCTTAGGTAATTTATTGATTAAGGTTTTAATAATTGCGCTATATATACCCTTAAAATGGCACTCTGGCAATAATCGACTACATTATGTGTATGGATAAAAGAATGATACTCAATGGCGCTGGAACCTACTATTTTGAGGTTCACGGCGCAAAAGATGCCCCTCTATTTCGTTCAGTATTCGAATATGAATACTTTAAGAAAATACTCAGCCAAGAAGAAGGCTGCGAACTTATTGCTTATGTATTCTTTGAATATAAAGCACATTGGGTGATGCACTGCTCTCAGGACTGGCAAATAGTGCTGGATAATATTCGAGCACAAATGCAAGAACTCCATTTTAAACTCTGGCATAAGCATCAGCAGGTCATCTCTGAATCTGCCAATGTAGTATTAGTCGAAGAAGATACTTATTTAGTACCTCTAGTGATGGAGCTGCATCACCAGCCTGTCCGAGAAGGGCTTGTGGCTAGACCCGATGTCTACCCTTGGAGCTCAGACCAGTATTACCGCCACGATCAACAACCCGCTTGGCTAGCAAGTCATAGAATGCTGAAGCGCATGGCTAAACATCGTTTTAATACCGCCCTACGCTACGAGCGTATGATGGAGCAATTTGAACCTTGGGATATCAATAAAGCTAAAAATCGTCTTTACCAAGCGGTAGCCTGCGATAGTTATATCTCATCACACTTAACGACTAAGCCAAGCAATTCAGCCCCTAGTAAGGAACAGGTGATTAGTTTACGCCGACAAGCTGAGGAGTTGATTTGCTCAATTTTAGGAGCACCGATTGAACAAGTACGCCACCCTAGATTCAGGCGTCAATATTTTCAAGTCGAGCCTTTGACAGTATGGTTATTATTGCAAAGTCATTGCACAATCCAGCAACTGGTTTTTACTTTTGACTTGGATGAAACTGTAATGAATGGCTGGTTAAGAAGTATACCTAACCAACACCCTGAATCCTTTTTGAACAAATTACAGCAACGCTGGCAAGAAGACTTACATATACAAGACCTACCAATACTTGCTCAATCCGCTAGTGCTTAAAGAAACCATGGGGCTATAATGGCCCCATGAATCAACCTTTATATAATTCACCCTTATCTAGTGATAATAAACCAACGATCGGTATCCTTGGCCTTGGTTCGATTGGTTGCTTAATAGCCAGCCAAATGCCCGCTAATTTATCGTGCTTTGCATTATTGAAAGAAAAATCTGATAGCTTTCATTTTACACTTCATAAGGGTACCTCAACGACAGAGTTTGAACTTCCAGCTTGGAATGGAGAAACCTTAGATGTATTACTGATCTGCTGCAAAGCATCGCAATGTTTAGCGGCGTTGCAGCAATGGCAAAGGGCAATCACACAGAATACCCAGATCGTCCTGCTACAAAATGGATTTGGCCAGCACGATGAGGTACACCAGCTTTATCCTCATAATACTTTATTCGCGGCATCAACCACAGAAGGCGCGAACAGAAAGAGTCGATCTCATATTCACCATGCTGGTAGTGGTGAAACTCACTGGGGTTATTACGCGGGTCCTATACAAAACATTAAACTGGATATCACCCTATTATCCGGCACACATATCAAGCAGCAAAAAATTAAACAAATATTACTCGACAAACTGGCAATCAATGCCGTCATCAATCCATTAACGGTTAAATATAACTGTCCTAATGGAGCTCTATTAAGTAATGAAGATTCTTCAATTGATTTTAAAAACTTATGCAGCGAAATTCAGAGTTTTTTCAACATTATGCACTGGCCGCTCAGCTTTGAATTACTCGAGCGGGCAACTTCTGTCGCTCAATTAACTCAATTCAATATATCCTCGATGCTGCAGGATGTTCGTAACCAGCAAGAAACTGAAATAGATTATATAAACGGTTATTTAGTTAACAAAGCGAAAGAAAACACTGTTCAGCTACCGTTAAATGAAGCGATTTACCAACAGGTTAAGCAGCTTGTATATAATGATTAAAACTATTTCGTAGAAGTACAAGTTGCTGTGCTAATATAAATAGCTTCGCGAATACTGATATTTGGAAAACAATAGTGTTAGTACGTCAGAAAGTAATTACTGCAACCATCATTACTTGTATTGTTATTGTCATACTTGCTACCGTATCGTATATCACGGCAGCTGATCGTATCGGCCGAGAGCAATTAGGCCCTGAAATTAGTCGCTCTTATGCGGAAATTTTTCAACTGCAGCTACAACAAAACCCTGACGATATTTCATCCTTACAAGCTCTGGCAAATAGCATGGCTAGGCATTATTTGATTCAGGAAATTGCTCTCTACAATATCAATAACAATCGAATCATTTATGCTTGTTCCAATATTTGCACTAAGATCCTGCCAGCACAACTCAATAAAGTTGAGCACATCACAGATAGTCGATTCATTTATCAACTTAATAATACAAAGAACGACCAATATCTAAACCTTGTTATTGAATCAAATATTATTTTACCCCAATTCTTTTATGCCGATACATTATCCACCACGCTATTAATTGTTACCGTATCCACTTTGTTATTATTCTTTTTATATAACAGCATACGATTCTGGCAGCGTCAGCCCTACCAAAATTTATTAACTACCATCAAAATTATTCAAGCAGCCCCTGATCAAAAAGTTCGCTTCACTCTTGACGATGCCGATACCGAAAAACTCAGTGAAGAGCTAAACCAGCTAATTATCGTCAATGAAGAAAGAGAAAGTATACTAACCAGAGAAAAAGAAAAAGCAGAAAGTGCCCGAATACGAGCCATACGACTTTCCAACGAAACTCGGCAAATCAATGAAAAACTAGCTCAAGAAATCACTATTCGTAAATCTGTTGAAACACAACTGACCCATACACGCAGCTTTCTAGATAATATCATTGACTCAATGCCTTCAGCCCTGTTTACCATAGATCAAAATGGTTTCATTATTCAGTGTAATCAACAAGCAGCAGACTGGTTAGCAGAAGACAGGCATCCTTTGGTGGGTAAACGCTTAGCAAGTTATATTGACCAGCTAGAAATACTCAGCGATTTATTACTAGAGAGCTTAGAGCAGAATAGTGTTAAAAAAATCGAACGATTAAAATTATCTTTACCGATTGGACAATTTCCCGCAGACATCACACTGTACCCATTAAAAGATGACAACCTTAAAGGTCTAGTAATACGCATCGATGACATTAGTCAGCGCGAAAAGATGGAAGAAGTCATAATGCAAACCGAAAAAATGAAATCGGTAGGCGGCTTAGCCGCAGGCATGGCTCATGAAATTAATAACCCTCTTGGTGCTATTTTACAAGGCGTACAAAATATTCAACGCCGCTTAAATATTCATAATGAAGTAAACCAACAAGTCGCTACTGATAACAAGCTTGACCTAATAGCCATGGAAAAATATCTAGAACAAAGACAGATCCATAAGTTTATTAGCAACATTCAAGATGCTGGGCAAAGAGCTGCTAGTATCGTATCCAACATGCTGCAGTTCTCACGAGGTAATCAACAACAATTGAGTGAAACCTTAGTTAAGGAACTCATCGATAGAACTTTGACCATAGCACGCGCCGATTTAGACTTAAAAATGATTAATATAGAGCTTACCTGCATCGAAGAAGAGAAAACCCTATATTGTATTCCCTCAGAAATTGAACAAGTAATTCTCAACTTATTACAAAATGCGGCTCAAGCCTTATATGACTTCCAGCCGAACGAAGAAGAATCTTGGATACCGAAGATTAGCATAGACGTTCATCAAGATAATTTAAGCACCTATATTAAGGTAAAAGATAACGGTCCCGGTATGGATGTGGAGACTCGACGCAGGATATTTGAACCGTTTTTCACCACTAAAGACATTGGTGCGGGTACAGGGCTAGGCCTATCAGTTTCTTATTTTATTATTACCGCTCACCATCATGGCCAACTAGACATTGAATCAAATCCAAATCACGGGGCTTGCTTCACCATCAAAATCCCTAATAAACCCGTTGCTCTACACAGTAATATGAAATAAATGCATATACACATTAAAAATTGTCATATTAATAACCTGACTATTACTTGACCCTTATTCTAATAACCCTTAACCTGCGCGCTTATTTAGGTGCTTCTAGGTATTCTTACCTAGCAGTTAAACGGGAAGTTTGGTAAGTCACTGCAACGCATACGAATCCAACGCTGCCCCCGCAACGGTGATCGGCTTAACTTATTGCTATATACCACTGTGGTGCTCTCTTTTGTAGTCAAACAAAAGATCGAGCCTATGGGAAGGTGCAAATAAGAGGAATTACATTCCAAGCCGTCAGCCCGGATACCGGCCTGAATTTTTAACGATAGCACGGCGGGTGCTATAAAAATTCTTTACTGAATAGCAATTCAGTACGCTCTACTTTGGTATTACCATGAAAAAAATCGCCCTATTTGCGGCCTTACTCCCTCTTTGCTCCGTAGCAGATATAGAACTCGATACTCAACAAGTTACTGCTGAAAAAATTTCAGAAGCAGAACTATCAAATAGTATTATAATCTCCCGTGAAGAAATCGAGCTATTACAAGCGAGTAATTTAAGTGAAATTCTGACTACACTTCCTGGGTTTCAAGTTACTCAACAGGGTGGTAATGCGAATACTCAATCATTTGTAATGAATGGCTTTAGATCTAACCAGGTATTGATTCTATTAAATGGTCAGCGTTTTGGTTCTGCAACATTGGGGCAAACCACTTACAATACTATCCCAAGTAATATTATTGAACGAATAGAAATTGTTTCAAATGCACGATCGGCTGTTTATGGTTCTGATGCCTTAGGCGGCGTTATCAATATTGTGACGACTACAGATGAATCAGAAAATAACTCTGTTCGCCTAGCATTAGGCAATCAGAACACTTCCCAATTTTCAACAGATTTAAATCAAAAGATAGGTAATTTATCTCTTCACCTATCTGCCTTTACTGAAAAAACCCAAGGCTTTGATGTTCTAAGCAATAATGATCCTGATAACGACGGTAGTGAACGGCACGCTGTAAATTTTGATACTCGTTATCAAATAAATAATCAGCAAAAAATAACTTTATCAAGCCAGAACACTCGAGGCACTGTTGATTATGACGGTTTAAGTGGCATTGGACGGAAGAGAGATTATCAGCAACAAGTCTCAAGCATTGGTTGGGATTACTCAAATAAACAACTAGGCCTCAATGCTAACTATAATGAAAGCTTTGATAAAAGTTGGAACTACGGTCATGATACCTCTCGCTCAAAAGCCGAGGGTTTCATCACTGAAACCAAAAACTTAGATATCACTGCACGAGCCAAACTGACTGATTCTCAGACATTATTTTTGGTTTCTGATTTTAGAGAAGATGATATTAGTAAATCCGATTCTAATTATGATAAAACTAAAGGTGATGTTAATGGGCTTGGCTTATCTCATACTTTCAATTCAAATATTGTAAATTCTGAGATAGGGTTTCGTCGTGATGACTCATCACGATTTGACGAAAATTATTCATACTCTGCTTCAACCCAGTGGATTGCGACTCAAAGAATTTCGTTAACTGCTGCAATTAACACAGGATTTAAAGCACCTAGCTTTAATGACTTATACTATCCATTTGTTGATTATGCCGCTTGGGGGTCCTATGCAGGAAATTCAGATCTTACTCCAGAAAAATCACTCAACCGTAGATTAGCGCTGCAATATAATGATGCTAAATCTAGTTATAAAGTTAGTTATCAGTTTAGTCATATTGAGGACTTAATTCAGTGGCAAGACCTCGGTGGCGGAGAAAACAAACCTGTTAACGTTGATCAGGTTCTTTTACGTAATACTACCCTTTCTTGGAATCAAGATTGGTTCAAGGGGTTTTCTAGCCAACTTTCTTATGAGTGGAATCACGCCATAGATTTAAAGTCTCATCGATTATTACAACGTCAATCTGCTAGAATTGCTAAGTTAAACCTTAATTATATTAGTGGTCAATTTAGTATCGGAACGAATATACGTCATTTATCTGAAAGCTATGATGATGCTGAAAATACTGAATTATTAGCAGCACATACTGTGTTAGACGCATACGGTGATCTTACTATATTCTCGAACCTCAGTATGGGCCTACGTATAAACAACCTCACAAACAAAGATTATCAAACAGCTGAAGGCTACCCTGCACAAGAGAGAACTTACCTTGTAAATGGAACTTTCACTTTTTAAGGATATATTATGGGCAACCGACTATCAAAAATTTCCACCAAAACAGGTGATAAAGGCGAAACCGGCTTAGGTGATGGTAGTCGGATTTCTAAAACCTCAACTAGAATTAACGTTATCGGTGAAGTCGATGAACTGAATTCCTGGGTTGGGGTATTATCTGCCGAACTGGATATTAAAGATGAGCATCAGGTAATTCTTAGCCAGATTCAACATGATTTGTTTGATCTGGGTGGTGAGCTCTGCGTACCAGGCTATAAAGCCCTTGCACCGAGCATGCTCGAAGATTTAGAAAATACTTTAGTAGATATCAATGATGAACTTCCGCCGTTAAAAGATTTTATTCTGCCTGGTGGTAATAAAGCAGCTTCTTATTGTCATATGGCGCGCTCGGTAAGCCGTCGAGCTGAGCGTTCTATTGTGGCATTAGCTATCGAAGAACAAGCGGGGGATAATTCGGTAACACCGTTAGCCATTCAATACTTGAATCGTTTATCGGATTTTTTCTTTGTTTTAGCGAGAAATTTAGCAAGAAAAAATGGCGGCCAAGAAGTTCTTTGGAAGAGCCGCCATACTCAATCGAAAAAGGATGTCTAAGTTAAAGTAACTTAGACTTTAAAACGCTCTACTCGTTGTGTTAATGACTCAGTCAATGAATGAGTCTGACGCACGGCATTCACAGTCCCCTCGACATTCTTCACTGTTTCCTCGCCGTGCTCACGAATAACAGATAAATTACTATCTAATGCTTTCGCTGCTTCTTGCTGGTTACTCGCCGTAGAAACAATTTCTAAGGTTTTACTTTGAATTTCCTGCATGCTACCTTGAATACTTTCTAACGCTTCACCAACCTGCCCCGAGCTTTCGACGGTTTTATCTACCATAGTGCGGTTAATTTCCATAGTATCCACTGCTCGCTGAATATTTTGCTGTACTTCTTTAATCAAACTTTCGATTTCTGCGGCTGAACCTTGAGTTCGACTGGCAAGGGTTCTCACTTCATCGGCAACCACGGCAAAGCCTCGTCCTTGTTCACCCGCACGCGCCGCTTCAATGGCTGCGTTTAGTGCTAATAAGTTGGTTTGTTCAGCAATACCCTTAATGGTGCCTAAGATAGAACTGATATTACTTGAGTTATCCGCTAAACGATTCACTGCTTCCATCGAGTTGCTCATTTCTTCTGACAGATGCTGTACGTCTGAAATAACATTAAGTACCACTTCTCCCGCTTGAGTTGAGCGCTCACCCCCTGATAATGCGGCTTTTTCCGCTTCTGTTGCCATCGTCACTACCGTAATCGCGCGCTCTGACATGTCTGAAATTGTATTCGCAACTTCTTCCGTTTGCGCCATCTGGGTTGTAACCGCTTGGCGGCTGCTATTAGCAATCGTTTCTACCTCAGCCACTTTTTCACCCACATTTTCTGCGGTCTCTTTTACCGTTGATAAAATTCCTCGCACTTCAGATGTCATTTCATTAAAAGCATCCCTAAGCTGACCCATCTCATCTTTACCATCAAATGTAATGGTTTGAGTCAAATCACCTTTAGCAATTTTTTGCGCAGCCGAAAAGAAACGAGCAATCGAATATTGCACAGATAA
>MAAB01007876.1_pt1 | contig 10724 bp, 7 predicted proteins | sample 1115991 | NCBI WGS metagenome assembly MAAB01 (sample SAMN04961124, study PRJNA320927) | seawater metagenome | isolation source: sample BD02T18 sea water enriched with oil for 18 days | place: USA:Gulf of Mexico | collected 2013-07-27
ATTTTAGTGATTAAGGGTTTAACGTAATGTTAAACAAATTCTTGGTATTGCTCGGCTTTAAAGCCCAATAAATAAACGCGACCTTTACCGCTTTCTTTTTCAAGAATAGGGCGCTTGATTATGCTCGGGTTATCAAGCATCACCTCTATCGCACGGGCTTCATCTAGACTGTTCTTGATACTGTCATCAAGTTTGCGATAGGTGGTGCCTCGTTTGTTAACCATGGCTTCCCACCCCAGCTCGGCCACTAATAGCTTAAGTAGCTCAGGGGCTAAACCGTCTTTTTTATAATCATGAAACTCAACATCATGATTGTTATCAATAAGCCATTTACGGGCTTTTTTCATGGTATCGCAGTTTTTTATACCGTAAATCTTCATACGCAGATGTTAACTTGCCATGCCGAAAAAATAGGGACGGATTAAAGCATATTTTAGGGGGTATTTCAGCCCCTAAACCGGGTAATTAATAGCCCTAATAGTGTACTAATCCCCTATGAATCTTAGGCCTTTGTGGTGTCGCTTAGTGCTTTCATTATTAATTGCCGGAACCAAACCTGCTCGTCGGGCAAGTGTTGGCGCTGATGCCAAATGAACTTCATGTTGAATTTAGGTGTGGATAGCTCTTTTGGAATGCCAATAGTGGTCAGTCCCATTTGCTCAAATAGCTCATTTCCCGCTGCCTTAGCGCCAAACATAATGTAGTCAGTATGTTTTAAGCTTTGTAGGGCGCATGTGGCATTGTTGGTTTCGAAGACGACTTTTCGCTCTTTGCCCAAGGCCGCTAGGATTTGCTGGTCTTTTTGATGGTGCTCATTGAATTCGGGAATGATTACTTTAATAAATGAGTACTTTAAAAACTCATCCAGTAATATCTCTTTTTTTCTACTTAATGGATGGTTTTTTCGCACCACAGCGCACACCTTAATATCGGCCAGTTTTAGTTGGTAGAAATTGGCTCGGTTTACCTCTACAACATTGAGCGCCAGGTCCAGCTCACCATTGGCCAGCTCATCAAAAGATTGTCGGCTCCAGGGTTTCAGCTCAAGCTTAACCAGAGGGGCCTGTTTGCTTAGGGTGTGTAATAAACCTGGAATAACACGATTGGCTAAATTATCCAGCATAGAGATACGAAAAGTACGTTCACAATGAATGGGGTTAAATTTAGCCGGGGTTAGCAGTGTTTCGAGCTTGCCCAATGCTTCAGATAAGGGGGCTTTCAGGGATATAGCCTTATCTGTGGGTTGTATTCCGTGGCTGGTGCGAATAAACAGCTCTTCTTTAAAAACATCCTTGAGTTTAGCAAGCATTTTACTCATGGCTGATTGGGTTATCTGCATGCGTTGTGCTGCTCGCGAAACATTCTCTTCTTCAAGCAATACCTTAAAGGCCACTAGGAGCTTGATGTCGTATTGGGCCAATTTCTCAAGCTTCATTGTATTAATGCCTCGGGGTTAAGTGCTGTCAGGCCGGAGTTGCAGGATTATCTGGTATTCCAATTGAGACTATCAATTGATAGTGGTTTGTTCTAGTGGGAATATTGCTTGGCGCTGGCAGTCTCATTGGCAAAGTACAGCGCTTTATTTACCTAATACAGTATTCAGGTTGAGCAAATGAAAAATAGGGTAATGATTTCAACAGGGCTTTTATTCAGTCTATTGGTTAGTGGATGTGTGATTACTACTGGGTCAAGTAATGAAAATAACGAATTACAGGAACGGGTGTTTGATGAGTCTTCCAAAGATGAAGAGATTGACTCTTCTTCTAAATACAATCTTTCCTTAACGGGCAGCAGTAACAAAATAACAGTGCTGGGTAATGTCGAAGAGATGTTTATTACAGGTAGCTATAATTATGTGCTTATCAAGGAAGACACTTACCTGGAAAGCCTAACAATAACCGGCCTTCATAATATCATTGTGCAAGAAGACGACTTGCAAACAGTGATAGAGGAGATAGAAATAGCGGGAGATAATAATTTTATTGAGGTGTCGCAGTATCTGGAGCTAATTGATGTTGGTTCGGACAACCAGGTGCTGATGACTGATCCAGCTTTTGTGGGTGAAAACTAACGACGTTAACAATAAATGCACCATTCAGATTAATTCTGAGCTACTACTTAAGAAAGTAGCCTAAATGCGTCACAGCCACGGCTGGACTACACTGAGCAAAACATTTCATGGAAATCCAGTCTTACCTATCTGGGGTTTATCACTGCGGTATGGTTAAAATTAAATGCTAGAAAACTTGCAGTAATGATTTAAGGCTTTGTTGTCATTCTGGGGCTGGGTTAATATTATTTCCATAATCGAAATACACATAGATCTTTCAAATTAATAAGGATGCTTCATGCCTGTTAAAAGTCAGTTATCAAAACTTCTATTTGCCGGTGCTTGTATCTGGCTTGTCACCGCTTGTAGTCAGGAAAGCTCGTTAGAAGAGGTTGAAAAGAAACATGTGAAACCGGTACGTACCATGACGGTTGCTTTGGGCAGTACCATTAGCAAATCATTTAACGGGGTGGTGGATGCTATTAAAACAGCGGAATTGGGTTTTCGTGTTTCTGGCGAATTAAAGTCGGTAAAAATTAAAGAAGGTGACTCTGTTAAAAAAGGGCAGGTATTGGCCAGTCTTGATCAAACAGATTTTAAAATCAGTCTTTCTTCAGCTCAGGCAGAGTTTGACCGAGCCAAATCTGAATTTGATCGAGCTCAAAGCTTAATTAAACAAGGGGCCATTAGCCGCGCCGATTTTGACAAATTAAAAGCGCAAAAAAGCAGTGCTCAGGCGCAGCTGGATAGCGCCAAGCAAAACCTAAAATATACGGTTTTAAAAGCGCCTTTTAGCGGCGTTATTGCTAAACGCTATATTTCAAATTTTGAAAAAATAAGCTCAGCTGAGAAGTTTGCTGCGATTCAAGATTTGTCTGCCTTTGAGGTTAAAATAGATATACCTGAAAGCGTTATGATTACGATTAAGCGTGATGAAGAGGATCAAGATGTTTTTGCCATTTTTGATGGAAATCAATCAAGACGTTATCCGCTAACCTTTAAAGAAGTCTCTACCCGTGCAGATGAAAAAACTCAAACCTACAGCGTTAAATTTGTGATGGATGTGCCCCGGGATATTAACTTGTTGCCAGGAATGAGTGCCAAAGTATTTGCAGTAGAAAGCAATAAAGATGGCTTAAACCAGGATGTCTATGTGCCACCTCATACGGTTTTAGAAGACAGTGCCGGGCGTTTTGTCTATGTGGTTAACCTTGATGGGCTTCTATTGGGTAAAGTTGCGCGTCGCAGCGTAGTAGTGGGTGCTCTAAATGAAAATGGTATTCAGGTGGTTCAGGGCCTTGAAGAAGGAGATCAGGTTATCACTGCTGGAATGAGCAAGGTGTCCCCTGGTTTGGTGGTGAAGTTAATGGCTGAGGTGAAATAACAATGAATATTAGCCTCAATAAAGGAGTCGAGAACAGATGAACATTACTCGACTGGCGATTCAAAATAATCGCACTACCCTAGTTTTTTTAGTGGTTTTGGTTTTGGTGGGTTTACAAGCTTATCAAAATATCCCACGTGCCTATGACCCTGGTTTTATTATTCGTTCTGCTCAAGTCATTACCTATTTTCCAGGTGGTAGTCCTGAGCGAGTAGAGAAACTTATTTCGGACAAAATTGAAAAAGTGGTTCAAGAATTACCTCAGCTGGATTTTGTGCAAAGTGAATCTCGTACCGGCATCTCCATTGTTACCGTGAACATTAAAGAGAGCTACACGGAAATGCGGCCTATCTGGGATAACCTACGCCGTAAAGTGGATAAGGTATCGGGAGACTTACCAGAAGGGGCAAGTACCCCTAGCGTGAATGATGAATTTGGCGATGTGTTTGGCGTTGTAATGGCGCTAACCGGTGAGGGCTATTCATATGCAGAATTAAAAGACGTGGCCGATGAAGCTCGTGATGAGTTATTGCGAATTTCAGAAGTGGCTAAGGTGGAGATTAGCGGTGAGCAAGAAGAACGTGTATTTGTTGAATATAACAACGCCCGTTTATCTGAACTTAATTTAGCGCCTTTGCAATTGAGTCAAATTCTGGCCAATCAAAATGTGGTGGTTTCCGGCGGATCTGTTCGGCTGGGAAGGGAGCGTATAGAGCTGGAGCCCAGTGGTAATTTTGAGTCCATTGAGGATATTCGTCGTGCCACTATATTACTGCCTAATTCAGATGACGTAGTGTACCTGGAGGACATCGCCCATATCCACCGTGGTTATAAAGATCCTCAAACCAGTGTGGTAAGGAGTTCGGGTGTACCAGCTTTGGCTATTTCTGTTTCCATGCGTGAAGGTGGAAACAATATAAAACTGGGTAAAGAGGTGTTGACGACCATTAATCGTTTTCAGGCTCAGCAGCCCATAGGGCTTGAGTTTGAAATGCTGAACTTCTCACCTAAAGAAGTGGAAGATAAGGTGAATGATTTTGTTTCTAACTTGGTTCAGGCCATTGTCGTGGTGGCAGCAGTGATGCTCTTTAGTTTGGGGTTGCGCACTGGCCTAGTTGTTTCCACATTAATTCCTGCCAGCATGATTGGTACTATTTTTGTTATGGATCAATTTGGCATAGGTTTGGATCAAATATCCTTAGCCGCTCTGATTATTGCGTTGGGCATGTTGGTGGATAACGGCATTGTAATGTCGGAAAGTATCATGGTGGAAATGAAGGAAGGTAAAAGCCCTATGGATGCGGCAATTCATTCGGCCAATGAACTAAAAGTACCTTTATTAACATCCTCATTAACCACTTCGGCAGCATTTTTACCTATTTATTTGGCGGAGTCGGCCATGGGTGAATATACCGCCGCGCTATTTCAGGTGGTGACGATTACGCTTCTGTGTTCTTGGGTATTGAGTTTAACCATGGTTCCGCTGCTTTGTATGTTATTTCTAAAAGTGAAAAAAGATAACGCTCATGAGCAAGATGAATTCAATTCGGGTTTTTACCCATATTATCGCCGCTTTTTAATCGCATTATTACAAAACCGTGTATTAACCATTGTTGGGGTTGTGGTGTTATTCTTTGGCAGCATTCAGGCGCTGCAATTGGTGCCCAGTATTTTCTTTCCGCCATCGGATCGCCCCTTTTTCAAACTTGAAATTGAATTACCTATTGGTACCGCCATCGAGCAAACTGAGCTAGTGGCTGATGATGTTGAGCGTCACTTAAGCACCTTAAAAGTAAATGATGAAAATCCAGAGGGGGTTCGTAACTGGATTACCTATGTGGGCAGCAGTGGCCCGCGCTTTTTGCTTACTCATAATCCTAAGCCCTCCAGTCCTAATTACAGTCTTGTTGTGGTTAATACCACGGGGCCAGGGGTAAATGGTGAGCTCATGAAAAACCTGGAGGCATATATCAATGCCCACCATCCAGATGTAAAGGCTACGGCTCGTCTAATTGAAAATGGTAAAGCCATTAATAACCCTGTGGAGGTAAGGGTTTTTGGGCGTGACGTTGATAAGTTATTTACCATAGTAGAAGCAATTAAACAAAAGATGGCAGGCATTGATGGCTTGAAAAATGTGAGTGATAACTGGGGGCAGCGTATTAAAAAGCTCACTGTGAACGTGAACCAAGAAAAAGCCAAGCGTGCGGGAGTGACCAGTCAGGATATCGCCATATCATTGCAAACCGGCCTTAGTGGTTATGAGATGACTAACTATCGAGAAGGTACCATTAGCATTCCTGTGGTGTTGCGAACCGAGGCTGCTGACCGCCAAGACTTAGGAAAAATTCAATCGCTTACGGTATTCTCCCAAGCTACTGGCAGCTCGGTTCCGCTTGTGCAGGTGGCTGACATTAATGTGATTTGGGAGCCGGCGAAAATACTGCGTCGCGATCGCCTAAAAACCGTAGCAGTGGGGGCTCAGCTTAAAGGAGACTTTACCGCCGATGAAGGCTTTAACCAATTGAATACATGGTTAGTTGATTATAGTGAAAAATGGCCCAGCGGTTTTTACTTTGAGTACGGCGGCGAAATGGAATCGTCTGGAGAGTCCAGTCAATCTATTGCAGATAAGTTGCCCATTGCAATTTTTATTATCGTGATTCTATTGGTTATGCAATTTAATTCACTTCGTAAGCCATTGATAATTTTATCAACCATTCCACTTGGTTTTATTGGTGTGGTTTGGGGCTTAGTGGTGGCCAAAAGCTTTTTTGGATTCATGACATTGCTAGGCATTATTTCATTGGCAGGTATTGTTATTAATAATGCCATTGTGCTGTTGGAGCGAATTAAGCTGGAGGTTGAGGTTAATGGCTTGTCTGCGCAAAGTGCCATTGTTGAAGCTGCGCAGAGACGCATGCGGCCTATCTTATTAACCACTGCTACTACCGTATTTGGATTGCTGCCGCTTTATATTGGTGGCGGTGAAATGTGGGAGCCCATGGCGGTGGGGATTATGGCTGGGTTAATGTTTTCAACTCTGCTTACATTAGGATTTATTCCTGTTTTGTATGCGTTACTTTATAAAGTAAGTTATTCGGGTTATGAGTATGCGAACAATGTAAAGGCATAAAAAAAGGGCACTTAGTGCCCTTTGTATAAAAATTATTAAAGCCAAGTGAAATTCTTCAGTTGGCTTTTTAGTTTCTACAAGCTTTCTATTAAGTTTCGAATACGTTTAGCCGCTTCTATGCATTCTTCTACTTCTGCCACCAACGCCATTCTGATTCTATTTTCACCCGGGTTAATGCCATCCACTGTACGTGACAAATAACTGCCAGGTAATACGGTTACCTGTTGCTCTGCAAACAAACGCTGTGCAAATTCTTCTTCATTGATAGGGGTTTTGGCCCACAAGTAAAAGCTGGCATCACTTTGGCTAACGTCCATGACAGGGGAAAGGATCTCTAATACCGCGGCAAATTTTTGTGTATACAGGCGACGATTTTCTTTTACATGTTCTTCGTCATTCCAGGCAGCAATACTGGCCAATTGATTGGGAATAGACATGGCGCAACCGTGGTAGGTTCGGTATTGGAAAAACTGCCCCAGTAATTGCGCATCGCCTGCTACAAAGCCAGAGCGTAAACCTGGTAGGTTGGAGCGTTTACTTAAGCTATGGAATACCACGCAACGTTTGTAATCATCGCGCCCCATTTTTACACAGGCTTCTAATAATCCAGCTGGCGGGCTTACGCTGTCGACATATACTTCGCTGTAACACTCATCACTGGCCAAAATAAAATCGTACTGATCGGCTAATTTAATTAGTTTCTGAAGTTCATCAAGAGTAATGACGGCACCGGTAGGGTTGCCAGGGGAGCAAATAAATAAAATTTGAGTGCGCTGCCAAACTTCACTGGGAACGTTATCGAAATCAGGCTTGAATTTATTCTCTTCAAGGCATGGTAGGTAATGGGGTTCAGCACCAGCCAAATAAGCAGCCCCTTCATATATTTGATAAAACGGATTAGGGCTAGTGATCAGAGCGTCGGGGCCGGCGGATACCATGGCTTGAGTGAAAGCGAATATTGCCTCACGGGTACCGTTTACCGGCAATACTTGTGTGTCGGCATTCAGGTTGGGTAAATTGAAACGCTGTTGGCACCAATTAGCGATGGCTTCACGGAACTCTGGCAAGCCCTTAGTTGTGGGGTAATTAGCCATTTTATCCATGTTGTCGATCATGGCTTGTTTAACAAATTTAGGGCTAGCGTGTTTAGGCTCGCCTATGGATAGTGCTATATGAGGTAAATCTGTGCTTATTTGTGCTTGTGCCTTGAGCTTATTGAGCTTTTCAAAAGGGTAGGGCTGTAATTTGGCCAGATTGGGGTTCATAAGCACGCTCTTAAATCAATATTGGCGCAATTATAATGGAGCCTAGTTGAAATTTGTACTTGGAATTTCGGAGGCGTGTTGATTGAGTTGTGCGTTAAGTAAATAGTAATTAAAAAGGGTGGCTTTGGGCCACGCTTTTTAATTTCAGTCACTGTGCCTATTAAGCTAAAGAGTCGCTTGCAGTTCTACTTGCTCAGTTAGGGTGTCTATTACCGCATCTTGTAACTCTCGACAGAAATCAGGGTCGCTGATGGGGAGTCCATTCTTATCCTTTAGATAAAAAATATCGTCAACTTTTTCCCCTTCGGTAAGGATTTTAGCGGTTTCCAATGTTAGTTCATGTTCCATGAATATTTTACCCATACGCGCAAGTAAACCTGGGCGGTCAGGGGCGATCACTTCTAAACAACTGCGTTTATTAAATGGATCATTACTCATGTTTACCGTAACGGTAAAATCAAACTGTTTCAGCTGGCGAGAAGTACGGCGTTGAATTAATTCTGAGTATTCCTCTGGGTTAGCCAGGGTTTCCTCTAGGGTACGCTGGATTTTTTCTAAACGCGCCGCCTCTTTTATCGGTTCGCCATTTTCATCTAATACAATGTAAGTGTCTAAAGCATTGTTGTTAGCTGAAGTGATGATTCGGGCATCTTGAATATTCAAGTGAAGCTGATCAAGCGCCGCCGTCATAGCTGCAAATAAGTGGGGTTGGTTTTTCATGTAAATGAAAACCTGGGTTGCACCTTCAAAAGCCATGTCGCTGGTTTCGCTAATCAGTACAAGAGGTTTTTGACTGTTACCATGCTGAAACAAAGCCTGTGCCTGCCAAACAAGTGTATCGATACTTTCACGTAGGAAGTATTCATCACCAGGGTTGGCCCATAAATCTAGAACGTCTTGCTCTTGATGGCCAAAGGCACTTAAACGCTCGATAACCGTTTGCTGAATTTCTTCAACCCATTGGTCTTTATCAATTGGGTTGTCTAGGCCGCGTCTTAAAATATTACGAGTGGCACGGTATAAAGTGCGCATTTGTTCGGCGCGCCAGCTGGTCCAAAGCTTTTTATTAGTGCTGTAAATGTCGGCAGCAGAAAACACATAGAGGTGTTCAAGATGACGACGGTCACCTATTTGCGTGGCGAAGTGATGAAGGGCATCTGTATCGGCGATATCAAGTCTTTGTGAAGCTTGTGAAAATACCAAATGGTTGCGAACAAGCCAGACCACTAGGTCGGCATCCTTTTGTCTTAAGCCATGCTGAATACAGAATTGCTGAGCAATCTCGCTGCCCGTTATTTCATGCTCACCGGGTAACGCTTTACCCACGTCGTGAAGTAACGCCGCCAGGTATAAAATTTCTTTTTTGGGAATGCTATGGATAAGTTTAGAGGCTTGCGGGAATACGGTTTTTTTATCGCCAAAGCGTAGCTGACGCATAAATTGTATGGCTCTGAAGCTATGCTGGTCCACCGTATAGCTATGAAATAAATCATGCTGCATGTGGCCAATTATGTTGCCAAACTCAGGTATGTATTTTCCTAAAATACCATAGCGCATCATACGATCGAGCTCGCGCACCACGTTGTCATGACTTCTTAAAATCGCCATGAAACTGCGAACATTATCAGGATGGCTACGAAAAGCATCATTAATAAGGCCACGGTTATCTCGTAATGCTCGAATAGTATTGGCGCGCACACCTTTAAGGGTGTTGTCGCTGGCGAGAGTGTAAAAAACTTCAATAATAGCATTGGGATAATGCTCAAATAAATCGGCTTGTTTTATTTCAAGGTAATCATTGCAGCGTTGAAAGTGTTGGTTTATCGATACAATTTCCTGCGGGTGTTGGCTTTCAACCATGACCTCCTTGAACAAGAGCATCATTAATCCGTTTAGCTCATTTAACGCAATGCTGTAGCGGTAATACTGGTGCATCATTACTTCTACGCCCAGCTGTTCAGGTTCATCTTTAAAGCCTAAAACTTCAGCAATTTCCTTTTGGAAGTCAAAAAGCAACTGATCTTCTTCACGGCCGGTAACCATATGTAAGGCGTAGCGTAGTTGCCACAGAAAATCTCGGCAGCGATGCAGCATGCCAAATTCAAACTCGGTTAATATGCCTTGGCTGGTGAGGTTATCAAGATGATTGCTGCCAAAGTGTCTTTGCAGCATCCATACAATGGTATGGACATCGCGTAATCCACCCTGACCATTTTTTATGTTGGGCTCTAAATTAGCATCGATATCATGGTGTTTTTGGTGGCGCTCAATTTGTTCTTGCCACTTGGCATTGAAAAACTCATCACTAGGCCAAATGTGTTTTGGGCCGGTATTTTCAACCATGGTTTGGCGTAAATCATCGGTGCCTGACAGGGTGCGAGTTTCCATGAGGTTGGTGGCAATGGTTAAATCTTTTACGGCTTCGTTTCGGCAGTCATCCAGGGTGCGAACGCCATGACCTACATCTAGCTTAATATCCCACATGAAGGTGATGAAACCTTGCATAGACTCGGAATGTTCACTGAAAGCGGCTTCATCTTTCGACAGTAATAATACGTCTATATCTGACTTCGGGTGTAGCTCGCCACGGCCATATCCGCCCACGGCCAGTAGTGCAATATTCTGCGCATTTTGGTTGAAATAAAGGCCCCAAGCACAAGCCAATAGTTCATCCATAAACCAAGAGCGACTATGCACCAAAGTAACCGCGTCCAGGGTCTCCCTGAAGTGCTGGTCCAGGATGGCTTGGCTGTGAGCAATGGCTTGCTTGAACAAGGGAATAGGGGGCTTGCCCGACGCAAGTTCTGCGCAGAAAGCCGATTTATCAAAAATCTTGTTTAGCAAGCCGGAATTCATGCTTATTGCTCCCAGGGAAAGACTTCTTCACCT
>MAAB01042855.1_pt1 | contig 10724 bp, 8 predicted proteins | sample 1115991 | NCBI WGS metagenome assembly MAAB01 (sample SAMN04961124, study PRJNA320927) | seawater metagenome | isolation source: sample BD02T18 sea water enriched with oil for 18 days | place: USA:Gulf of Mexico | collected 2013-07-27
AAAGCCATCTAAGTCATTCAGCGACTTACATTGGCTCTGCAGCAGAACAAGCGAAAGCCATCTAAGTCATTCAGCGACTTACATTGGCTCTGCAGCAGAACAAGCGAAAGCCATCTAAGTTATACGCCTGCTTCCTGTAGGCGTCTTAGGCCGCCGCTCTGGCGGCCTTAATCACCTGCGCTAACTCAAGATTTGAAAAACGACCTAAATACTCGTTACACTATGAGTCAGCCGCAAACTTAATTAAAAGCCATACGCGAGACATAACAAAATGAATATATTGGGCGACATAAGCTGCGAAGAATTTTTAAACGAATACTGGCAAAAAAAACCCTTACTAATCCGTAACGCCTTTCCTGATTTCGAATCTCCCGTTAACCCAGATGACATAGCAGGACTTGCATTAGAAGAAGACGTTGAGTCTAGAATTCTCATTGAAGATCCCAGTAATCAATCCTGGCAAGTACAGCACGGCCCATTTACTGAAGAAAGCTTTGCAGAATTACCCAAAGAAAACTGGACTTTATTAGTACAAGCCGTAGATCAGTGGATACCTGAATTCGCAGACCTACTTGAACAGTTTCGATTCATTCCCACTTGGCGCAAAGATGACCTAATGGTGAGCTTTGCACCCAAGGGCGGTAGTGTGGGACCCCACTACGACCTATATGATGTTTTCTTGGTACAAGGTATGGGACAAAGAACCTGGCAAGTGGGACCTAAAAGCAGTGACAGTGATGCCACCGTTGATGATGTCCCTGTAAAAATACTTAAAAGCATGCAAACTGATCACGAGTGGGTGTTAAACCCAGGCGACATGCTTTACCTACCACCCTCGTATGCACACCACGGTGTCGCGGTTAATGACTGCATGACTTTTTCTATTGGTTTCAGAGCGCCTAGTGAAGCCGATGTATTACAGGGCTTTACCGACCACTTAGCATCTCAACTAACCAATGACCAACGCTATACAGACTCCGAACTTAAAGATGCGTCTGCCACCCCTGCCTTAATAGACGATGATGCCATTGAGCGATTCAGCCAAATACTTCAAGAAAAGATCAATCAAAAAGATCAACTTAAAACCTGGCTCGCCCAATACATGACCGAACCCAAGTACGAAGAGCTGCATGAGCCACTAGAAGAAGAGCTGGAATGGCTAGATATTGACAACCTTTTTCAGGAAGCACAGCAGTTAACTCAAAACGAAACCAGTCGCTGGGCCTACTTTAAAGATGAAGAGAAAGTATCCTTATTTATTAATGGTCAGGCACAACCATTCAAGCAAACACCGGCCACTCATACCCTTGCCAAACATTTGGCCAATGAACGCCATACCGCCACTCAAGAAATATTAAGCTATTTAACAGACCCTGATTGCCAAAAATTACTGTTAGACTTAATCAACGGTAATCATTTATATTTTGAAGACTAATGCCAAGGGAAAGCCATGGACACCATTAAGGTTACTGGCACAAGCTGGAGAAAAGACAGGGGCTCATTAAGGCAAATACGTGAGCAGGTCTTCATCATTGAGCAAGGTGTACCACAAGAGTTGGAGTGGGACGAGTTTGATGATGATGCAGAGCACTTCATAGCCTTCATAGGCAATGAAGTGGTAGGCTGTGCTCGCCTCATTGATCATAAAAAAATTGGCCGCATGGCCGTATTAAAACCTTACCGCAATCAAGATATTGGGCGAAAAATAATCGACCACATTAAGCGGTACGCCAGCCAAAAACGCTACACACTTTTACAACTAAGCGCCCAGTGCCACGCCTATGAGTTTTACCGGCGCTGTGATTTCAACGCCTGCTCAACACCCTATGACGATGCAAATATTCCTCATATCGACATGGAGCACCGCGTATTTAGCCAAAGCACTCAAGCCTTTCAATACATATACGCCCACGACAGCAACACCTACACCGCAAACAGCCTAATGGAGGTTAAAGGGTATTTTGATATCGCCTTATGCCAAACCCACAAGAAGTTATTATTGCACCTAGAGGACCTTTCACACCCCATTAGTAAAGACTACGGACTAATATCTAAAATCAAGTATCTAGCCAAAAACAACCGTCATTTTAAATTCCAACTCTTACTGGGCAACTATCACCCTAGTCACAATGACCATGAATTATTTAAATTAAAAGCACGATTACCTTCATTCATTGAAATCAAACTCAATTCAGAAGTAAATTCAAATCTTTGGCTGTTTGATGATATAGCATGGCTTTCCACTGACCACTCTCAAGGCAAGGTCTGCTACGCTGATAAGGGAGCGACTAAGAATCACACAGAGAGATTTAAACGATGGTGGCACAGCGCCAAGGCAATACAATCGGCAAGGCAATTATCCATTTAATACTATGCGTTATGATTTATGGTTGCGACTCGCCAACCACCAAAACAATCGTCACACTGCACAATACAACTCCATCAAGCATTGAAGACGCCATTCAAAGCAGTTTAGCGCCCAAGATAAAGTACTCCATTACCGAGTCCGAAATTGTTTTTTTCGCCTCCCAAAAAGAAATTCACGACACACTAGAGTTATTATATTTTCTAGACTCGGGCCCAGCGCTGTACCAGCTTCAATTTAAATCCGTAAAAAACAATAACTACTCCACACACCCAACGCCCAACACCTTGACGTTGCTTGAGGGGCAGTACGCCTACTACAATCAAAAAAGCAAAAATAATCGTTACAAAATTAAACGCAGAAACAAACAGCAATCTCTTTTGACCATTGAAACACAAAGTAAAAAAAGCGCTCAAAATCAGTTTATATTAATGGATCACAACAAATGGCTAGAAATACAACCTGCCACCCTCAATAAAAAGATCATGATAAAAATAGATATCATTGAAGATGCACCCAATGCTAAAAGCACACACAAACAATAACCCCCATATAAACGCGCATTAATTTTAGCCAATAAAAAAGGCCAACTCGTAAGAGTTGACCTTTTTTAATTTCGCCTAAAATCTTTTCAGATCCTAGTCTCTACTGTTGGTGCCCGAGGCCGGAATCGAACCGGCACGACCATAAGTCGAGGGATTTTAAATCCCTTGTGTCTACCGATTTCACCACCCGGGCGGATAATATTGCAGAAGCAATTTTATCATTGGAGGCGCGAGCCGGATTCGAACCGGCGTACACGGAGTTGCAGTCCGCTGCATAGCCTCTCTACCATCGCGCCTTCGTACTTTAATTTGAATATGGTTTTAACACCTAATGCAACTCTTCAAATTAAAACTTTATTAGCCTTTCGAGCTAACAGCATTCTATTACTAGAATGATTTGGAGCGGGAAACGAGATTCGAACTCGCGACCCCAACCTTGGCAAGGTTGTGCTCTACCACTGAGCTATTCCCGCACACTTCGCTCTCTGGTTATCCCCAGAGAACGAGGCGTATTCTATTGCTTTCGCAGGAAGAGTCAACGCTTTTTTTCCTTATTTCTGAATTACTTAGCGCTGTTTTACTTATTTTGAAGCACTTAATTCAGGCCATGCTGCACGTAGGTAAGTTAGCATCGACCAAAGCGTTAAAATAGCAGCTGCAATGATTGAAAATATGGCCGCCGCATACCACCCATCAGACGCAACAAAGGCACCACTGCCTGCAGGTTCAATTCCCAGCATCCCTGTAATGGCAAACATCTGCAAAAATGTTTTAATTTTACCTAGATTACTCACCGCAACATTACCGCGCTTACCCATTTCGGCCATCCACTCTCTTAAGGCTGAAATAATTACCTCTCGAGCCACAATCACCAACGCTGGTATGGTTAACCATAGAGTCTGATCACGTTCAACCACGATCATTAAAGAAATCACCACAATTAGCTTGTCTGCTACCGGATCTAAAAAAGCCCCAAATGGCGTCATTAAATTCATCTTACGTGCTAGATAGCCGTCCCAGTAATCTGTAACACAGGCCACCCAAAAGACCACTGCCGCCCCAAAACTTGACCAATAGACAGGTAAATAAAATATCACCACCATTAACGGGATTAACAAAACTCGAATGGAAGTAAGGATATTAGGAAGATTTAATGGCATCGCGTTTATCTACTTATTTGAATACTGATGATAGACCCCTGCTTAAGCATGAAGGGCCTGGTAAATCTGCTGAGCTAATTGACGACTTATTCCAGGGACTTTGGCTATCTCGATAACACTGGCCGAGGCCACCTGACTTGCATCACCAAAGAATCTTAACAGTTCCTTGCGTCTTTTGGGACCAATACCCTCTATATCCTGCAACACAGAGCGTCCACGAGGCTTTGCTCGTCGCGCTCGGTGCCCTGTAATGGCAAACCGATGCGATTCATCGCGTATTTGCTGAATAATATGTAACGCAGGAGAAGCCAATTCTAAAACAAACGTTTTATCATTAAAAATCATCACTTCCATACCCGCCTTACGGGTCGTGCCCTTACTGACCCCCAACACCTGCACGCCAGTGACATTCAAAGACTCCAGCACAGACAGCGCAATACCCACCTGCCCTTTGCCACCATCTATTAACAACAACTCCGGTTTTTTGCCCTCAACAATTTTTTTAAAGCGCCGGGTAAGGGCCTGTTCCATAGCACCGTAGTCATCCCCTGCTGTCACGCCATCTATATTATATTTACGATAGTCCGACTTCAGCGGCCCATCTTGATTAAATACCACACAAGACGCCACGGTAGCCTCACCATGACTATGGCTAATATCAAAACATTCCATTCGCATCGGGATTTCGGGCAAAGAAAGTGCTGCCTTCAAAGCAAGATATTGGGTCTTTCTATGCTGTTTATCTTCACTTTTTAAACGTAACGCCTCAGTGGCATTCTCTTTAGCCATATCCAACCAGCGCAACCTTTGTGCACGCACGGTATGGGACAATTTTACGGGCTTGCCCTTTTGCTGAGAAAAAACACCTTGAATAAAACTCTCATCACTTATCTTAACCGACGTAATAATCTCATCGGTTATGTCGTGATTCATCACTAGGTAAAACTGAGATATAAATGCCGCCAAGGCCTCATCCAGCGTCTCACCCATATTAAACCTTGGGTAATATGAGCGACTGCCCAGCATGCGGCCCTGCCTAATATTCGCCACATGTACTGCTGTAATTCCCTGCGCTTGCGCAACGGCAATCACATCAACATCACCGTACTGAGCATCAATAGACTGCTGCTCTTGAACTTTACGTAAGTAAGTAACTTGATCCCTTATGCGCGCAGCATCTTCAAACAATAAAGCGGCGGATGCCTCATCCATTTGATCCTGTAAGCCACTTATTAGATCCATGTTTTTACCTTGTAAAAACAAAACCGCATTACGCATATCAGCGGCGTATTTTTCTTTGCTTATTAAATCAACACATGGAGCACTACACCGGCCTATTTGATGCTGCAGGCAAGGTCGACTGCGATTATTAAAGTTACTATCTTCGCAGTTTCGAAGTCGAAATAGACGCTGTAAAAAATTTAAACTTTCTTTAACTGCCGAGGAACTAGGGTAAGGGCCAAAATACTGTCCGACCTTATGTCTTTTTCCCCGCGCACTGGCAAGTAAAGGAAACTCATGATCGGACAAATAGATATAGGGGTAAGATTTATCATCTTTAAGTAAAATATTATAAGGGGGCTTGCTCTTCTTGATTAAATTTTGTTCAAGCAGCAAGGCTTCAGTTTCACTGCCAGTGATACTGATCTCTACACTTTCAATGCGCAATACCAACGCTTGGGTTTTTGCGTTTAATCCACGATTATTAAAGTAACTAGATACACGGTTTTTAAGGTTTTTAGCTTTTCCCACATACAATAACTCACCTTTGCCATTGTACATACGATACACCCCAGGCTTATTTGCTAGGGTTTTTAGGAAGGGTTTTGCATCAAAGCTCATAGAATTTAGACGGCAGACTCTGTATCAATCATGCCATGCCGAATGGCCAGCCGCGTTAATTCCACATCACTTGAAATGGAAAGTTTTTCAAAAATTCTATAACGATAAGTGTTTACCGTTTTAGGGCTTAAGAAAAGTTGATCTGAAATACTTTGTACTTTTTCGCAATTAACAATCAAGGTAGTAATTTGCATTTCACGGTCTGACAACACATCAAAGGGGCAACCAGAATCTTGGCTATCAAAGGGTTTTAAAGCCATTCGTTGAGCAATTTCAGGGCTAATGTAGCGCTGACCAGACTTAACCTTAAGAATGGCCATAACCATTTCTTCAGCGGTGGCGCCTTTTGTCATATACCCCGCAGCACCGGCCTGCAACAATCGATTAGCGTACGGATCCTCACTGCAAGCTGTAACCGCGATAATGCGCAAATCTTCATTTAACCGTAATAGTTTACGTGTGGCCTCTAATCCTCCAATGCCAGGCATACGAATGTCCATCAGCACCACGTCTGGCTCGCACGTCTTAGCGCACTCAATAGCATTTTCACCGCTATTTGCCTGCGCCACCACTTCAATTTTGTCGCTATCAGACAACAGGCTCACAATACCCATTCGTACTAAATCATGGTCATCAACCACTAACACTCGAATCAAGACCACTACCCCTAAATAGTTACCGCAAATTTATTATCATTATCGCCCCATGCTAGCAAATCGCACTGGCTATACCACTGTTTTTTATTATACCCCAATGATCAGCCCTTTAATGACACGACCATCACAGCTTACCCATTATCACAGCTCACTTAGCTGTATATTTTAAACCCTCTACCAGCCTACCCTTTACTATCATGTAAACGCTGCAACCTTAATTTCTGCCACTCTTCATTGGGTTCATTCAGTGGCAGGATAATTTCAACAATTCCTCCAGCCAAATGCCGCGTAACATTAAACCCTAATTTCTTGGCCAGCTTCAGCATGGGTTTATTATCCGCTAAAACGGTGCCCATCATTTCCATGACACCCTGCTCTTTGCAGTAGCGAATCATCTTTTGCATTAACTTTGAACCCAGCCCGATCCCCTGAGCCTCATCCCCAATTAACACCGAAAACTCTGACTGAACGCGATCAGCATCTGTCCACGTACGCACCACACCTAATATTTGCAGCTCTTTATTTTCAGCCACAAACGCCATTTCCTGCTGGTAATCTATTTGAGCAAATTTCGCTAGTTCGCGGTGCCTGAAATTACGACGAGCGGTAAAAAAACGGTAACGCAAAGACTCAGAGCTAAGTGTTTCATGGAAGAATTTTAAAGCGGGTTCATCTTCACCGCGTACAGGTCTTAATTTAAGCTTTATACCGTCCTTGAAATGCCCGCGTTCTTCAAGTTCAACCGGATAAGGCCTAATGCACAACAGATGTTTATCTTCACTTAAATCTATTGCCACACCCAGCACTCTGGCACCCAGAGTTTGGTGCAAAATAACATTCAACTCACAGCCCTTCAAATTAGGCAGATCCACCGCCATTTGCGATAGACTTATTAACATTTTAGATAACTGTGCAACATCTCTTTCAAGGTCCCCACTGCGCTCACTTAATACACGATAAATATGGGTTTTATTCATAAGCTGGCGAGCCAGCACATCGTTTAGCGGGGGAAATTGTACCGCCCTATCGGCCATTACATTGGCTGCAGCCCCGCCCCCACCAAACAATATAACAGGGCCAAAAGTTTCATCTCGGGTAATGCCTAGGCTAAATTGCACACTTATCTCACCAGAATGCATGGGCTGCACACTAAAACCATGAACCTTACTAGATGAGAATCGCTTTCGCACTTGCGCGCTCAGCTCTTTACTGGCGAGTATTAATTCAGATTCACTCTGAATACCGGTAACCACTCCACGCCAACGATCTCTTGGGTTGTCACCGTAGGCAAATGGATGGCAATAGTCTTGGTGAATAACCTTGATAGCAGCAGGGTAATTCACTGAATTTTCAAGCGACGTAAAATTTTCGGCTAAAAAATTACTGCCCACTAAGGCAAAACCATAAAATGCCATAACCGTATGCGCCTCTTGGGCAGTTAAATAATCTCGGCCCTGCAGTAAAGCATCAGCGACAATACGCTTACATGCATTGCTATCTACCAATACATCTTGCAATACCGATGACGGCGTCTGACGCAATAGCGTTTGATTGCGCTGGTGACGAACCATATTCATGAATGCCTTTATGGCCCTATCAGGGGTGTCATAAGTAGGTATACCAAAGTCATCAAATAAATGACGACTACGCTCTACGGTTTCCCCGCCCATCCAACTGGTTAATAAGTTCTTATTATTCAACTTACTGTGATTAGCCACCACATTAGCCACATCCTGACTGCTTACCATGCTGATGGGTGAAAACAGCACCAAAATGGCGTCCACCCCTGGGTCCTGCTCAATAATTTGCAGTACTTGCTTATAAATACCTGGACTGGCTTCAGGGGTAATATCAACAGGGTTTGATTGAGACCAGTATTCCGGTAACACAGAGGATAGCTTAAGCACGGTTTCATCTGACAAACGAGCCAACTGACCACCCTCATGCATAAGGCGATCTACCGCTAAAATAGCGCCACCGATTCCGTTGCCCACTACCGCTAAACGTTCGCCTTTTAACGGTTTCATACGGGTAAGCGACTCAACCGATTCAAACAACTCTTCGGTACTGTCTACTCGCAATACGCCCGAGCGCAACAATATAGCGTCATACACCATATCTTTATGTCTAAGGCCACTAGGTACCGGCTCTATTAAGGTTTGCGACTGAGGGAAGCGACTGCTTTTTATGGCTAATACCAATTTACCACGAGAAGCGTTTCTGACCGCCCGAACAAAGGAAGGGGCATCCGTAACCCTTTCCAAATGCAACATCACCGCCTTCACATCACGTTTTGAAGACAAATAATCAATGGTATCCGGCATACTGACATCCGCACTATTGCCAATGGTCAAAAAGTGCGAAAAGCCGATGCCACGGCCATACGCCCAATCCAACATAGCACTGGCTAGAGTTCCAGACTGCCCTAAGTAGGCCACCTTTCCAGGTAACGCATTGATATGACTGTAACTGGCATTCAAATGCTGCTCTGGCACCAGAATCCCCAAGCAATCAGGCCCCATAATACGAATACCATGTTCGCGAGCAAGCTTTTGCAACGGGTGCTTGGCTTGGTCATATTGCTCGGAGCGCTTACGAGATATACCTCCAGTTAATATCAAAACAGCATGCACGCCATGGCGGCCCAGCTGCTTAATAACCTTTTCAATTGTTTGAGAGGGCGTGCAAATGATGGCCAGATCCACATCTTTAGGTAAGCGGCCGATCTTTGAAATACACGGCACACCATGAACCGTCTTATAACGACGTATATTAACCGCATGCATACTGCCCTTAAAACCTGAGGCCTTTAGGTTTTTTAGTACCTCACCTCCCAAGCTTTCGGGTCTTTCTGACGCACCAATAACGGCGATCTTTGAGGGCTCAAAAAAATTTTCTAACCAGCGAGTACCCATATATTCCTAATAAAAAAGGTGTAAACCATAATGATTTGAGTTATATAGCTTTATTAACAAACCCTCAAGCAATACATACATGTCATCTACATTATTTATACAGCATTCACAGTTTGATCAACATTCAGTCCCTCCCAGCCACCCTGAGAGCCCACTGAGAAGTTTAGCGGTTGAAACTCGCCTGCGCCAAACAGGGTTATGGCAAGACCTAAGCATACAAACGTGTCAGCCAGTACCAGCCAGCCTTTTTAAGGAAATTCACAACCCTGGCTACATAGATCAGCTTTATCAGATAGCCCCCGCAAAAGGAATGATACTGGCTGACCCCGATACACCATTAACATTTAACACCCTTAGCGCCGCTGAAGAAGCTGCCGGTTCAGGCATACAGGCGGTTAAGCAAGTGCTCAGTGGTACGTTTAACAATGCATTTTGTGCCGTAAGGCCGCCTGGCCACCATGCGGAACCCGGTAAAACCCTCGGATTTTGTTTTATAAACAATATAGCGCTTGCTGCTGAGTACGCATTGAGCAATACCAACATTAAAAAGGTCTTAATCTTCGACTTTGATGTACACCAAGCCAATGGCACCATAGAAATATTTAAAAACCGTGACGATGTCATGGTGATTAGCACGTTTCAGCATCCATTTTTCCCTTTTTCGCACTGGACTAACTTGCCTGACAATGTGTTAAGCATCCCAATAAAAGCTCAAACAGCCAGTACTATGTTTCGGCGCCTTACTGAAAAGCGCGTAATGGAAGCGGTATCCAAGTACAAACCAGATATGATGTTCCTATCCGCAGGTTTTGATGCGCACACCAACGACCCCATGGGCGGACTGGACTTAATTGAAGATGATTATTATTGGTTAACTCAGATGAGCATGAATCTCGCTAAGACATACTGCCAAGGTCGCCTTGTTTCTATGATGGAAGGTGGTTACAACCTTGAGGCTTTAGCACTCAGCAGCCATCAACACATACAAGCTTTAAGCGGCAACTAACAACTCTCTAAGACCATTAGCTATATAACTAGCAGCCATAACGCATCACGTTAAGTTGAATGTGCTTCTGGAAGTCAAATTTTAGACATAAAAAAAGCCAAGATTTTCATCTTGGCTTTTTAGAATAAATGGCGGAGAAGAAGAGATTCGAACTCTTGGAGGGGTATAAGCCCTCGCCGGTTTTCAAGACCGGTGCTTTCGGCCACTCAGCCACCTCTCCGCACAGGCCACGCAT
>MAAB01007877.1_pt1 | contig 10713 bp, 10 predicted proteins | sample 1115991 | NCBI WGS metagenome assembly MAAB01 (sample SAMN04961124, study PRJNA320927) | seawater metagenome | isolation source: sample BD02T18 sea water enriched with oil for 18 days | place: USA:Gulf of Mexico | collected 2013-07-27
GTAAAGCTGCCCACCAGCAGCAATTTCAGAAAGCCCGTAAAAATAGCCAACAGCGCAAAAATGATGTCTATGCCGATAAGTCTGGCAATGTAGTACGTCGTAATGGCGACCAGTGGCAACAGCGTAATAATGACCAGTGGAAAAACATGTCAAAAGAGCTGAAGGCTCCACGACCTCAAGCGCAGCCGCAGTATAAACCTCAGCAGGGTCAGCTACAGAACAGACCTGGATATACACAGCAGCACAAGCCGCAAAGTAGACCACAGGGCCGGCCTAATAACGGTTTTAATCGTCAGCAGATGAACCGTGAACATCGCGGCCGTAATATGGGAACTATGCAAAACCGAGGCCGCCCTACTGGGGGGCACGGCGGTGGTGGCCGCTTGTCTCGATAAGCGTTATTTAATTAATGCCATCTCGGCGAGTGCATTATAAGTTCATTTCACAATGATCTTATAATGCTCTAGTTATCAGTTAAAACTCCAACAGTTCAAGTTCTCCCTGACCAATAGCATAAATACTACTCATCGACTCCACTACAAAATCGGTTTCATTTATGCTGTTAATCACCCCGGTCTCTTGCCAAGAAGAAGCATCGTAGCGATAAATTTTTCCATTTGAAGCGGCAATCAAAATGGTTTGATTTTCTTGGTTAAAAGATAAATCTTCAATTTTTATATTGGTGGCGGTCAAACTTTTAACATAAGTCATATCCGATGCCATGAAGATATCACCACCGCGAGTAATTAAATGAATTCCATCTGGCGTCGCCCACACATTGCCATTCATTCTATGATCACCGTGATAAGGTGAGTCCCCAATTGATACAATGCCTGCTCCACTGATATCAAACTGCTCTATATCAGAGGGACTAGAACCTGTATCAGCAGCAAAGACCCAATCCTCGTCAGGATGTAAGTAGAGGCGAGATCGGTGACGTATTCCATCGACTCCTAATACCTCTCCCGTATTGGCATCATAAGCGTAAATATTCGTCCACTGACCAGAGCCTGAAGAAACAATGAGTTTGCCAGCACGAGTAATCACTAGATCATACGGATCTGTATTAATAGCAAAAGTATTTATCTGGCTTTGTGTGTCTAAATTGAAGACTGCAATAAACCCACTCTGGTCTTCGTCCCACCAGGTGGAATCGTGATCACGTTCTAACAAGGCAACATATAAGCGCTGCCCATCTGGGGATAATGCCATACGTTCAGGCATATTTTGAAAATCAAAATACCTCTGAGTTAATCCTGTTGTTAAGTCTAAAACGTAGAGACGCTTGGCAACTTTATCAGTGGCATAAAGCAGCGAGCGCTGTTTATCAACCTGTACGTCCGCTACGGCAAACTGAAATTCAAAAGCAATGCTATCAGTAACCTCTGTTCCAGATTCATTACCAAGAGCAACATCGATGCGTTGTACATTGGTAGCTACAAGACCGTTAGAGTCTTTCACCTGTAGGCTAATGTACTTTGCACCCGCCAATATAAACTTATGGCTATGACTTGTTGAGCTACTAAAGAGGGTGTCCCAGTTTCCGTCACTGTTCATATCCCAACGATATTGTAATGATGAACCATCTTCTAAGTCCGAACTGGTACTGGCATCAAAAGTATATAAGTCACTGTTATCACCTAATATAGGATCGTAATTAAATGAGGCCAGTGGCGCGGTATTCGTCACGCAATTTAGACAGGGATGCTCTTCTTTAATGATGTAGATTTCACCATTCGATTCGCTGATGTAATAACTATTACCACCTGATATATAAGCAGCAGTTACCTCACCAAATAACGAAAACCGTTGAAAAAACTCGAGAGAAGTAAGGTTTAATAACTGGATCGTATCGTTAGAAAGAAGGAGGTAGGCAAACTGATTATCGTCATCAAAAGAGACATCGTTAATACGAATACCTGCATCTAAAACACTGCGTACATAAGTCATATCAGACGCTAAAAAGACATCTCCTCCTCGAGTGATAACATGCTCTCCATTGGGTAGAGACCATACATCCCCTTCCATACGGTGGTCGCCATGATAAGGTGAGTCACCAATGGAAGTAATACCAACACCTCGGATATCAAACTTTTCTATATCTGACGGACTGAGGCCAGTGTTTGCGGCAAAGATCCAGTTTTCAGAAGGGTGCAGACTAAGGTGAGACTGCTGACGAATTTGACTCTGCCCTAACACCTCTCCTGTTGTCGCATTGTATGCAAAAATATCAGTCCATTGACCTGAACCCGAAGCTACAACCAATTTCCCAGAACTGGTCACCAACAGATCATACGGGTCGGTATTAATAGCTAGGGTATTAACCACTGACAACAGTTGAGTATCAATCACTGCGATAAAGCCTGATTGATCTTCTTCCCGCCAAGAGGAGCTATGTTCCTGTATCAATAAGGCAACATATAATTTACTGCCGTCTGGGGAGATAGCCATTCTTTCTGGCATATTAGAAAATGTCAGAACTTTCTCTACAGCTCCCGTTTGAGCATTAATAATACTCATCGAGTTACTGCCCTTATGAGTCAGATACAGCTGATTATTTTTACTATCGAACAGGTATTCCGTGACCGCAGGTATAGTGCTATCAAGACTGCTAATTATTTGATTTCGCGGATCATCTGAATCAGGAATATTGTCGTTATCATCGTCGTCATCAGCATTATCTCCGATGCCATCGCCATCAAAATCTACTGATTCTGTCGCATCAAGTGGAAATACATCCGATGTATTTTTTATACCGTCACCATCAATATCAGTATCTGAATTGTCACCAACGTCATCACCATCTAAGTCAGACCATTCACTCCCATCGTTTGGAAATGCATCGACATCATCGGTTCGGCCATCACCATCTGTGTCTTTCTGGCTCGCAGCACAACCATTGGAATCAACACTATAGCCATTAGGAGTGCCAGCACATAAGTCTGACGAGTCAATAACACCATCACTATCGGCATCAGCAGGAGGCCTACTAAAAGAGAATGCCTCGATACTCATAAATGAAATCGAAGTAAATAGAATAATACGCATGAGAGATTTTCTATGCGAAATAATAGCCATAAGGGGCACCTATAATTTTAAAATATCCATATATCAGCAGACTTCATCAGAAAGTAGTAAGCGGATTGCTTAATACTTAATCATGCAGAGAATGTGCTGCCGTCCTTTCCAAGTTCATATTAGCAATAATCACACTCAAGTCCCCTTCTACCATGGTGTATTACTAAAAAAGCATTAAACTATGTTTAGTTAAAATAGTGATCGTTAAAGTGGACTTATGAAATTATTACCCTGCATCCTCCTTATATTTAATTTATTACTCGCAGCAACTAGCCAAGCTGAGCCTACTCGCATCGCGGTTGCCTCTAATTTCAGCCCCGCAATGAAAGAACTGATCGCCGAATTCGAACAAAGCACTACGCATGAAGTAAAAGCTTCTTACGCATCGTCAGGTAAATTTTATGCTCAGATTTATCACGGCGCACCGTACGATATCTTTTTCTCTGCCGATCAGACAAAGCCCTTGGCATTAGAAAAAGAAGGCTTGATCATTAGTGCAAGTCGTTTTACCTATGCCCTAGGCGGATTAGCTTTATGGTCGAGTAATATTGATTTCAACGGCCAACATTTAGCACGCCTTAAAGCCAATCAGTTTAATAAGCTATCCCTCGCTAATCCCAAGCTCGCGCCTTATGGCTTAGCTGCTACCCAAGTATTAGATAAACTAGGATTACTTCAGCAAACGAAAAACAAATGGGTACAAGGAGAGAACATTGCGCAGACCTATCAATTCGTTGCTACTGGTAATGCAGACTTAGGGTTTATTGCGCTCTCTCAAGTTTTTAATACCTCGACTGATAAGCAATCAGCTGATTATTGGCAAGTGCCAAAAGAGCTGTACAATCCTATTAAGCAGGACCTAGTATTATTGAAACGCGGCGCAGACAATATTGCTGCAAAAGCATTTATTCAATTTATTCAATCTCCAAAAGCCCAAGGCATCATTCAATCTTATGGTTATAGCAATGAATAACATCAGGCTTCAGCTTAGGAATAAACAACGTTGATGTTATCTGAAGCCGATATCGGCGCGATCTGGTTAACCTTACGCTTAGCAACCACCGTTACCATTTTATTATTAGTCATTGGTACTCCCATTGCGTGGTGGTTAGCCAAAACACAATCTTGGATGAAGGGGCCGATCGCAGCGATTGTTGCCTTGCCCTTAGTTTTACCTCCGACTGTATTAGGTTTTTATTTATTAATCGCCATGGGACCCAATGGTTTTATTGGTGAGCTTACTCAAAGCTTAGGCCTAGGTACTTTACCGTTTACTTTCTGGGGCCTAGTAGTCGCCTCCATTATTTACTCTATGCCCTTTGTGGTTCAGCCATTGCAAAATGCCATGGAAGCCATAGGCCAGCGCCCCCTTGAAGTCGCTGCTACTTTAAGAGCTGGGCCCATCGATCGTTTTTTCAGTATCGTTTTACCGCTAGCAAAACCCGGCTTTATTACCGCCAGTATTTTAGGCTTCGCTCATACCGTCGGAGAGTTTGGCGTGATCTTAATGATAGGGGGCAATATTCCCGATGAAACCCGCGTCGTTTCCGTACAGGTTTATGACCATGTTGAATCGTTAGAGTATGCCCAGGCTCATAGCTTATCGGCCTTACTGGTTATTTTTTCGTTTGTGGTTTTATTAGCTCTTTATTGGTCACAGCGTAAAAACTCCGCCACGAGTATCGGGGTAATGAAATAATGCCTGCTAATGATAATAACGACATACAAGTAAGCTTTAAGCTGGTTGATAAAAACCAACGCGCTTTTCTCGATGTGAATTGCTCGATTCCTGCCACAGGCATTACAGCTATTTATGGCCACTCGGGATCAGGAAAAACCAGTTTATTACGTTGCATTGCGGGGTTAGAAAAAGCCGACCAAGGCAAGCTATTAGTGAAAGGTGAGACTTGGCAGGATGACAGCCTTTTCTTAGCGACTCATAAACGCCCTATTGGTTATGTCTTTCAAGAGGCGAGTTTATTTCCTCATTTAACTGCGCGGAAGAATTTAGCTTATGCAACAAAAAGGGCAATCAAGAGGGCCAACAAGCGCGCCGATAGCCCAGCGAGTTCTGAGCTTTATAATCGAGTCATTGAAGTCATGGGCATAGACGGTATTTTAGATAACTACCCCAGCCAACTATCCGGCGGTGAACGCCAACGTATTGCCATTGCTCGCGCATTATTAATCCAGCCACGTTTATTATTAATGGATGAACCTCTCGCCGCCCTCGACCACCAGCGTAAGCAAGAAATTCTACCCTATTTAGAACGCTTGCATACTAGCTTTGATATTCCCATCCTCTATGTCAGCCACTCAATGGATGAAGTCGCACGTTTAGCGGATCATATTTTAGTTCTCGATCAAGGCAAAATCATCGCCGAAGGAGAGCTTACCCAAGTGTTTTCTCGCATTGATTTACCACAAAGATTAGAGCAAGAAAGCGGGGTTATTTTACACGGCAAGGTGATAGAGAAAGATCAGCAATGGCAGTTAATGCGCATTGCTTTTGCCCAAGGAGAAATCTGGCTGCCCGATAGCGGAGAAGCAGTAAAACAAGCAGTCCGTATTCGTATTCTAGCCAAAGATGTGAGTTTAGCGCTCAATAATCATGACGACATGAGTATTGTTAATCGTATCGAAGTGAAGGTCGCAGAGATTAAATCCGATACCGATAACGCTATGGCATTAGTGCGCTTAACCATGGGGGAAGATTACTTAGTCGCCAAGCTAACAAAAAAATCGACACACCATTTACAACTCAAAGTTGGTATGACGATTTGGGCACAAATAAAATCAGTGGCTATCGTACGCTAGCCACCGACTCTTTCGTTAACTATTAATCAATAACCTTCTAAGGCTGCTGACGCGTTGCCGCTAAAACAATTTCACGAACGCACACATTCTGCGGCTGCTGCCAAGCGAACATTGCGGCTTGAGCGATGGTTTCAGGTTCAATAACCCCATCCATTTGCTGCTTCCAATCTTCATAGCCCGCTTTAATCTCTTCATCTGTGGTATGGCTCAGCAGCTCTGTTTCTACTGCGCCAGGAGCGATGGTAATTAATCTCACATCGTCCATGGCAACTTCTTCACGAATGTTTTCAGTTAGCGCATGCACGGCAAACTTAGTCGCGCAATAAGCGGCGTGATTAGGAAAGGTTTTACGCCCCGCAACAGAGCTGACATTAATAATCGTGCCCGTCTTACGCTGCTTCATATCTTTCAATACTGCATGGACTCCGTTCAATACCCCCATCACATTAACGTTTAGCATGGTGGACCACTCTTTCGGGTCTTGCATGTCGGCCTGACCAAGCAGCATTACCCCAGCATTGTTAATCAGACAGCCAACCGGACCAAACTGACTAACCCCTCGCTGTATTGCCTGCTCAAGCTGAACGGAATCGGTAACATCAACACTGATGCATAATGTGTTTGGCAATGACAACTGCTGCATAGGCTCGATTCGACGAGCAATTAATAATAGCGGATGCCCTGCTGCGCTGAAGGCTTTTGCCATGGCTGCGCCAATACCTGAAGATGCGCCAGTAATTACGATTAGTTCTTTCATGTTGTTCTCTATGTTGTTATCTAAGTTGTATTCAGAAGACAACAGAATAAAGCACAGGTTATTGTTGATATATAAGCCCAAAGATACATGATTGTTTACATATGACACCTAATTGATTAACGTATGCCATCCCCTACAAATAGCTGGATAGTAGAAGTATGTCTCAACTGGATGACCTGAAAGCTTTCACCATCATTGCTCAGCAAGGTAGCTTTACTAAAGCCGCAGAAGTCATGGCTTGCTCTCGCTCCCACTTATCCAAGCAGCTTAATCAGCTAGAAGCCCAACTAGGGGTTAGTTTGATTACCCGCACAACTCGTGCTCAGCGCTTAACGCAACATGGGGAGCTGTTATTCCAACAGTGTCAGCAAGCATTCAATACCCTTGAGCAGGCAATGGACATGACGATTGAGCAGTCTCATCAGCTGCAAGGGCAGATTAATATTAATTGTGTGGGGGGTTATTTAGGTGAAGATATCATCGCTAAATTAATTGGTGATTTTATTCAGCAGTATCCTGGCATACAGGTGAATTTAGACTTCAGCAGTGATCGTGTCGATTTACTCAGCGGCCAATTTGATATGGTATTTCGTATGGGGAAATTGCACGACTCTGGATTAGTAGCGCGTAAATTAATGTCCATCACTAATGGTATTTTTGCCAGCCCTCGTTATTTTGAACAATTTGGCCAACCAACTACCCCCGAAGAATTAATTAACCACCAATGCATCATAGGCTCAGTTGATCATTGGAAGTTCCTGCCAACAACGGGTAATAAGAAACCGCGTGAAGTGATTGTTAGTGGTGGGGTTCGTTGTAAGAATGGTCGGGTAATGAAGAATCTGGCATTAAAGAATAATGGCATAGCACGCCTACCCCACTACTACTGCCAGGATGAATTAAAAAACAAACAGCTGCTGCCTGTTTTCAATGACTGGAAGTTAGCCGATACCCCGCTCTATTTAATCTACCACAAAGACAACTATCAACCGCAGCGCTTGAAAGTCTTTGTAGATTTCATTATCGAATTATTTAAAACAGATTTAATAAAGCAATAGAGCCCCACTTCTAAACTCGGGGTAATTTCTTTAGAATCGATGGCACAATAATTTTATGTACAGGTCCTACAAAGAACATGTATACCTTACCCAATGTATTCTTCACATGAACGACCGTATTTAGGTATGCCGTTACAGTTTTTCCATGCGGCTCAAGGTAAAACGATATTCGTGCGTCTAAATGTTTATCACTATCTACTAAAATAATTTCATGGTGCTCTATGACAGATAAGGTGAATATCCCGACTCGATCTCCAACCCGATACTCAGAGCTTAATTTATCTGGCTCTATTTCGGACAAGTGCCCAAGATCCTTAAGTCCGAGTTTAGATACGACCTTATTCCTCAGTGACATTAGAGTATTCACCCAAGCAGGCGTCTTTTGCACAAGTGATAGATACATATCTAATGCGGATTGATTGTCATAACGGGTAACGGATGAAAAACCATCAGCAAACGATGCATCATGCACATATTGATATACGGTTGAAGTAGCAGGGATTCCATTCATATTCATTTCCTTTATCGAGCATTCTCATGATCACTAGTGGTCGGGTATATTATTCGTAGTACATTCAATTTTACAAGTTAAATAATTGTAGCAAGCCATTAGTGTGATGTTTTTTAAACCTTATAAGCCTAGTTCAGACAATTCTGCATGATCATCTGGACGTCGGCCTAAAGGCCAATGAAACTTACGCTCACTCTCTGTAATTTCTACATCGTTAATACTGGCATGGCGCTCAGTCATTAAGCCTTTCTTATTAAACTGCCAGTTTTCATTGCCATGGGCACGAAACCATTGCCCACTTTCATTCTGGTATTCATATACATAACGCACGGCAATTCGATTTTCACTATACGCCCATAATTCTTTAATTAAGCGATACTGTTTTTCTTTTTGCCATTTCTCACTTAAGAAATCTATTATCTCTGCACGACCATTAATAAAGCTATCGCGATTGCGCCAAACACTATCTAGGCTATACGCCGTAGCTATTTTCTCGGGGTCTTGATTATTCCAGCCATCTTCCGCTAAACGTATTTTCTCTATTGCACTTTCTTTAGTGAAGATCGGTAGTGGCTTACGGATATCTTCTTTTTCAATATTAAAATCCAACATTGGCTTCTCCACTGTTTAATTGGCTGCTTTATATTTTTCCAACTGTTCTTTTAAAGCTTTGTTTTCAGCGATTAACGGGGCAATCGCTTGCTCTACTTCAGCCTCAGTAAAGCGAGGGGTAATGTGTTGCGGGCAGTTCCAATCAAAGCCTTCAACATGAATAATAAAACCGCGCTCGACTCGACCTCCATAGCCATTACTGCCACTGGCAGCTTCTAACTTCGCCATTAACTCTGGCTTAGGATCATCAACCAATTCTATACGGCCCATCATTTTTAAGCGCCGACGATTGGGGTAATCCATAAAGAAGAGTGATACTCGATTATTTGTACGAAAGTTTCCTGTACTGACGTATTGGCGATTGCCTCTAAAGTCAGCAAAAGCAATCGTCGCTTCATCAATCACCTGCATAAAGCCTTTTGGTCCGCCACGGTGCTGCACATAAGGCCAGCCCGTCTCTCCAACACTGGCCAGATAAAAACTGTCTCTCGCGTGAATAAAATCCACTTCATTGTGACTTAATAGATGATTGTAATCCTCACCCTGATCCATCTTGGCATAGCCATTACGACTGCCCTGTTCGGTTTGAACTTGTCTTACCTTCTCAGTAAAAGCGCGCTGCGCATATTGATGGGCCATGTGAGAGCTCCTCAGTTATATCTATGATTACTAGTTTGCCAAAGCTGGCTTGTTTGAGGAATAGTCATGATTTACAATTTATTATTCCATTAAATGGAATAATACGAGCCTTTTAAATACGAGCCTTTTAATAGTGTGAGAACTCTATGGACCAACTTCACTTAATGACTGTCTATATTGCTGTTGCAGAAGAACAAGGCTTTGCCGCGGCCGCTAGACGGCTCAATATGTCACCTCCCGCAGTGACTCGCGCCATAAGCGCACTAGAAGAGAAGCTCGGCATAAAGCTACTGATACGCTCCACACGCCATGTTAGGGTGACGGAAGCGGGAACTCGCTACTTGATTGATAGCCGCAAGATTGTTCAAGCTGTTGAACAAGCGAACGCAGCGGCAGTGGGTATTAATGCGCAGCCGAAAGGACATCTAAGTATTACAGCGCCTGTTTTATTCGGGCAGAAGTACGTTATACCAGGCATCGTCGAGTACCTAAATACTTATCCAGAAACTCAGGTCGATGCGGTATTTCTAGATCGCGTAGTGAATTTGTTAGAAGAAGGTTTTGATGCAGGTATTCGAATAGGTCATTTACCAGATTCAACCATGAATGCCATAACTGTCGGCCACGTACGTATTATGCTGGTTGCATCACCTGATTATCTAGCGATTAACGGCACAGCTCAAAGCCCAAACGATTTATCCGACCACACCCTAATTGCGTCTAGCGCAGGCAGTATGGCTCATGATTGGCAGTTTTCTAGTTCGAATAAAAAAGCATCTCAGGTACTGCGAATAAAACCAAGACTCACAGTGACCAGTAATCAGGCAGCGATTGACGCCGCCAAGCAAGGGTTAGGCATTGCTCGTATTATTTCGTATCAGGTGGCCGATGAATTAGCGCGTGGCGAGTTACTGGGGGTATTAGCAGACTATGAGCTACCCGAAATACCCATTCATATTGTTCACCGTGAAGGCCATATGGCCTCCAACAAAGTGAGATGCTTTATCGATTTAATGGCCAAGCGTTTAGGTTCGGATAAAACACTAAACCGCTAAATAAATGATAACCATAAGCAGAATAAATGAAACCCCCTGCCAAACAACCACAGGATTACGCTCAATGAGAGGAGGTCGAGTTTTATCGATAAACCTTTGATTAGGTTTACGCAAATCATGCAAGTATTCAAATAAATCGTCTTGCCTGCGCTCTGGCAATGGATGTAATGCCTTACGAATCGCATC
>MAAB01034891.1_pt1 | contig 10711 bp, 9 predicted proteins | sample 1115991 | NCBI WGS metagenome assembly MAAB01 (sample SAMN04961124, study PRJNA320927) | seawater metagenome | isolation source: sample BD02T18 sea water enriched with oil for 18 days | place: USA:Gulf of Mexico | collected 2013-07-27
CATTATGCCTGCTATGGGAAGCCGCCCCGATAAGGCACTGGCCCTAGCAGATAAACTAATTTTGGATGCCGGCCTAACAAAAGCTGAGTTTCTATTAATTACAGATGGTATCCAACTAAAAGACATTGCCCGCATAGAAAAAGTATTAGGCAATAAAAAACAACAGCTCTCCGTATTAACCCTTGGTACTGAAGAAGGTGCCCCTATTGCAATGCAAGAAGGGGGATTTAAACGCGATAGCAAGGGGAATATTGTTTTACCGAAACTGGATTTAAGCACGATTAAGCAATTGGCTTCAGCCTTAAGCATCCGCTGGCATCAGATGAGTTTTGATGACTCTGATTGGCACTATCTATTAAAAGTTAATAGACTTGCTAACAACCTACCAAGCGATGGCTTAAATAACTCAGCAAATAATGACGGGGCTAATGCAACGGCTGATCATAAGCGCTTAGAGAGACAATTTGACCTTTGGTCTGATCAGGGATATTGGCTTATTTTCATTGCGATTATTATTGCTGCGTTCTCATTTCGACGCGGCTGGTTATTATCCATTGCATTCTTAGTAACACTGCAACCTGAAACCAGCTATGCCAGTTTATGGGATGATGCATGGCAAACTAAAGACCAACAAGCTCAACAAGCATTCGAAAAAGATCCGGCTAAATCTGCAGAGATGTTTGAAGATCCTAATTGGAAAGCGTCTAGCTTCTATCGAGCTGAAGATTATGAACAAGCCGCTGAAAATTTTACCACTGACCCATCCAGCTCTAATGAACAACAAGCTGAAAGCCATTTTAATCGGGGTAATGCCCTGGCTAAAGCTGGCGAATTAGAAAAAGCGATTGAAGCCTATGAGCAATCACTAGCATTGGATAACGAACTGGCTGATGCTGAATTCAATAAATCACTTGCAGAGCAGTTGTTGCAGCAGCAGCAAGAACAAGAGAATAAAGACGACCAAGAAAAATCGGATGATGAACAAGAGTCTGACGAGAGTGATTCTGAAGAACAAAATTCCGATAAAGAAAGCTCTGACGACAGTGACTCTGAACAACAGGGTTCTGATGAGAAGGAATCCGATCAACAAAGTGAGTCTGATAAGCAAAAGGATGAAGAAAAAGAATCCGACAAAAATGAGTCTCAAACTGAGAAAGATAAAAAGTCCGAAGAAGAGCGTGAGGAAGAAGCTCAGCAGAAAAAAGAAGCTGAACAGAGTGATGACAAAGATCAGTCAGCTGAAGAGAAACAAACTCAGCAAGCTCAAGCAGGAGATGAACTATCTCGTGAAGAGAAGCAAGCATTAGAACAGTGGCTTAACCGTATTCCTGATGACCCAGGCGGCTTGCTAAAACGTAAATTTCTATATCAATACAAACAACGCGATAATCAAGACGAAGGCGAAGTCTCATGGTAAAACATCTTATAGTGAGGAAAGCCCTCACCCAATGCTTTTCAGTACTCACGTTAGCATTATTATTGTTAACCAACAGCGCTGTCGCAGGTACGTTAACCTCAAATGTTGATCGCAAAGAAATCACTGAAAACGATAGCTTTCGTTTATTTCTTCGCTATGACGAACAAGTCGGCTTTGGCCAACCTGACCTGACGGCCCTGAAAAAAGAATTCCGTGTTATTAGCCAACAGCGTTCTAATCAGTTTCGTTCTATGAATGGGAAAACAGTCTCTTTTACCGAATGGACACTGATGCTGACTCCGCTGCGAACAGGAACCTTAATTATTCCTGCCGTTGAGTTTGATGGTCAGCGTAGCCAAGAGATTCAAGTCACCGTTAATGAACTTTCTCAAACGGTAAAAGATCAAATTGCTAAAGAGTTCTTCTTTGATATCGAGGTCGACAGTCAAAGCACGTATGTCCAAGCGCAAGTTATCTATACCGAAAAGCTGTATTATAGTGTGAATCATGAGGATGCCACACTTTCTGAATTTAAAGTCAGCAACGCACATGTTATGCCGCTAGGAGAAGTTCGCCAATATAATACCAACATTAACGGCCAGAGAATGGGCGTTTATGAACGACGCTTTGCTATTTTTGCAGAAGAAAGTGGTGAAATGGTCATTCCTGGGCAGAAGTTCAGTGCCAACATAGTCAATTCTTATGATCGCTGGAGCCGTGGCCGCCCCGTGAGCATCGTTGCGCAACCCACGCGGATCAAGGTTAAATCGACGCCTGTTACCTACCCTCAGGCTGCTTGGCTGCCTAGTCCGCAAATAAGCGTTTCTGATCGTTGGAGCAAGCCCTATAGCGAGTGGCAAGTCGGCGAACCTGTAACACGTACAATTATCATCAACGCCCAAGGCCTTTCTGGCAGTCAATTACCAAAGATTAAGCTACCGATCGTTGCAGGATTGAAGTATTACCCTGATCAATCTGAGCATAATGACAAAACCGATTCACAAGGTATTACGGGACTTTTGCAACAATCTTTGGCCATAGTCCCCACCCAAAGTGGTAGAATTACGACCCCTGAAATGCGTATTCCGTGGTGGAATGTAGAAACAAATAGCCTAGAGTATGCCATCCTACCAGCACAAACAGTGACGGTTGCCGCACCTGACTCTGTCATAAAAATGGACAGTAGTCAGCAGAGTTCAAGTACGGGCACGACGTCCCTATCTGCTGCACAGAATTCCAATAGTTCAGGTTATTGGATTGCAGCAACATTATTCTTATTGATAACAAATTTAATCAGCGCCTTTCTATTATGGAATAGACAAAGCTATACCCTTAAGACCGAAATACAAAGCGCAGAGCCATCTAATAAAGAGCGACTGAGACAAATAAAAAAGGCGTGCCAGAAAAATGATCCTGTATTGATTCGACAATCGTTAAAAGATTGGTCACAACAAAAATGGGGAATAAGCAGCTTGGATCAACTTGGCCAGCAATTTAATGCTATTGCCCTCACAAACAGCTTGAGTGAGCTGGATAGTGTTCTTTATCAGGATAGTAAAAACAGCGCATTTAATGGACAATTATTATGGAACAATTTGTCCCAAGCGATAAAGAAAGGCCAATCGAATTCAACGACTGACCAACCAGAGCTAAGTCCACTTTATGAATAGCGGCTATAAATAGCCCTACCTTGAAATTTTACTGAAAGGCCTTTGAGTAAAGGCCTCATATCTCGGTCGCAATACTTGCTAAGCCACTTGTTTCTTTTCAGTTTTATCGACGGGTGTCGAATACACACGTTTAGCGGCACTTAAACGCTTCCATAGATCCATATGTTCAGGTAAAGCATCCGACGCATGGGCTATCCCCAGCGTTTCTGCCACCTTGTCTGGCACAGTCTTTTTACCTTGTTGCAAAAATACAGCCTTAACCATTCCATAGGCATGGATCTTACCGTCAGCCACAAAGCGCTGCTCTAAATAAAAATATTTCTCGTCCCAGCCTAAATAACGACTTTCAACATGAAACTTTTTAGCCAACCTGATTTCACGTATATATCCCATTTCAATGCCAGCAACAATAAAATTCAGCTTCTCTTTCAGCATGATATCCCAAGTACCGGTCTGCACCGGATGATCCCAACGGGCTCGCTCCATAAAAACCATGTAACGCGCATTATTGATGTGCATATTAAAATCGATGTCGGCTAACCCTACTCGAAAACTACGCTTAACAGCCTGAGTAAACGGTAAGTTCTGAAAGCTTTTATTTCGTTTATTTCGCTTATTAAGAACAAAGGAACGTAAAATTTCACCGATCATGTGCAACACAACTCTTATCTAACTGAAAACATTGTGGCGCATTTTAACCGATCATTATCAATTGTCACCCTTCATACCGACATTTCTAAGCAATTAAGCTGACATCCCGAAAGTATAAGTTCCTAACTAGCCGAATAACAGGCTGCCAAGCCGGTTAATTATCCTTTCATAGCCGATTTTTAACCTCTTGCCCCCTATTCCCACTTGAGATAACTGCTATTCCCGTCTATTACTTAGAGTATTACAAAATTTGGTGACTCTATCCCATGGCATTACCTGTTCTTATTTGTGACGACTCAAGCTTCGCTCGCAAGCAAATGAAACGCGCCCTACCCGACGACTGGGATATCGAGCTAACGTTCGCTAGCAACGGCGTCGAAGGCGTCGAGGCGATTCGACAAGGAAAAGGAGAAGTCGTATTTCTTGATTTAACAATGCCAGAGCTTGATGGTTACGGTGTCTTGGAAATGATTCGTAAAGAAGACCTACCCGCGATGGTTATCGTCGTCTCAGGTGATATTCAACCAGACGCTCAACAAAGGGTGAAAAAACTGGGTGCAATGGCTTTTGTTAAAAAACCCATCGATAAAGCAAAAACGGTCGAGATTCTTACCGAATTTGGCATTTTGTCGGAGTCATAACAATGAGAGCCCAAGCAATGACGATGAGTTTAACGGAAGATCAAAGAGACTGTTATCAAGAGATAACCAACGTTGCCATGGGGCAAGCAGCTGATCGCCTCGCACGACTACTTGATGTATACGTTATTTTGCCTATTCCAAAAGTTAACATGATCAGCGCCAGTGAACTTCATATGGCCTTAGCAGATACCGCCACTAGCGATAATGTATCCGCAGTTTGCCAAGGTTTTATAGGCTCGGGGATTGCTGGTGAAGCTTTATTAGTTTTTAACGACGCCAGTTTTTCTGATCTAGCACAAATAATGAATTACAAAGGCCCACTCGATCAACATGGTGAACTTGAACTATTAATGGATGTAAGTTCTGTCTTAATAGGCGCTTGTATACATGGTATAGGTGACCAAATTGAAGTGTCGTTTAATCAAGGACATCCCGTTGTACTTGGGCAACACTGCCAGGTTGATGATCTAGTAAAGTCAGGTAACCATCAATGGTCGCAAACTTTAGCGATAGAAATTCATTATGAAATTGAAAATTTAAATATTAGCTGTGATTTACTGCTGTTATTCACTGAAGATTCTGTTGCAAAAATAAATCAGCAAGTCGATTATTTATTAGATTAAGGAATTCATTCTCGTATGACAAAACCTGGCGTTGAGTTTGCTGAATTACACTGGCTAATGGATGTATTACAAAGTATTGATGTAGGCTTAGTTATTCTAGATCGAGACTACAAAATTCAGCTTTGGAACGGTTTTATGGAAAACCATAGTGGCTTACCTCCAGATCAAGTTCATGATAAGTCATTGTTCGAATCTTTTGGCGATATTCCTGAAACTTGGTTTCGACAAAAAGCAGAACCCGTATTTGAGTTGAAGACCCGCACCTTTACTATTTGGGAGCAACGCCCCTATTTATTTAAATTTAAAAACTCCCGACCAATTACCGGTCGCTCTTCTACTATGTACCAAAATAGTAGCCTCATTCCTTTAGAATCGGTCAATGGTGACGTTAACCATATATGCTTAATTATCTATGATGTAACTGATATTGCAGTCAACCAGGGCGATTTAATCAGTGCCAATGGGCATCTGGCTTATTTAAGCCAAACCGATAGCTTAACCGAGCTATTTAACCGCGGGTTTTGGGAGCAAGAATTCCAACGAGAGCACAAACGCTGCTCCAGAACTTCAACCCCTTGTAGCTTAGTAATGTTCGACATCGATCATTTCAAAAATGTTAATGACACATATGGGCATCAGGCAGGTGATGAAGTCATACGAACTCTAGCGTCAATTGTTAGGCAAACAGCCCGCGAAACTGATATATGTGGTCGCTATGGTGGAGAGGAATTCACTATTTTATTAGTCGATACCGATGCCGAAGCCGCAACAATTTTCACCGAACGCTTGCGTAAAAAAGTCGCTGCATTAGTTATAAATATCGACGATAAAGAAATCAAATTCACCATAAGCTCTGGCATCGCTGAATATTCCAGTAATTTCATAAAGCATACACAATGGATCGAGGCGGCTGACAAAGCCCTCTATCACGCTAAAGGGAATGGGCGTAATAAAACAACGGTCTACCAAAGCAAGTAGCTTGCTTGGTATATAAGTGCTGTTAATATCTTATTAATAGCACTTCCCTCGTTTTTTCAGTTGATAACAGATGACATATTTCACCCCACGCAGTAGCATGAGTTCAAAGATATTGATTATAAGGTTCTACTGTAAACGTGGCGAGCTTCCAACTAAGAGATTATCAACGTGATGCCGTCTCTGCGACGATTAAGCACTTCCAAAAAAGCGATGAATCTGCCGTTATTGTCTTACCAACAGGTTCAGGAAAAAGTTTAGTCATTGCTGAACTTGCCCGCCTCGCGAAAGGTAAAATACTGGTATTAACCCATGTCAAAGAATTGGTTGAACAAAATCATCAGAAATACGAAAGCTTTGGTCAAAAGGCAGATATTTACTCCGCAGGTCTAAAACAAAAAAGCAACGACAAGCAAATAACATTTGCTAGCATTCAATCTGCCGCCAGAAACCTCTCTGATTTTAGCCAACATTATTCCTTAATCATAATCGATGAATGCCATCGGGTTAATATTGAAAAAGCGAAAGAAGCTAATATAGATAAAGGGCAAGATAAGGAGAAAGAAAGAGAAAAAGATAGCAACCAATATCAACAAGTAATTAATCAATTAAGAAAAGCTAACCCTCACGTTAAATTATTAGGATTAACGGCAACCCCCTACCGTTTGGGAATGGGCTGGATTTACCGTAAACACTACCGAGGCATCATTCGCAGTGCCGAGTCACGGCCTTTTGAGCATTGCATCTATGAGCTGCCATTACGTTACCTCATTAAAAAGCAATATTTAACGGAACCCAAACTGATTGATGCGACGATAGAACAATATGATTTTAGTAGTCTGCAAGAAAATAAAGTCGGTGAATATAAGCAAAGTGATATCAATCATTTATTAGATAAAAATCACCGAGTCACTCAAGGTATTATTGAGCAAGTCATAGAGCTAGCGCAGAAGAGACTCGGCGTGATGATTTTTGCTGCCACCGTTGAGCATGCCGAAGAAATTAAAAGCTACCTTCCCGCTTCGCAATCCGCATTAATAACCGGTGCCACCGAAAGTAAAGATCGTGATCAGCTGATCATAGACTTCAAACAACAGAACATTAAATACCTAGTGAATGTATCCGTATTAACTACCGGATTTGATGCCCCACATGTCGACATGATTGCGATATTACGACCTACCCAATCTGTTAGCTTGTATCAACAGATTATCGGTCGAGGCTTACGTCTTTACGAAGGTAAAAAAGATTGCCTAATTATTGATTACACGGGGAATGATTTCGACCTTTATCAGCCTGAAGTTGGAGAGAAAAAGCCTAATAGCCAATCTCAGCCCGTTCAAGTTCTGTGTCCTAGCTGTGAGCATCCTAATATTTTCTGGGGAATCTGTGATGACGACGGTGACCTTGTCGAACACTACGGTCGCCGCTGCCAAGCGTTAATCGAAGGCTTACAATGTGATTACCGCTTCGTATTTAAAGAATGCCCCCACTGCGGTCAAGAAAATGATATTGCGGCCCGTAAGTGCTTACATTGCTTAGAGGTATTGGTTGATCCAGATGATATGCTAAGGAAGGCACTGCAACTTAAAGATGCCAAGGTTCTACGCTGCGCGGGAACAAGCCTTATAGAAAAAGAGGGCAAGTTACAGGTTATTTATCACGACGAAGGGGGTAGCGAGTTGAGCGAATCTTTTGATTTCACCAAACCCATCCAAGTACAAAAATTTAACCAGCTCTTTTCAAGTCGTTTGAAAATCAACTTATCTACAGATAAAGAAATTGTAATTAAAGATATTCCCCAAGCTCTAGCGATTGCCGAGTACTTCCCTTCACCAGATTTTGTTGTTGCACGAAAACAAAAATATTATTGGCGTATAAAAGAAAGAATTTTTGATTATCAAGGAAGTTATAGAAAAGCCAATCAACTTTAAATCAATTCATTTTTCTTTGAAAAAGTCATATTTTATCAATAAATCATGATAAGCGTCACTGGCCTTAAAGCGCTTGAATTCTTTAGCAAACAATTCAGACAGTTTTTTTTGTCGCCCTTCATCTTTTTTGATTCGGGAAAATGCCAAATATTGAGGATCCGTATCAATGTATGGCGATAAAGCGACAATGCCTTTAAAATCTCCACGCTCTTTAAACCCCAAGAATTCCTGATAGCTCATCATAGAAAGGTCATGACGCTTGTTTTTCAGCATCATCTCAATATCGAATTCATTCAAAACAACGTCACGTTTCAAATGTTCCATACTATCGAAATACTTACCATGGCTATAGCCGTTTTGAACACCAATAAGTAAATTTTCGAGTCCTACTAAATTCCGATCAAAACTGAACTCATGCTGTCTCTCCTCTAACGCAAGAAAAACCCAGCGAGTATTCGACAGAACATTGTCCTCGTGAAAATATGAGAACTTCTCACGCTCTTCGGTATAACCGAAATATGAAATAGCATCTACTTTGCCAGAGGAAAAATATTTTATCGCGCGGACCCAAGGAAGTGACATAAACTCAAGTTCAAACCCAAGCTGAGTGGCTACATGCCTGACCATTTCGATGTGCAACCCTGTTAAACGCCCATTCTCTACCATTTCCAAAGGTGGATAGTTGCCAATTCCACGTACAATGGTCAACGTCTTAGTAGGCAAAACATCCTGGTAATGTTCAGCTCCGTAGCTTGAAGTGAAGACTAAGCTTACACATATAAAGCATATACATCGTGACAAGTTGCGCATTAAAAAAGAAAAACTCATGATAAATTCCTACTTAGACCTCTCTTAGGTATAGCCTATCAACGAGATGTACGAATATTCTGACAGTTAAGTAAGCTCAATTTTTCTTTGCTAGTCGAATAGCATCAAAAACACTTCCCGCCCAACAAAGAACAAAACCATAGCCCGCATAATCCTGCCACCCCACCGACAATACAGACATGTCCTGTATTGCAATCAAAAGTGATGCTAGATCAGGTGCGACTTCTCCACGCACGAGCAAATCCATCAAAGTGAAATATTTCATCATACCCAGCTGAATCATGCCATATAAGCAAGCAACCGAAGCCAGCATAACGATAGCGCCATGCTTAGGCTTGTTTAACAGAAAATACCCCAGCCCAGGAAAGATTAATCCTGACAGCCAAGCGGCTTTATATGATTTTTTAAGCCGAACGCTTTTACTCATCAACAATCTCCAATTTCAATAAATAGCTCTTTGCATTCTCTAGGCTATATTGGCTAAAAACTTCAATTCCATGTTGTCTCAATGCTACAGTAGTGACACCTTCACCAGAAATTTTAAGACCCTCAAACTCTCCATTGTAGATATTTGAACTGCCACAAGATGGACTAGATTCCGTCAAAACAGCCATTTTCACATTGTATTGCTGGCATAAACGCACAGCCAAATCCGCACCTCTAATAAATGACTCAGTGACATCATCTCCTGCCTCTGTGAGTACACAACTACCTGATTCTGATAACTGTATCTCAGCGGGTGGCCTAGGTGTCGACAGCCCACCCGCGACCTCAGGACAGATAGAGATTAAGCGCCCCTCCCTTTGCCAAACATCTATGATTACTTGGGATTCTAGCCCTGCTTTAGCAGCAACATCCAAAGAACTACCATCATAGCGAACAGGATTGCCTAGAAAACAGGCGCTGATTAATATTTTCTCCACTAGCACTCTCTTTTAATAAAGCCTAATAACTCGATAACAATCTTATTAATACAAATCATACAGACATAAAAAAAGCCTCAACTGAGGCTTTTAATATGAAACAAAGCTATTTCAAATTATGCTTTAGCAAAAACAAACTGAGCATTAAACTGCTGTAAACGTCTATTCTGCAGTCTTAAACACTCTTCAATCTCTTGAAAACGAACATGTATCGAAGCGCCCTGCCATTTTTCTTGCAAAGACTTATACGTTTCCTGATATTTACCGGTTTGTAATTCAGTCCATTCATTTAATAGAACTTTAAAATCGTCATATTCTTTTTCTAACGTCAGCTTCCACTGCTCAATATTCTCTGAAAACTGATCAGTATTACTGGCTTTCGCAAGTTGCTCATTGGCACGTTTAAACTGCATTTTAACTTTTGCACGTTGGATTTTAAAATCGGGCACCCTCTTCAAATTCTTAGTTAGCCCCACCCAAGAACACGCTTTAATAAACCACTTAGTTGGATCCCAATGAAACCAACGAATACCGTTGCGATAATCTGTTTGGAAAATATGGTGATAATTATGATAGCCCTCGCCATGAGTTAAGAAGGCAAAAAAGGTATTATCACGAGCCGTATTTTCATCCGTATAAGGCTGAGAACCCCATTTATGAGCAATAGAGTTGATAAAGAAGGTGATATGGTGGGCAACAACCAAACGAGCAACACCGGCTAATAACAGCATTCCTAGTACATCACCGAAAATCAAACCTAAAATTATCGGTATACCAAAGTTCATTCCTATTGTGATTGGCGTGTAGTACTTGTACTGCCACATAACAATAGGGTCGTTCATTAGGTTTTTAACGTTATCAAAATTCACCTGACCACTTGGGTATTTACGCAACATCCATCCTATGTGCGAGAACCATAAGCCACGCTTAGCAGAATAAGGGTCCAATTCGACATCATCACAGTGTCTATGATGGACTCGGTGGCCAGAGCACCAGTCTAAAATAGTATTTTGCATCGCAGCAGCGCCCCACAAGGCATACCAAACACG
>MAAB01038415.1_pt1 | contig 10709 bp, 11 predicted proteins | sample 1115991 | NCBI WGS metagenome assembly MAAB01 (sample SAMN04961124, study PRJNA320927) | seawater metagenome | isolation source: sample BD02T18 sea water enriched with oil for 18 days | place: USA:Gulf of Mexico | collected 2013-07-27
CTACGACTATCGACAGTCCCAATAGATTCACCATTAAGCGCACTCGCTAATACTCAGAAATAGTTTAAATTGATATTCAAAGAGCCTTCAATTCCGCCCATTGTGTCGAGACTCGTCACACAGCCCAGAGATCATGTTAACTTATAATCAGGCCTCTTCGCAGCAAAATTCTTGGCAAAAATTTTTTATCTATTCTTTAAACTCATATTGAAACTATATCGCTAAATGCCCCAGGAGCATCCGAAGCTTCTGTTCCTGGTGTCCATTTATGAACGGCGTTCAAATGCCAATTAAGTGTGTATTAGTTTTACGCTGCGTGCCTAAATCAGACATCGGGCCATGGCCTGGAATAAATTGTATAGCATCACCTAGTGGTAGCAATTTATCTCTAATAGAATCCAGTAGTTGTCGATGATTGCCCTGTGGAAACCATCAAAGAGTACATCACCTACTTGTAGCAGCTGTTGTTGACGATGATAAAAAACAATATGCCCGGGAGTGTGACCGGGACAGTGCAGCACTTCTAATTGCTGCTCGCCAAAACTTACTCGATCCCCCTCTTCCAGCCATCGATCTGGTTTAAAATCTGCCACTTGCTCAAAGCCAAACATTTCGCACTGCTCGGTCAGTGCTTCAATCCAAAAATTATCTGCGATGTGTGGCCCCTCCACTGGAACCTGGTAGCTCTCTAGTAATCGGGCAACTCCTCCGACATGATCTAAGTGTCCATGAGTAAGAAATATTTTTTCCAGGCTCAAATGCTGCTCTTCTAAAAACTCGATCACTTTCTCTACGTCACCACCTGGATCAATCACTGCCGCTTTTTTAGTTTTTTCGCACCAAAATATCGAACAGTTTTGAGAAAAAGCGGTTACAGGAATTATTCTATAGTGCATACTTTGGGCTCGTTATGGGAAGGGTAAGCGATTGTAATTCAATTAGACCTTTACTACATCTACCCGGGCATGGAAACAGGGATTTATATGAAGTCACAACTCAAGCAAGATGCTCCACTGTTAAAAGAAGCTATCCGTATCGGCAGTGTTTATATTCAACAGCGCGGCGCTGGAAAATTCGAGCCATCAGATTCACTCAGTATTAAAGTTGAAGCGATTTACCGGTTGTTAGTACAAGACAAATTAATAGTCCCACTTCCCGCCGCTAAAGAAGACGGCTCAGGCATGAAACATAAACTAGCCCTGTGGGTAGAAAAGCAATTACCTGCTGATCACCCTCTGAAAAAGAATTAGGTATAACCATAAAATCATTCGACAAACGGTTATTATTAGAATTGGTATTAACTGACATCAACGCGCAGCTTGATACTTCAGAGCAAGCTGCCAGTAGCGCCCACTCTCAAGCCACTCACATCGAAAGTGTCGCCGAATCGAGGTATGACACACTCGGACTGGAACAAGCTTATCTGGCCCACGGCCAATCGGTAAGAGCACTTGAGTTAACTGCAGATATCCAACGTATCAAACAACTACAAGTTCAACTAACGCCTGAACTAGCGGAAAATAGCGCACAGGGGATAAAGATAGGAGCAGTGGTTCAACTTGAGTCTAGTGTTAAGCCTGAAAAAATTGCTGAATATTTTTTTATTCTACCGATTAGCGGTGGTGCATTGATTAACTACCGTGGCCAAGCTGTACGACTGATATCTGACAAATCTCCGCTAGGCAGGGGGCTGCTTACAAAAAATGTCGATGATCAAGTGGTTATCGTCATTCCCGGCAAAAACATTGAATATGATATTATCGACATTTACTAGCAGGTAGCCATTTTGCGTCGGGTTAATTTATGAAAAAATTATTAATTGTTTCCCATGCCCCCTCCGCCAATACCGAAAAAATGCTGGCGGCTGTACTGGCCGGGGCACAACAATCAGAATTTTCTAACATCACTGCAGACTGGATTGCGCCTCTGGCCGCAACTCCAGCAGATGTATTAGCCTGTGATGCCATAATATTAGGCACTACTGAAAACTTGGGATATATGAGCGGGGCCTTAAAAGATTTTTTTGATCGTATTTACTACCCCTGCCTGGAGCTTAAGCAGGGGCTATCTTTTAGTTATTATATCCGCGCCGGCCACGATGGCACCGGCACTAATAATGCAATCCAAAGTATCTGTAAAGGGTTGAAGTGGAGACAAATTCAGCCGGAATTAATTTGCCGCGGCCCCTGGCAAGAAGATTTTTTAACAGAATGTCATAGTTTAGGTGAAAGCATAGCTTGTGGACTGGATATTGGTATATATTAGTCTCACTGGATAAACTGAACTATTATTACAACTTATAGATTTTACTCATATAAAGGGATCAGGATGATTAAAAGAAGTGCTTCCATCTTACTGGCATTACCACTTGCTATCGCGAGTACTTCTATCATCGCCTCCGGATTCTTTACCGATATGAATGATCTGGATGTGCAAAAGATTTTTGACCAGGCGGATAAATCAAACAGTGCTGCTATGTTAACTAACTCCGCTCCTATCCCCGCTATACAGGTATTACCCACAACTATTGACGCAAAAACCACCATTAAAGCAGCCACCCAGTGTATAAAGTTGTATAGCTGCAACCAGGGAATCTGCCTGATCGATATTAATAATATCAAGTATGCGACCAGTGAAGTACTTTTGAAACAATTCAGTGAAGTACAGACCGATACTCATGCCTGTCTGAGTACAGCCAACCTGCAATCGCCTTCGATCGATACCAATAGAAAAAAGATAGCGCCGGTAGCGGTTAAAAAAACCACAGAAAAAGTTAACATGGATTTTTCATGGGTGAAAGTGAATAACGTCAAAGCCAACGACAGTTTAAATATTCGTCAGAGCGCCAGTTACAAAAGTAAAAAATTGGCCGCTGCAGCCTTTAATTCCAGCTGCATCAAACGTTTTAAATGTCAGGGAAAATGGTGTGCAATTGAATACAAGGGCGTATCGGGTTGGGTACACAATAACTACTTAACCAAGATGAGCAGCGATAGTCTGCAGCAGTGCAATAAATAGACGTTAGCGTTTATCTTCGATTGCGAAACCTTTACTGCAGTCATTAAACACAGCTTGATTAGCAACTCTTCAGACCTTTAAATGTCTACTGCAGAGCTATCGAAACATTCAGAGTTTCGCTAACTTCGTAGAATTTACTGCCTATTTTTCGACTCTAGTTTCGATGGCAATACTCTGCTGTAAGCACACCTTTTTCCCCGGGCTGAGCACTAGATGATCCACTTCAGTGTTAGCCGCCTCAACACAAATAAACTGCTGCCCTCTCTTGATATCGAGTTCTCCAGCCGCTGATCCCGGGTTCCATACTACAGTTGATCCACTCGATTTTTTTGTTACTACTATGTTGCGTGCCATTGTAGGGTCGCTAATTGTGACAGTGCCACTGTGGTGATAAATATTATCGATCGCCTGAATATTGCTGAGTGTTTTCGACTGTGTTTTAAGGGTGCCAGCGTCTAATTTGTCAAAGAAATCACAATTCTTTAAGCCCTTCAGCTCAATGGCAGCGCAGTCGGATACTAAAAAATAACTGTGTAGCGCTTGTGTTAACGACTGCTCCACAGCGCTGATGTTTTTTGTAGTGAGGGTAATCTGTAAACAATTTTTGCTGACTTCTAGTTGTAGCTGTATCTCTAGTGCTGAATCCAGTTGTTGCGTTGGGCCAAAAAGCAAACGGCTCAGCTCACCTTCAGCGCTCAGAAAGCTGTGCTCCTGCAGATACCATTGAGCGGTGCGCGCCAGACCGTGTTTAGGTTTAGCATTATCGGCATGCAAACCAAACCAGGGCCAACACAAAGGTACCCCTCCGCGCACAGCTTCTGACGCTGCAGAGTTATTTTCAGCACTGTGCAAAACTTGCTCAATTTCATTCAGCCAAAACACGGGGTGCTGCTCAAGCGGTTGATAGTGCAGTATTTGCGCACCTGTTTTCGCCACCAATAACTCACCCCATGACTGTACTATCAGCCAGCTGGCTTTTCCCTGGTAGTGTATTTCATGTAGGCCGTGACTGTATTGTGCAAATAGAAGCTGCATATTTTTCCCTGTTAGACTGATTTCATACTCAGTGCAGCGGCTGCCCCTAATAATCCAGGATATTCACTATTACACAACCACACTGGCACCGAGCTGGTATAGTCTCGCAATCTGCCTTTGTTGGCCATCGCAGCGCTAAATTCGCTCTTCAGTAAAAACGCCTTAACGCGCGGTAAAATCCCACCGCAGAGATAGACTCCGCCTCTCGCCCCCTGCGCCAACACCATGTCACCGGTAACGGCACCCAATATGCAGCAGAAGCTTTGCATGCTCAGAACCGCCTCGAAATTACTGCTGTCATTGGCAGCGGCGGTAATTTGCGCGGCGCTATCTAACAGCACTTTACTGCGTTTAATTTTACAGATAGCCAGATACAGCGCCAATATACCGTCGCCGCAGAGTATTCTTTCCACCGACACCCGGCCATACTGCTGTTGTAGTATTTGCCATATCTGGATTTGCAGGCTGTCCAGTGGCGCAAAAGAAACATGTCCTCCCTCAGTGGCTACGGCCTGCCAGCGGTTTTCACCGACAACAGAACTAGCATTAGCTGGCACAGGCACTAAACTCGCCACTCCTAGACCGGTACCAGGACCGATCACCAGTCTGGGGCTATGTTGCATTGCGCTGCCTGGTTGCACTGATATTTTATCTTCTGCATCCAGTGCCAGTGTTCCGTAAGCCATCGCAGTAAAATCGTTGAGTACTTTAAACTCAGTCAGGGCTAACCGCTGCCTCATAGCAGCAATATTAAATGACCAGTGGTTGTTGGTCATATTGATGTCAGTGGTCACCGGACAGGCAAAAGAAATACTCGCCACCGGCAGGGGCTTTAGGCCCAGCTTTGCATAATAATGCAGATAGGCGGCATCGAAGTTTGGGTAATCCGCGCAACTAAGTACTTGCACATGATGCAATTCAACACTGTCTTTAGCCACTAAGGCAAAGCGGGCATTAGTGCCCCCTATGTCGCCTACAAGTGCATAATAATTCAACTCTTATACTCCATCTAACTAATAGGCCTATGCATCTTTTCTCGCCGGTATCACTCGCCCTGAAAGACGCTGGCACCGAGTTCTGCACAATTAACATGTGCCCGCAGCGGTGCAAATAATTCCCGCCCCATGCCCGCGGCGCTCTTTTGTCGATCAAAGCTGGCCAATTCTCTACCCTCTAACAACTCTTGTGCAACGTCTAAACATATAACACCTGTATTGGCATCGACGCTGATTATATCGCCATCTTGCACTTTCGCCAGCAACCCACCTTCACTGGCTTCTGGCCATAAGTGTATAGCAGCGGGGACTTTCCCTGAGGCACCGGACATACGTCCATCGGTCACTAGTGCAACTTTAAAACCGCGATCTTGCAGCGAGCCGAGAAAAGGTGTCAGTTTATGGAGTTCGGGCATACCGTTGGCTTTTGGCCCCTGAAAACGCACTACGGCAATAAAATCTTTATCCAACTCGCCACGCTCAAAGCGCTCGGCAATCTGATTTTGGTCATCAAAAACCACTGCTTCAGCGGTGACCTTGTAGTGTTCTCTGGCAACAGCAGAGACCTTAATCACCGCTCTTCCCAAGTTCCCCTGCAACAATTTCACCCCGCCTTCAGGGCTGAAAGGCTGCAGATAGCTGGTCAGCACATCAGCGTCTAAACTGCTTTGCGGGCCCTCGCGCCAAACAATTTTATCCCCGTCCAGAAACGGCTCTTTAGTGTAGTGCGATAGCCCCTCACCCATCACTGTCGTCACGTTATCATGCATAAAACCACCAGCGCGTAGCGTTCTGACCAGATAAGAGGTGCCACCGGCGGCATGGAAATGATTGATATCAGCTTCGCCATTGGGATAAATTCGGGTCAGTAGCGGCACTACCGCCGACAAGTCGGAGAAATCATCCCAGTTGATAATCACCCCCGCTGCGCGGGCGATGGCAATGATATGCATAGTGTGGTTAGTAGAGCCGCCAGTTGCCAACAGAGCGACGATAGCATTGACCAGTGAATATTCAGTGACAATCTTATACAGCGGGGTAAAGCCGCCGTTTTGCGGAGTTATTTTTATTAATTTGCGGCAGGCCTCACGGGTGAGAGCTTCGCGCAATGGGGTACCTGGATTGACAAAAGAAGAGCCGGGTAAGTGTAACCCCATCAGCTCAACCACCAGTTGGTTGCTGTTAGCGGTACCGTAAAAAGTACAAGTACCGGCGCTGTGATAGGAATCTGACTCACATTGCAGCAGTGCATCGCGATCTACTTTGCCCTCGGCGTACAATTGTCTGATACGCGCCTTCTCTTTATTGGCTAAACCACTGGGCATTGGTCCCGCAGGGACAAAAATACTGGGAAGGTGACCAAAGCTTAAAGCGCCTATTAACAGCCCGGGGACGATTTTGTCACACACGCCCATATAGGCGGCAGCATCAAACATATTATGAGACAAACCGATGGCACTAGACATGGCGATCACGTCACGGCTAAACAAACTCAGCTCCATGCCCGGTTGCCCCTGAGTGACTCCATCACACATAGCGGGAACGCCACCGGCAAACTGCGCCACTGAACCCATCTGTTGAGCGGTTTGTTTGATAATTGCAGGGTAATCTTGATAGGGCTGATGAGCAGACAACATATCGTTATAAGCCGAAACCATGCCTATATTGACCGCATTCGTCATTTTTAGAGCACTTTTATCACTGCTATCACATGCGGCAAAACCGTGGGCTAAATTACCACAGGACAACACCCCTCTGTGCACACCTTTCTCTTGTGCGCTCTGCATTCTGGTTATGTAGTCCCCGCGACTGGCGCGGCTGCGTTGAATAATACGCTCTGTTACTCGGATAACTTCACTGTGCATTTTTTTCACCTTTTGTCCGCTGACAATTGTCGCTCTTTTTAGATATTTAACCTAGTAAAACCTTTCTTGGTGCAAAAGTGGCGCTGCCATTAATACAAACTGAGCCGTTATTGTTAATGCCGGCAGAGTTAGACAGATAGCAGTGCACTTCAAATTACGTTGTAATATTACAAGATTTTAAGAGTAAATTGCTATCTAAATGCAAAAAAAGGAGTAATATTAGAAAACTTACTAACCTTGCCAGGAGAACTATTATGACTATTCGCGTTGCTATCAACGGCTTCGGCAGAATCGGCCGAAATATTTTAAGAGCTTTATACGAAGGCGAACACAGAAAAGACATTCAGATAGTTGCCATCAATGATTTAGGGGCTGCCGACATAAACGCGCACTTATTTCAGTACGACTCCGTGCACGGCCCTTTCCAGGGCAAGGTCAGTCACGATCAGGAAAACCTGTTTGTCAACGATGATAAAATTGCCATCTTAGCGCAGCGCGACCCCAGCAAACTTCCCTGGAAACAATTGCAAGTAGATGTGGTATATGAGTGCACCGGATTCTTTACCCACAGAGACCAGGCCAGCGCACACATTACTGCGGGCGCTAGAAAAGTAATTATTTCAGCCCCCGGAAAAGAGGTCGACGCCACTGTTGTCTATGGTGTTAACCACCAGCAATTACGCGCCGAGCATCAAATTATTTCCAACGCCTCTTGCACTACTAACTGCCTGGCACCTATCGCCCAAGTACTCGACCAGCATATAGGCATAGAATCTGGAATAATGACCACTATTCACGCTTATACTAACGATCAGAACCTATCCGATACTTATCACAGCGATCCCTATCGAGCCCGATCAGCCACCTCATCTATGATCCCCACCAGCACAGGTGCAGCGGCGGCCGTAGGCCTGGTACTGCCGGAGTTAGCGGGAAAAATCGACGGTATGGCGATGCGCGTACCCATTATCAATGTCTCAGTGGTCGATTTTAGTTTTATTGCTAAAACAGCCACCAGCGTGGATGAAATCAATGCACTGTTGATGGATGCCAGCAATAATTCCAAGGTACTTGGTGTCAATACCCAGCCTTTAGTATCGATAGACTTTAACCACAACCCTTTATCGTCCATCTTCGATGCAACCCAAACTAAAGTGTCAGGCCGACAGGTCAAGGTCATGTCCTGGTATGACAACGAGTGGGGCTTTTCCAACAGAATGCTAGACAACACTCTGGCCCTGATCAACGCACCAGCAACAGAGAGCTAAGCAATGTTAAGACATACCAAAATAGTTGCCACACTCGGCCCTTCAACCACTAGCTATGAACAAATTGAAGCAGTGATATTAGCCGGAGCCAACGTTCTACGACTGAATTTTTCTCACGGTGAAGCGGACGACCACCGCCAGCGTGCCAGCATCATCAGAGAAGTTGCACAAAAGCATAATTTATTTGTGGCCATTCTCGCCGATCTGCAGGGGCCGAAAATACGCATTGCACGCTTTAAGGAAAACAAAATTGAGCTCAGCAACGGCGATACTTTTGTTTTGGACTCGACTTTAGGCTATGAAGATGGGGACAAGCATCAAGTAGGCATAGACTACCTAGCACTTATCACCGACTCCAACGCTGGCGACGTACTGCTACTCGATGACGGGCGCGTGGTACTCGAAGTAACCGCCGTTTCCAGCGACAAAATCACCACCACAGTCACTACCGGCGGCCCACTGTCTAACAATAAAGGCATCAACCGCCTCGGCGGTGGACTCTCGGCAAAAGCACTTACCGACAAAGATAAGGCCGATATCATTATCGCCGCAGAAATACAGGCCGACTATATTGCAGTCTCCTTTCCCAGAGATGAGCACGACATGCACGAGGCCCGCGAACTACTTAAGCAAGCCGGCTCTCACGCGGGACTAGTCGCCAAGATCGAGCGCGCCGAGACCATTGCCGATAATGAAATCTTAGACAACATCATCAGAGCCTCTGAAGTCGTGATGGTGGCCCGCGGCGATTTAGCCGTGGAAATTGGCGACGCCACTCTAGTGGGAGTACAAAAGCACATTATTCGCCGAGCTCGCAGCTTGAATAAAGTAGTGATCACTGCCACCCAGATGATGGAATCGATGATCACCAGCCCTATGCCTACCAGGGCCGAAGTTTCAGATGTCGCCAACGCGGTATTTGATCACACTGACGCTGTCATGCTCTCCGCTGAAACCGCTGCAGGTGAATATCCGGTACAAGCCGTCGAGGCAATGGCACGTATCTGCCTGGGCGCAGAGTCCAGCCCCAGCGTTTCCAGATCCGGCCACCGCCTGAACGAAGAATTTAACGACATTGACGAAACAGTCGCACTGGCTGCAATCTATACAGCCAATCATTTAGAGGGCGTTAAAGCGATCATTTGTATGACAGCATCTGGGGCCACACCAAAACAAGCTACCCGCTTGCGTACCGCCCTGCCGGTTTTTGCACTGTCGGAAAACCCTACGACCCAAACAAAAGTTGCCATGTACCGTAACGTACATACCATACCTTTTCTCGCCTCTAACATGGCGATCAACGAGATCAACCAGAAGGCTATTGATGAAGTGGTTAAACTTGGGGTTGCCAAAGAAGGAGACCTAGTGGTCATCACTAAAGGTGATTATGTGGATTCTCAAGGGGGCACTAATACTCTTAAAATCGTTAGAGTAGGTGAAAAAATTCAGTAAAACTAAGCATTGAGCCCAGCCCCAGAGCCCGGATATTGCGTCCAGATTCTGGGGTCAGATCTAAATACTCTACTCAGATTTCGCCTGATCACCTTCCAACGGATAACGCGACGAGCGCAGGCTGCGCTTAATCTTCTCCAAGTGCTTGTGAAAGCCAACTCCGCGGCGCAAAGTCACACCCGTGGCTAAGACATCCAACACCGTCAGCTGAGTCAGCCGGGAAACCATTGGCATATAGACATCAGTGTCTTCTACATAAGGCACACTAATAACCACTGGACAAATTTTAGCCAGCGGAGATCCATCCACAGTGATGGCGATCACAGTGGCTCCGGATTCAACGCCCAATTGAGCAATTTCAACTAGCTCTCTAGTGCGTCCAGTATAGGAAATAATCACGATCACATCCCCAGTGTGCGCTGCGCTAGCAACCATTCGCTGCATCAACACATCACCATAAGAAACCACCGGCAGATTGAATCTGAAAAATTTATGTTGCGCATCATCAGCTACAGAGGCGGAGGCACCGAGCCCAAAAAATGAAATCTGCTTAGCCTGAATCAAATGATCAACCGCCAGCGATATGGACTCAACATCTATTTGTTTTCTGGCAGCATCCAAAGTGGCAATAGTCGATGTGAAAATCTTATCCGTATACTGCTCAGTACTATCGTCTTGCTCTATATTTCTAGTAATGAACTGCGCACCACTGACCAGACTCTTAGCCAGCTGAATTTTAAAATCAGGGAAGCCTTTGGAAAGAAAACTACGACAGAAGCGGTTAACTGTAGGCTCACTAACCCCCGCCGACTTGGCCAGCGCCGCAATACTCAATTGAGTGACAATGGACGGGTTTTTCAAGATCGTATCGGCCACCTTGCGCTCAGATTTATTCAACTGATCTCGTTGCTGTCTAATTTTTGCTAACACACATATCTCCCGTTCAAGGCTTTGTTATATCCGAACATTGGTTTGACTAAGCAGCTATCAACACACTCAGGACAGATCCATTTCGTAGTTATATTACCACATTTAATAATGACTACCCTGTTTAAATCTGCTGACAACAAACTAGC
>MAAB01006605.1_pt1 | contig 10703 bp, 9 predicted proteins | sample 1115991 | NCBI WGS metagenome assembly MAAB01 (sample SAMN04961124, study PRJNA320927) | seawater metagenome | isolation source: sample BD02T18 sea water enriched with oil for 18 days | place: USA:Gulf of Mexico | collected 2013-07-27
GGTGATTTATTTGCTGACGACTCAGTAAAAAAGATAGCTTCATTAGATTTAGCAACATTGCCAATGATTGATAATAATGTGCGTGTTGGACCAGCTGTTTCCAAAGTGGGAAAATTTATTTGTGTTGGTCTTAATTATGCGGATCATGCGGCTGAATCAGGCATGCAAGTACCGTCAGAGCCGGTATTGTTTATGAAAGCAACCTCATCAATTATCGGACCCAATGACACGGTTTTAATGCCACCTAAATCAGAGAAGTCTGATTGGGAAGTAGAGTTAGGCGTGGTTATCGGTAAAGAAGCTAAGTACGTCTCTGAACAAGATGCATTAACGCATGTCGCTGGTTATTGTGTGATTAACGATTTGTCTGAACGTGAATTTCAAATAGAAAAAGAAGGGCAGTGGTGTAAAGGAAAAGGCTGTGACACTTTTGGTCCTATAGGCCCTTATTTAGTAACAACAGACGAAGTGACGGATTCTAATGAACTCGATATTTGGTTAGAGCTAAATGGTGAGCGTGTACAAGATGGTAATACGCGTACTATGGTTTATAAAGTGCCATTTTTGGTTTCATATATTAGCCAATTTATGAGCTTACAACCGGGTGATATTATAAGTACAGGCACACCACCAGGCGTTGGTTTAGGGTTTAATCCTCCTAAATATTTAAAAGAAGGCGACGTGATGCGTCTAGGAATTTCAGGATTAGGTGAGCAGCAACAAACCGTTGCGCGATACCATTCATAGTCTAAAAAGCTTAATAGACAAAGTAATTAAAAGAGAATCACCATGATTATTTCTGCTCCGACAGATTATCGCAATGCCGCCAAAAAGAAGTTGCCACCCTTTTTATTTCATTACATTGATGGTGGTTCTTATAGTGAGCGAACATTAGCACGTAATGTTGAAGATTTAGCTGATATAGCGTTAAAACAGCGGGTACTAAACAATATGTCGCAGCTTAGTTTAGATACTGAGATATTCGGCGAAAAATTTGCGCTCCCTATTGCACTATCTCCAGTTGGGCTGACTGGTATGTATGCTCGAAGAGGAGAAGTACTATCAGCAAAAGCGGCTGAAAATAAAGGCATTCCTTTTACTATGTCTACTGTTTCTGTATGTCCGATTGAAGAAGTGGCACCAGAAATTTCACGTCCTATGTGGTTTCAGTTGTATGTACTCAAAGATAGAGGCTTTATGAGAAATGTCTTGGAGCGTGCCAAGGCTGCTGGGGTTACAACACTAGTGTTTACTGTGGATATGCCGGTACCGGGTGCTCGCTATCGTGATATGCATTCTGGCATGAGTGGTTCTTTTGCTGCATCGAGACGAATATTGCAAGCGATGCGTCACCCCCATTGGGCATTTGATGTAGGGGTATTTGGTAAACCGCATGATTTAGGTAATGTCTCAGCTTATCGCGGCGAGCCAACGAATTTACAAGATTATATTGGCTGGTTAGGTGATAACTTTGACCCTTCAATATCATGGAAAGATTTGGAATGGATCAGAGATTTTTGGGATGGCCCAATGGTTATTAAAGGTATTCTCGATGTTGATGATGCTAAAGATGCAGTAAAATTTGGCGCTGATGGTATTGTCGTTTCAAATCATGGAGGTCGTCAGTTAGACGGCGTATTGTCTTCGGCTAAGGCTCTACCCGCTATTGCTGATGCGGTTAAGAATGATCTGAAAATATTTGTCGATTCAGGGATTCGTTCTGGACTAGATGTTGTGCGTATGCTTGCTCTAGGAGCTGATTGTGCGATGCTAGGACGCTCATATATTTATGCCTTAGCAGCGCAAGGGCAACAAGGTGTTGAGAACCTGCTTGACCTTTATGAAAAAGAAATACGTGTGGCAATGACGTTAACTGGCGCAAAATGTATTAATGATATCAATCGAAATTCGTTAATTAGCTCTCTTTAATCCACACTGTATAATCTATCCTCTTTGGACAAGTTAACGTAAAATAACGATAAAAGCTTAGTAATGGTCACGTGAAATACAGTGGCAACGTTATTTTCGACAACCTTGATGTAACGATTAAACTTTTGCAACATACTTTGATCACCGGATCTAACGGTTGTGGTAAGTTAACGTTAATGCAGCTGATCACTGGCGATTGTTAGCGCTGAAATGCATCGACAATATCGCGTTAATGGTGAATTACTTACCGTGGCCTTATCGGGTTTCTATGACTCTATTGGTTTGTATCAAAAACCAGAGAAACACCAGATAGACGTTGCAACTCAGTGGTTGAAGCATGTGGGATTATTAGCGCAGCAGCATACCTTATTTCAGCAATTAAGTTATGGTGAGTAACGACTTGCTTTAATTGCTCTTGCACTCATTAAATCTCTCTACTTATTAATGTTAGATGAGACAACACAAGGCTTAGATGAAATAAATCGGTACCGAGTGCTTAACTTTCTAGAGCAACTTATTAAGCAAAAGCACAGTACCATTTTGTTTGTTAGTCATCGAGAAGTTGAATATCTTCCCTTATTTAAACAGCAAATTAAGCTGTAAGATTAACTGTCTAAACCATGCACACAGCGCAATAAGGTTTTTTCAGCTGACTGTAAATGCCTTTCCATACTCATTATTGCACCAGCAGTGTTATGCGTAACAAGGTTGTTTAATATATCTATGTGTTCATCAATAGCGACAGTAAAACGTTCCAGCTCACCGGTTTTATCCCACTGATAATGATAATGACAAACGAAGGAGACAATGTCGTAGAATTGGTTGGTAAAGCGATTTTGGTTACCCGCTTTAATTTTATAATGCAGGGCGTTATCTAAATCTGGAAATTCTAAATAGCGATTTTCAATATCTGCTCTGACTTCTTTATGTTTAATCAACAACTCTGTGAGCTCTTGCCAAACAGGATTGTCTTTCGGTAAATTTAATAATTCGGTAATCGCACGCATTTCTACCATTTGTCTAAATGACACTAATTCACGAGCAAACTCTTCATCAAACTTCACCATTTTCCAACGGCCACGTGGTATTTTTTCAATTAAGCCATTACTTGAAAATTTAATCAGAAATTCACGTACTGTAATAGTGGTACAACCGGAATTTTTGGCGAGACTTAATTCTGAGAAACGATCGCCAGGTAGTAGTTTTCCAGTGTTAATTAAGTTGAGAAAATGTTTTTCTATCTGAACATCTTTAGAGGAGTTTTTATCTTTTATATCGTAATAATCGTCAGAAGTTGGTTGACGAAGTACTAGTTTGTTAGGTCCGTCTCGTTTTATTAGACCAATTTCACATAGGTGATCAACACAAGCTCTCACAGTGGTACGACTGATACTCAATAACTTAGTAAGTTCAATATCATTGGCCATAATATTCTGTCTATCAGGTATAGCCGTAATATGATCAAGCATACTATTGATAGACTGTTTAAAAAGGTAAGTTTTCTCGCTCACGTTATGATCCCTTATAACTTTTCATATTATTAGTCTCTTGGACTATTTATGTTTCAAATGTGTATTTTATACTCAATTCTACAGATTTTTCTATCGAAATCTACATAAAAACCGTTTATTCGATATTATTTACAAACTAATACAGGTTCTTTTATAGGGATTCATACAATTTAGCACTTTAAATTGTTGACTTGCTAAACTACCAATAGTAACCTCGGTATTTATTATATATAAATACACACTAGTTTGTCTGTTGGAGGGGAAATGAAAAAACAAGCGTTCAACTTCGTTCTTTCTATCTTTATCTGTTTGAACAGCGGGCAAATTCTTGCAAGTGAATCGAATAAACCTAACATTATCCTGATGATGGCTGATGACCTTGGTTATGGTGATACTGGCTTTACGGGTAATAAAATAATTAAAACGCCAAGCCTAGATCAAATGGCTCAAGAAGGTGCGATACTCACTAATTTCCATTCTGGTGGCTCAGTATGTTCTCCTACAAGAGGGACTTTTTTAACAGGTCGACATCATCACAGATACGGTATCTTTTGGGCCAATATGGGGCACTTACCTAAAGAAGAAATCACCCTTTCTGGAATATTAAAAGAGCAAGGTTATACCACCGGGCATTTTGGTAAGTGGCATTTAGGTACATTAAGTAAATCATCCTCACCGAAAGGTAAAAAGCGAAAGCCTGCTCAAAACTATTCACCACCTGCATGGCATGGCTATGATACTTCTTTTGTTACCGAATCAGCTATCGCATTGTGGGATCCAGCTAAAGGTAATAGAGCAAAAAATAATCCGTTTTGGCTTGATGGCGTTGCACTTGACCCTAATGATCCGAGTTTACAAGGTGGGGCAAGTAGAGTGGTAATGGATAAAGCTTTACCTTTTATTGAAAAATCAGTGAATGAGAAAAAGCCGTTTTTTGCCGTGATTTGGTTTCATGCACCGCATATGGACGTTGTCGCAGGCCCTAAATATCTTGCTAAATATAAAGGTTATGGTGAAGCGGCGCATTATTATGGCGTAGTTGCTGAAATGGATGAACAAATAGGACGCTTACGTGCTGAATTAAAACGGTTAGGTGTTGATAACAATACCTTAATTACTTTCACCAGTGATAATGGTCCTGAGGGAAAAACCAAAGTATCTAAAGGAAGAACGGCTGGTGTTACTGGCGGTTTAAAAGGTCACAAGCGTGATTTGTATGAAGGTGGCGTTCGTGTACCGACTCTTGCCTTATGGCCTGAGAGAATTCAAGCAGGCCGAGTAATTAAAACTACAGGGTCAACCCTCGACTATTTACCAACTATTAACGATATAATTGATTATAAAATGCCGGACAGTCGCCCGATTGATGGCGAAAGTTTATTACCTGTATTAGTGAATGAGTCGTCAGAGTTTAAACGTTCTAAAGCTATTCCTTTTGTTGCTAATAAATCGTTATCTTTAATTGATGGCGATTTTAAGTTGATTGTGAATAGAAATAATTCTGAGCAAGTAATTTTGTATAACTTGAAGCATGATCGTAGTGAAACAACAAATATTGCAACGCAATATCCTCAACAAGTCCAATTAATGACAGAAAAAATTATAGCCTTTATTGCTTCAGCTAAAGCAAGCCACCAAGGTGAAGACTATACACATGAAAACTTTAAACCGGTTGATAAATGGCCACTTATAAAAAGTAACACGGAATAATAACTAATGAAAACACACAAATCATTACAACGCTTTGCAATCAGTCTAGCTATAGCAGCAGGGATATCGGGTTGTACTGAGGTTGATGAAAATACAGCGTCAGGCACTATCATAAAAGAAAATCCTCGTCCTAATGTCATTGTTATTCTTGCTGATGATATGCAAAAAGGGGTAACCGGGCATGAAGGACATCCCATCATAAAGACCCCTAATATCGATAAGTTGGCTACTGGTGGTACTGTTTTTGGTAAAGCTTTTGCTACTAGTCCTGTTTGTACTCCAAGCCGTACTAATTTACTTACCGGTCTTTATGAACGTCGCCATGGCATTAATTTTGGCTCAAACAGTACTATGACCGAAAAAGCTTGGGCAAAGACCTACCCCATGCTGCTGAAAAGCTCAGGATATTTTGTTGGTTATGTAGGAAAAAATCATACCCCTATCGGGGACAATCCTGAAGGAGGCTTTGGTTATAAAAGTGGCATTATGGATACCAGTTTTGACTATTGGTATGCCAGTCATAAACATTTGAGTTTTTATCCTAAAGATAAAAAAGCTCATAAAATATTTAAAAATGCCAAAGCTGATACTCAGATTGAAATTATGGAAGAAGGCGTTGAAAACTTTATGGCGCCTAATGAGGCCTTTAAAGCGAGTTATAGTTTTTTAGATAGCAGACCAAAAGACCAGCCGTTTGCCTTGTTATTGAACTTTAATGTGCCCCATGCCAATAGCACCAGTTCAATGCAACTACGGAAAAGTGATTTAGATTTATATAAAACCGCCTATCGCGATCAAATAGATCAGATCACCTTACCTAAAACCTATGTTGCAGAAAAAGATATTAAAGCACCGAAATTACCTAAGCATGTGTATAACGGCGAATATATAAAAACATACAACTACGTTAAAACACCTGAGACGCTTAAAGAGCGAAAAATTCGTGAAATGCAAACCATTTCAGGTATCGATAAGCTTGTCGGTAAGCTTGTTAAGCACCTTGAAGAACAAGGGGTTGCCGACAACACCATTATTGTTTTTACTTCTGATCACGGTTTAATGCATGGTGAATTTGGTATGGGGGGGAAAACTTTACTTTATGAGCCAATGGTACGCATTCCTATGGTGGTTTATGACCCTCGTATAAAGCCTAGCAACAAAGCTGACAATAATAGTGATTTAGTTGCGCTAGTTGATATTGCGCCGACCTTGCTCGATTTAACTAATACGCCGATCCCAAGTGAAATGCATGGCGAAAGTTTAAAACCACTGATGTTAAAGCAAGAAGTTAATGGACAGAAAGCGCAGTGGCGTGAAGAAATATTCTTAGAAAACATGATGATGATCCAAAATTACCCAAGAACAGAATCAGTTAGAACTCATAAATGGAAATATATACGTTATTTTGATAAGAAAAATGATGGGCCTTACGAGGTCGCAATTAACAACTCTATCAATGGTGAACAGCCAATTTATGAAGAACTTTATGATATTGAAAACGATCCTGATGAAATCAATAACTTAATTGATGTTCCAGAACACAAGCAGATAGTAGAGCAATTAAGAAGCAAAAATACAGAGTTAGTGAAGAAGTATCGCGGTAAAGGTCCTCTCAATACTCATATCAGTAAAAAGAAAGTTAAACCAATTGATCCGCTTGTCGGTTAAAGCCAAAAATTAAAAAGTAGTGGAAAAGCAAATGAAACGATTTTTAAATGTAAAGTATGTCAAAACTGTCCCTTTTCTATTTATAGGTTTTTTGACGCTTGCGGGATGCGGTCAGGCTGAAAATGTAGTACAAAAAGATCAGCCACAAGCACAAGAAAATAACGGTGAAGTCAGACAAAAACGACCTAATATTGTTTTAGTGATGACTGACGATCAAGGGTATGGCGATTTTAGCATGTACAATAATCCTATCGTTAAAACGCCAAACATAGAAAAATTAGCCAATGAAAGTCAACGTTTTACCAATTTTCATGTTGACCCTACCTGTTCACCAACACGTGCCGCATTGATGAGTGGTCAATATTCATTGCGGGCGGGTGTATGGCATACCGTGATGGGACGCCATATGTTAAATGATCAACATTATACTTTGCCTGAAATCTTAAAAGACAATGGCTACAATACAGCAATGTTAGGTAAGTGGCATTTAGGTGAAAATTATCCATTTCGTCCGCAAGACCAAGGCTTCGAACATGTATTAATGCATGGTGGTGGCGGTGTTGGTCAATCACCTGATTATTGGGGCAATACACAATTCGATGACACTTATTATTTAAATGGTGAAGAGAAAGCCTATGCGGGCTTTGCCACTGATGTATGGTTTGATGAAGCGATTGACTACATTCACCAGCAGCAAAAAACAGACTCGCCATTTTTCATGTATTTGTCACTTAATGCGCCACATGTACCTTGGCGTGCACCCCAAAGCTATATCGAACCTTATAAAGCAATAGGGTTAGGTGAAGACCTTGCTAACTTCTATGGCATGATCACTAATATTGATGACAACCTCGCTCGACTACGCCAAGCTTTGCGCAAGGCCAAAGTAGAAGATGATACTATCTTTATTTTTATGACCGATAATGGTTCCTCTTTGGCGGCAAAAAGTAAAGGTGAGCCTCTGACCCGTTTAGATGCAAGCACCATCGCAGCCATTGAAGCAAAAACAGGGAAAAAGCTAAATACCTTAAATGCTTATATGCGTGCTGGTAAAGCATCTGCTTATGAAGGGGGACATCGTGTACCTTTCTTTATTCGTTGGCCACATGGTAACTTAGGTAAGCAGGGCGAAATTAATGATTTAACAGCACATTTTGATGTACTACCTACTTTACTTGATTTAGTCGGTATTGACTCAGCTAATATCGATACTGACGGTATCTCTTTAGTATCAGCATTAAAAAATGGTGAAGCCCTACCAGATAGAACCTTAGTGGTTACTAATCAACGTGTATTGGATCCAGATCCTCTGCGCCCTTATGCTGTTATGAAAGGTAATTGGCGTTATGTACATGCAGCAGAAACTGGCGGTGTTGAGTTATTTGATATAACCAATGATCCTGGTCAAAGCAATGATATTAGTGCTCAATATCCTGAAAAAGTGGCTGAGTTTACTAAAGCTTATGAAAAATGGTGGGTTCATGCTACAGGCAAAGGAACACCAACAACGCGTATAATAATTGGCAGTGAACATGAAAACCCATCTCGTTTAACAGGTATGGATTGGTTATCGCCAAATACAGAGCAAGTACCTTGGTGGCCAGGGTTTGGTGATGATAAATGGGGTACAAATGCCGGAGTTTCTTGGATAGGTAAAGAAGATAAGTTTATTGTTTCACCTTGGGCGTTAAAAGTTGCCCATACTGGTAATTATACAATGACGCTTTATTTACATGATATTCCAGCGAATAAGGTTATTGATAAAAGCTTTGCGAAACCGTGACAAAACCTATCGCAAAAGGGGCTGTATCTGTTGAATTTGAATTATCACTAAATGAAGGTGATTTAGATGTTCGCGCTTGGTTTGATGATAAATCAGATGATAGTGGCTTAAGTCGTGGTTTAGCGTCGTTTTATATGTATGTTGAAAAGCACTTTTAATAAAGTGAATCGCGAGTAAAAGGTTGTGAGTCCAGTAAAGCTTTTGATGCAAGGTTTATGCTTTTTAAAAGTTAGTACTTTCGCTTTAATTTGCAATGGTACCGCCATTGATGAATTGAATACTCTGGTCTTAAACGATGTCGTTCCGGTTGTTTTTGACAGAAAGCAAGAACAGGGCGTTGATGCACTGTATTTTGAAGGCATGCCCTATCAAGGTAAAGCAACACGTATTTTTGCTTACTATGATACGCCAGAAGGAGAAGGTCCTTTTCCTGCCATGGTACTTGTCCATGGTGGTGGTGGCAGTGCTTATAAAACTTGGGTTAAAAAATGGAATGATGCAGGGTTTGCTGCTATATCTATTGCCGTTGAAGGGCAAACCGGTATTCAGATAAATAAAAAACCACCTAATAAATGGCAAAAACATCAGTGGGCTGGGCCACAGCGTTCAGCCATTTATGCTGATAGCTATAACCCTTTAAACCAGCAGTGGATTTTTCATGCTTCTAGTGCGGTGATAAATGCTCATAATTTATTGCGCTCGTTTAAAGAGATCAAGAAAGAACAGATTGGACTTTCTGGCATTTCTTGGGGAGGAGTTATTACCTCAACCGTTATGGGGTTTGATCAACGTTTTGCGTTTGCCATCCCGATATACGGCAGTGGCTTTCTAGCAGATATGGAAAACCAATATCGTCAAGCTTTGCATGATAATTCGACTTATCAAGACGTTTGGGAGCCAGCACTGCGCATCGCTCAGTTTAAAAATCCAACGTTTTGGCTAACGGGTTTAAAAGAAACTCACTTTTCATTAGATGCTCAAGCAAACACTTATAAATTACTTTCAGGTAAACAGGTTCGAAGTATTCAGCCAACACTAAAGCATAATCATATAGCAGGCTGGACACCTAAAGAACCCTATGAATTTGCTCAAGCAGTTGTTAATGAGCAGCCTTTACTGCTTTTTGCACAACACAGGGTCATTGAAGAAACAGTCAGTATTGAACTCGAACTTCCTTCAAAGACGGATAATATTAAGCAAGAATTAACTTCAGCAACACTTTATTACACTAATGACGTGGGTCACACCCACAAACGTCACTGGCAAAAAGTGCCTGTAACTATTAATAAAAATGAACAAACGTTCTTGTTGAACTCAACGCTAGCAAATACAGCAACTGCTTGGTTATTTAATGTGACCACAGATGGTTTGCAATATAGTAGTGAGTTATATCAAAGGGCAAATCAACATAAATTAAACGGATTGATAAAACGTAAAAATCATTAATTGAAATATGAGAATCAGATGTTAAAACATATCAACAACAGCATAAGAACAGTTTGCACAGTGGTGAGTCTACTCGCACTTAATGCTTGTACTGATCAAAAACAAAGCTCAACTGAACTTCACTCACAGTCAAAGTCACAGTTGCAATCTCGAGAACAAAGTCAAAAACCTAATATCATTTTAGTGATGACGGATGATCAAGGTTATGGTGACTTTGGTCATAATAAAAACCCGATAATAAAAACCCCAACAATTGACCAACTTGCCAAGCAAAGTATTCGTCTAGCAGATTTTCATGTTGATCCAACGTGCTCTCCAACACGAGCTGCGTTAATGAGTGGGCAATATTCGCTGCGAGCTGGTGTATGGCACACGGTCATGGGGCGTCATATTTTATCGAATGATATTCACACTTTACCAGAAGCATTAAAAAATGAAGGCTATAACACTGGCATGGTGGGTAAATGGCATTTAGGCGATAACTATCCGTTTCGCCCACAAGATCAAGGTTTTGATCATGTATTGATTCACGGTGCCGGTGGTGTTGGACAAACCCCAGATCATTGGGGCAATACGCAGTTTGATGATACTTACTTTTTAAATGGTCAACCTAAAAAGTATCAGGGGTATGCAACCGATATTTGGTTCAATGAAGC
>MAAB01029143.1_pt1 | contig 10701 bp, 8 predicted proteins | sample 1115991 | NCBI WGS metagenome assembly MAAB01 (sample SAMN04961124, study PRJNA320927) | seawater metagenome | isolation source: sample BD02T18 sea water enriched with oil for 18 days | place: USA:Gulf of Mexico | collected 2013-07-27
GCAAAAATTACAGCATTGGTATGAAGTGGACGAAGACGGGAGTAGGTTAACCAAGGTGTATCAAAATTTAACGCAGGCCAAATTAATTGTGCCGCGATAAGTACACCTACTAGTGTACCTACGATTCCCCAGATTACAGTCATTACAGTAAACTGACGTACAACATCGAAGTTGTAGTCTACTGCTGACGTATTACTTGTGGTCATGTTAAGGATTCCGCAGTGTTATTGTTAATCGATAGTATTTCTTGCTGTAATACCTAAACATGAAAAGTCTTAGATATAGGACACAATTCATACTAACTCTGTGTGTTTGCTCTATGAGCTGTGATATATGTCACATCCGTGTAAGCAAATGTGTCTAAATCCCAGCGATTTTACCCTTTGGCAAGGATATAAATCAACAACTATGCGCGTTTAAATTTGATGTAGATCAATAAAAGATTATTGTCCTTAAATTGTATGTGGATATTAATTGAGCAATGAAAAGATAAAAGTAACTCAATGAGTTAGCAAAGATTTAACAACTTTCACTTTTTATCCTTTGATAAATATTACCAGAGATAGAGGGCACCTTACTTAGAGACTTTTTGATAGAATTAAATAGCAGAGTTATTTAACGGTTTGCTCGAAGTTTATTATTGATTTGCAAGCTGCTTTAAGTGGTTTATTGATAATAAGGTTAATTGCCTTCCATTGAGGCTAATTAGTTGTTCATATTGGAATTTCGATAACAATCGACTCAAAGTTTCACGACGCATACCTAAGAAGCAGGCAATATCCTGACGACTAATAGTTAACTCTATTTCTGTTTCATTGCCTGAATGTTTAGCATTGCGCTGGCAAATGTTGAGTAAAAATGCGGCTAGTAAGCAATCAGCAGATTTTTTACCTATTATAGCTTGAGAATTTTGCTGCTGTTCGTAGCTTTGTTTGGTTAATAACTGAATTAAGTTTTGCTGTAACTCAGGTGCTAATTGCGAACAGGCTGAAAGCGAGTCTACCAAAACCTCACAAACTGAGTTATCACCTAAGGCAACTGCACTGTAGTTATAAGCTTCTAAAAATAAAGCATCTTCACCCATCAGTTCACCAGGAAACCTAAAACCAACAACTCTTTCAATACCCTCATCATTTCTCTGACATAACTTAAAGGTCCCTGAACATACCGCGAATATAGCGGTTAGTGGTCTAGCTTGTTCAAACAATGTAGCACCAGTCGATTGATTTAGCGGCTGTGATGAACTTTGTTCAGTGCTAACTTCAACACGTCTAGTTAGATAGTTCTTGGTTAAATCAATAGACTGATTATCAGAGCCAATTGGTTGGCAAATCGCTTGCATCGAGCAATTGTCGCAATCAACGTAACGAGGATGTTTTTGCTGTGCAGTATTCTTCTTTGTCGATTTATTAGATGAGGTCATTTACTTACAACGAGTATTTTATGCCAATTAAAGTTAAGTAAATACTCGATGGTTAATGGGTATAAATTTTCAAAAAAAGGCGATTGATTGGTATTAATTAGCCAAAACTTAGGGTAGCTAGTTTACTGGCGTTAGTGGATAATAACAACTTTGCAGTAAAAAGGTAGATTTTTCAGTGAGTGATAAAAGGTTTAATAACGTGTTAAAACAGTTCTCCTTGGTCGGTTTTTTATTACTCATTAGTGCCTGTAAACCAGTAAGTGAACAGAGCTCTGTAAGTATTGTTAGTGCGTTAGTTGCACAATGTATTGATAGCCAGAGTCAATGCGAAATCAATACAGAGTTAGCTCTCTTTAATGTTAAGTTTTCTCAACATCAATTATCAGACAAGGTTAAAACAGAACTACCTTTTTTTATTGAGTTAGCAGAAATTTCTCAGCAAAATGCGATACAAAGTATTACTAAAGTATCCGCTTATCTTGAGGGTAGGGATATGTTTATGGGTAAGGTGCCAGTCTTTTTTGAGTCAACAGACAAAGACAACGTTTATTTAGCACAAAGCTTATTGGCTAACTGTAGTGAAGAACAGATGGTGTGGCGTTTGTGGATAACCGTGGAATTGGAAGATAAAACGCAAACATTTTTTGTCGACTTCACTAGTCAGCGTTTATGATTATTGCTTATCTCTAGCAGATAAAAAGATAATAAAAGCGAGCATTAATGCTCGCTTTTTTGTAAATGATTTAAGTTGCTATATTAAAACAATAAGTAAGAAATAAATGTTAAATATTATTAGTTACATCAACAGAAAGTTTTAATCGCTGACCCGGTTGCAAGTATTTATTTCTATCAAGGTTGTTCCAGCGTTCAATATCACCAATACGGACATTAAACTTATCAGCTATGCGAGAAAAAGAGTCTCCACGGCGAACTTTATAAGTAATATTTCGCATTATGGCATTTTCGACACGATTACCCGTCTTGCTGTTGGCATAATTCGATTTATTTGCAGTGTTACCACTTTTTTGCCAAATCACTAACTTTTGACCAAGTTTTAAAGTGTCCCTTGGCGCAAAACCATTCCATTTAGCGATACTTTTGTTATTTACTTTATATTTACGTCCTATGTCCCATAAATTATCACCTGATTTAACGGTGTGAACGATTTTATGGCCTTTTTGTGGTTTATTTTGTTTTTTAGCAATACGTTGTTCTTGTGAGAAAACATAACTGTCTAATGACTTAGCTGCAACAGGAATAAGCAAATGTTTTCCTGCGCGTATCTGATTACCTTTAATGTTATTGACTTGTTGTATCAAATCAACCCGGGTACTAAATTTCTTTGCAATAAGGCCTAAGTTGTCACCGCTTTTAATTTTATAGCGCTGCCAAGCTAATCTATCCTTTTTACTCAGTTTATTTAGGCCTAGCTCAAATTTTTCTACGGTATGAGAAGGTAATAATAAACGGTGAGGTCCGTCTGGATCCGTCGCCCAGCGATTAAAACCAGGATTTAAACGCTGTAACTCCGCTAACGATAAGCCTGCTAATGTTGCTGCCTTGGCTAAATCGAGCTGTGATTTAATATCTACTTGACTCAAAACACTTTTATTATCGATGGAGTAGAGTGATAAATTAAAATCTTCTGGGCGTTTTACAATATCTGCTAAGGCTAATAACTTTGGTACATAAGCGCGGGTTTCTTTTGGTAAATCAAGCGACCAAAAATCAGTGGCTTTACCTAGACGTTTATTCTTTCTTACTGCATTTCTAACGCGACCTTCACCAGAGTTATATGCAGCTAATGCGAGCATCCAATCGCCATCAAAAAACTTGTGCAAATATTTTAGGTATTTAATAGCGCCTTGTGTTGAAGCAACGACATCGCGTCTGCCGTCATACCACCAATTTTGCTTCATACCAAAGCGTTCACCTGTACCAGGTACAAACTGCCACATACCTGAAGCACGGCCATGTGAATAAGCAAATGGGTCAAAAGCACTTTCTACTATAGGTAAGAAGGCCAGTTCGATGGGCATGTCATTTTTTTCTAACTCTTCAACGATGTAATAAAGGAAAGGCTCTGACCGTTTAGCAACACGTTTTAGGTAACTAGGATGTTTTACATACCAATTTCTCTGCGAGACGAGACGTTTTTGATTTGGAATGTCAAATGTTAATTGGCTGCGAATACGCGGCCAAATATTATTCTCATCAATGGTTTTCTGATCTTTTAAGGTATTATTTAATGAGAAATCAACATCAGCAACCGGATGGATAACGTCAATGCTCTCATCTGCTAAGAGCGCTTGATTAATTTCAACGGGATGTGCAGTGTCAACTTGCGCAGCTGAATTGTCAGCAACGGTTTTATCATCATTTTGGGATAGGCTTTGACAGCCAGCTAAAAGAACTACAACGGGTAATAATAAATACTTCATGAATAACCAGTTAAAATCAGCGGGAATTAAAATAATTGAGCAGATTAGCATATTTAACACCAATCGGACTAATTTATTGGCTAGTTAGCAATAATTTAGCGGCTTAGAAGCAATATATTGATACAAGAGAATAATCATCCTAGGGAGTATGCTCAGGATAATTTCTACTACTTTTATAACAACTTATATCCATTTGGAGGCCCTAATAATAATCATAATGCCCATCTAAGCCTTATAAATTCAAGGTTTAAAAGTTATCTTTCCAAGCCCTAATCACCGAAAAAACCTCATCGTTACTACTTTGTTTTTGCTTACTATGATTTCTGGCGGCAAGTTTAATAGAGTGTTCATGGCAACGGAGAAAAGGATTTATCCGCAGCTCTTGAGCTATATTACTTGGAATAGTTGCTTGGTTTTGTTGACGTTTTATATTTACTTGCTCTGCATAGTTATGCAGGTCAGTGTTATTAGGTTCAACCGCTAAAGCAAAGGCTAAGTTCGCTTGGGTATATTCATGGGCACAATAGATTAACGTATCAGCGGCTAACTTTGCTAGTTTAGATAGAGAATGATGCATTTGCTGAGGAGTGCCTTCAAACAAGCGACCACAACCACCTGAGAATAAAGTGTCGCCACAAAAAACCATTTTTTCATTATGATAAGCAATGTGACCCTTAGTGTGACCAGGTAAGTCGAGCACATTAAATTGGCAATTAAGCTCTGGTAAGCTAACGGTATCATCTTCTTTAAGTGTAATATCGAGTTGAGCAATACTTTCAGTAGCCGGACCATAAACAGTTAAAGGCCACGCTTTATCTTTGGCATATTCAAGGAGTTTTTCAATACCGCCGACATGATCTTTATGATGGTGGGTGATCAAAATGGCAGATAAAACCAAATTATTTTTGCGCATATAATCTATACATACTAAGGCATCTCCTGGGTCGACAAGTGCAATTTTATTATTACTTTGACCTGAAATTGCCCAAATGTAATTATCATTAAATGCTTTAATTGCAGTAACAATTTGCTGAGAGTTAGTCATATGAGATTTTACCTGTAGTTCGTTATATACTTAGATAAGAATATACTTAACTTCATTATACGCCTAAAAGAAGACTCTATGAAACCAGCGTTAGCTTTTCGACAACCCCATTACCCTAACTCGTGGCAGGCATTGCCTAATGGAGAGGTAATTAAGAAGGCAATAGAGCAAGAGCTTGCTCCTTGGTGGCAAAAATTTTTTGGTTATCATTTAATAAAACTTGGCGCATTAAGTAGTGAAATAGAAATACCGGACTGCACCATCAACCATCAAGTAAGCATTTGCAGTAGAAATAACTCAGTTAATGTGGTTGGAGATATTGATGATTTACCTTTGCAAGAACATAGTGTCGATGTTTGTTTATTAAGTCATGCATTGGAGTTCTCTCTTGATCCTCACCATGTGGTGCGTGAAGCTAATAGAGTTTTGATCCCGAATGGTTACTTAGTTTTAACTGGTTTTAATCCGCTAAGCCTTGTTGGTTTAAATCGTTTATTACCCTATAGACGAAGTAAAATACCTTGGAATGAACACTTTTTCTCACCAATGAGAATTAAAGATTGGCTGCATTTAATGGGTTTTGAAATTTTAGCAGATCAACGTTGTTTACATAGCAGTTTAACGGGTAAGGTAAGTACCGACAGTTTAGAACAAAGATGGCACAAGATGGCGAAAAACTACTTACCTGCCTTAGGGTCTGTTTATGTGATTGTCGCAAAAAAAAGAGTATTACCGTTAACCCCCATTAAACCTAAATGGCAGATTCGATCTGGATTTCGTCCTGTAAAAATTCCCACGCTGAGTACACATCGAGGGTTAACTGGCAGCAAAAAAGGGCATCAGAAGAGATAATTAATCTCAAGGAAGATAATTTCAGTGCTCTAAAAATTTAAACTTATTATTAAAAAGTAACCCAACCATGAAAAGTAATGAACTAGAACACTATTTAACTGAGCTGTTAAAGCCACAACAAATAAAAGATTTCACCCCAAATGGTCTACAAATTCAAGGCAGTAAGCACATTAGTAAAGTGATCACAGGAGTCACTGCTTCTAAAGCCTTAATTGATAGAGCAATAGCAGATAAAGCGGATGCAATACTGGTACATCATGGCTACTTTTGGAAAAATGAATCTTACGTTATTCGTGGCATGAAACATGACCGAATCAAGGCACTATTGATAAACGACATTAATTTATTTGCTTATCACTTACCTTTAGACATTCACCCTACACTGGGTAACAACGCACAGTTAGCTAAATTATTTAATATTGTCGATGTAGAGCCGCTAGAAGTTGGCAATCCAGTAAGTGTTGCAATGCAAGGTCGTTTTAAGCAATCGTGTAGTGCTGAAGAATTGACTCAGTTAATTAATAACACACTTGAACGAGAATGTTTACATATCGCAGCGCCGAGTAATAAGCCTATAAAAACTATTGCTTGGTGCTCTGGCGGTGGTCAAGGTTATATTGAACTTGCTGCAGAGCAGGGCATAGATGCCTTTTTAACGGGCGAAGTCTCAGAGCAAACGACTCATATAGCCCATGAAATGGACATACATTTTTTTGCTGCTGGCCATCATGCAACTGAGCGTTACGGGGTAAAAGCCTTAGGGGAACATTTAGCACAAAAGCACGGGCTTGAAGTGATATTTGTTGATATTGATAATCCTGTTTAAAGCTTAAGCTTTAAACAGGACAAGTACATTAGTTCATTGTTTGAATATATTTTATCGATTTAAGTAATTTAAACTAAGAAAATCAGCTAAAGAGTGATTTAAACCACTGTACTATCAGCCCTAAACTCTCATACCAGGCAGTAGTGCTTTGCTCTAATTTCTTACTATTAGGCATATAATGAGCCCAATTTTTGCTACTGTCTGGATTTTTTACCCAATAACCTGTCGGTGCAGCAATAGGATATATTCCTTCTGCCTGGAAGTAATTAATAGAGCGGGGCATATGGTCGGCATTTGTCACCAGTATTACTTGGGTACCTTGTACTCGTGGCGCAATGAGTTGTGCTTCTTCTTCGGTATCTTTTGGAAAGTTTTCAGTTATAATTTTTTGCGCAGGAACGCCTAAAAGTACCAGTGATCGCTTAACCGTTTCCGCATTAGATACAGGGTTATGTCCACCATAACCTGAGGTGATTATTCTCGCTTCTGGATGTAACTGATATATACGTAAGGCTTCAACCATACGCTGTAATGAACAACTAGCCAACTGACTGGTAACTGGTAACTCAACATTGGTATTATGACGACAACCTAATACCACAATGTAATCGACAGACACGTTTGTTTTAACATACGGCGGGTAATCATTTTCAATGGCAGTCATAACCGTATCTGAAAAAGGTGCGAAGGCGCTGATAAGTAAAATGGCGGTAGCTGTTGCTAAGCTCTTAATACTTTGTTTAGGCTTTTTACGATGAAAAATGAGGGCAAAAATAAGTAATATCAGCACAATATTGATGGGCATAATCAGTACTGTAATGATCTTTTTAAGAAGAAATAAATCCATATGATTCAGCTAAGTTACCTAGGGCATTGACATTTATTCACTATATCAAGTATTACACTAGGCTGCTTAGCTATATTAAATTTTATTGGTAGAAAACTGAGTTTTGTTAGCTGAGTTTTCTATATTCTCTTTTTAATCCTAAGAACAAACCAAAACACATAACAATTAAGAGTATGGTAAAAGGTAGACCTACCGTTATGGCTGCAGCTTGTAAGGCACCCAACGCATCTTTGCCTCCACCAAATAACAATGCAGCAGCAATAACCCCTTCCATAGAAGCCCAGAAAACTCTTTGTGGCATCGGTACATCTAATTTCCCACCAGCGGTAATACTGTCTATGACTAAAGATCCAGAATCCGATGAGGTAATAAAGAATACCAAGACTAAAACAACGGCCAAGAAAGAAGTAACATTGCTTAAAGGCAAGTTTTCCAGCATTTGGAACAACGCTAAAGAGCTATCACCAATCCCATTAGCTAATTGACCTATGCCATTTTGTACTTGATCAAGCCCCATGCCGCCAAAAGTTGCCATCCATATTGAGGTAAGTAAAGTTGGAACAAATAATACCGCTAAGATGAACTCACGTACTGTTCTACCACGCGAAATTCTTGCGATGAACATGCCAACGAAAGGTGACCAAGAAACCCACCAAGCCCAATAAAATACAGTCCAGCCATGGTAAAATGTTTCATCATCACGTCCAATCCAATTACTTAACGGTATAATATTTTCGGCATAGGAAAGTAGAGTAGTCCCAACACCATTGATAATCACCATCGTTGAGCCCGTAATAATCACAAATAACATTAATACTAAGGCAAGTGACATATTGATATTACTTAACAGTTTGACTCCACCATCTAAACCTCGGGTTACTGAAAATATAGCGACAACAGTGACACCAAAAATAATAGCGATTTGAGTGCTTATGGTATTAGGGACATCAAATAAAAAGTTTAAACCGCCAGCGGCCTGTTGTGCGCCAAATCCTAAAGAAGTAGCGAGGCCAAAAATGGTTGCCAATACCGCGGTAATATCTATGATATTTCCAGGCCATCCCCAAACTCGCTCGCCTAATAAGGGATAAAAAGAAGACCTAATGGTCAATGGCATGTTGCAGTTAAAAGTGAAGAAAGCTAAAGACAAACCTACAACAGCATAGATGGCCCAAGGATGTAATCCCCAGTGAAACATTGTCGCGGCCATTGCCATTTTAGCCGCTTCGGGAGTACCTTCAAGGGTATTTAAAGGCGTTCCATACCAATTGGTGAAGTAACCAACAGGCTCTGCGACACTCCAAAACATTAGACCTATGCCCATCCCCGCAGAAAATAGCATAGAAAACCAAGATAACTTGCTAAACTCTGTCTTTGCTTTAGTGCCACCGAGTCTAATTTTTCCTAGTGGAGAAACAACTAAAGCCAAACAAAACAGGACAAAAAGATTACCACTGACGATAAATAACCAGTCAAAGTGATTGATAGACCAACTTTTTGAAGCGTCGAAGGATTGCTTTGCTAACTCAGGAAAGACTAAGGTTAATATGACAAACAAAACGATTAATGTGGATGAAAAAAAGAACACTGGATTATGTAAGTCCATACCCATAATTTCTACGTTATTCTCACCAACTACGTGGTCAGATCGATAAACTGATTTTTCAACAATAAGCGCTTTATCTTTATCTGTATCTTCTTTATTTTTGCTCATTATTGATTCCTGTAAGTAGTTTTGAATAAAACGGGTTTTGTATACACATTGTTATTGTATAGTGTTTACCGAATAATTTCCCCTTTTGCAGAAGTTAATCAGTAAATAAACCAAAGACCTAAGTGAGTAAAATATGGCCTTAGCTCTCGATTATGTTTTTATTAGGTAACAATTTAGCAAGTCTTCTTATGTTAAGTAGATAAATAATATGTATTGAATAACCTGTAAAGATGACTATCAAAGTGAATAAAAATAGCAAAAAACTTATAAAAACTGACTAATAGCCTGTTGCAATATCAGGTTAAATCGGGTCTAATGATTTCGCATTGTGGTTTAGGGTGAATGCTCTAAAAAACAATGTACCAGAAGAGGTGCGAAACTGAGGTAGAAAACGAGAGGAACCACATTCCAAATACCGTTTTTGAGGGAAGTTATCGCCGAGAGTATTTAAAGGTGGATTTAAATACTCGGTCACTAAGGTTGAATCCTTATGGCTGTCACCTGACGTATTTGTTAACAATTACCTAATAATATTAGGTATCAAACAAAAGGTGGAGAGCTTCTGGCTGAAAAAGTTTCGTTTTTTTTGCTGTTTATTGTATATCCCTTTAAACGTGCAAAATACACCACTCGCTACCTACTCAGTCATGCTCTTCCAATAGTTAATTTACTCAGTAAAGCGCTCAGTAAGTAACTAGTATTTTTATGGGAGAAATTTGTGAATTCAGTTCAATCAACATCATCTTTAACTGTAGCCAAGTTCGGCGGTACTAGCGTTGCCGATTACCAAGCCATGCTTCGTTGCGCCAATATTATTAAAAGTGATAACAGCAATCGTCTAGTGGTTGTTTCAGCTAGCTCAGGTGTGACAAATTTGCTAGTTCGCTTAAGCCAGAAAAATGTTTCTGTCATTGAGCAAAAAGATATTGTTGAAAGTATCCGTGCAATTCAAGTCAATATTACTCAGCACTTATCAAGTGATGTGGAAGCACAGCTTAATCAAGAAATAGACAGCTTGCTAGATGAGCTTACACAACATGCATTAACGCAATTATTACAATACTCAACGAGAACGGGTGATGCCATTCTTGCTTTTGGTGAGCAATTCAGCTCACGTATCTTTGCTCAAGTTTTGCAGTCTGTTGATATTCCAGGTGAGTATTTCAATGTACAACAAGTGATGAAAACTAATAGTTTATATGGCAAAGCGGTAGTAGACCTTAACCAGTTAAGTGAACAAAGCACGCAACTGCTCGCCCCAAAACTGATTGATAAAGTGATTGTTACTCAGGGATTTATTGGCCAAGATAGCCAAGGTCACACGACTACGCTAGGACGAGGTGGCTCTGATTATTCTGCAGCATTACTTACTGAAGCATTAAATGGCAATAATTTATCTATTTGGACGGATGTTGTCGGTATCTTTACTACTGATCCACGCATTACTGACCAAGCGCGTGCGATTAAAGAAATCAGCTTTGGCGAAGCGGCTGAAATGGCCACCTTTGGCGCTAAAATATTGCACCCAGCGACACTTATTCCTGCAATGCGCC
>MAAB01032404.1_pt1 | contig 10701 bp, 11 predicted proteins | sample 1115991 | NCBI WGS metagenome assembly MAAB01 (sample SAMN04961124, study PRJNA320927) | seawater metagenome | isolation source: sample BD02T18 sea water enriched with oil for 18 days | place: USA:Gulf of Mexico | collected 2013-07-27
AGTTGACCTCGACAAGCACTCAAAACTTCAAAATATTACTTCATCTTTGCGCACTTTTTTGACGTTAGCTTTTGATGAGGGCAAAATTACCAGTGCTCATTGCTCTAAGGTCACTAGCTGCCACAAACCCGACCTAAATTATCTCTAGAATTCATTCAGATTTACGTTCACTTAGGATATGAAAGCTGACGTTAGTCATTACGTATCTAACGGCAAATGTTCCGACAAAGCGGAAGTAAGTAGCTTTCAAAATATTGTTTCTGCTGTTATGCCTAATGCTAATTTAGTATATTTGTCAAAACGACATTTTCTCTTCCAACCATGAAGAAAAATGACTAAATGATTTATTTTTCCAAGACTTGCTAGGGGCAACAAGGTAGTAATTAAAACTTGTACTAATCTCGCTATCTGTCAATCTGCATAACTGACCGTTAGATATATCGTCGATTACCATTTGATGCCAGCCCAACGCAATCCCCTGCTTTAGTTTTGCAGCCAATATAGCCATTGAAACATGACTAAACCACATTTGATTTAACTCTGAGGGCTTTTCTATAGAAAGACTCCTAAACCAGCTCCCCCAAGAAACTCCTCCAGGTTCATCTTCAATTCCACCTTTATATATTAGCAGTTGATGCTCTTTTATTAACCCTTCATGTGAATTATCACTGGCCTCTTTAACTAGATCTGGATGGCAAACAGGGTAGACTTTTTCATTACGTAAAAATTTGGCTTCACAGCCTTTATAATCTCCAGAACCAAAATGTATGTGTCCATCATATTGCCCTGTAGTGAAGTCGGCCAATTGATCAATAGCAACGAGTTCAAGTTCTATTTGTGGAAATTTATGACAAAAATCCACTAAGCGTGGCATTAACCAAAGTTGACAAAGAGAAGGGATCACGGCAATAACGAGTTTTTCTTTTTGGCTGGCAAATTGACTTTGAATAATTCCATGCTGAATATTTTTCACGCCAGAGGTCGCATGTCGTCGCAATGCCTCTCCTGCCAATGATAAACGTACCCCCTTTGATTGTCGATGAAAGAGGGTGACATCCATTTGTTTTTCCAATAACTTCATTTGATGACTCACTGCACTAGGAGTGATGTGAAGTATTTCGGCTGTACGAGTAAAACTAAGTTCCTTAGCAACTATGGTAAACGTATGTATGGCGGAAAATGAAATATTGTTGGTCATAGTGTTGTGAATTATCCTCAAGTCATATTGAAATATTATCGCTTCTATTCAACTAATATATCAAGCGATAATTAACATCCACTTAGCAGTTATCAATACAAAAATATAAAGAGTAAATGATGTCAGAGTATACGGCCAAAATATTATGGGAAAGAGATAACAAAGAAGAATTTATCGATAATAAATATAGTAGAGCGCATCAATGGGATTTTGATGGCGGAGCCAGCGTTGCCGCGTCTTCATCACCACATATCGTCGCTCTGCCATATTCAGTTGAGGAGAATGTAGATCCTGAAGAAGCCTTTATTGCCTCTCTTTCAAGTTGCCATATGCTGTTTTTCTTACAAATAGCAGCTAAACGTAAGTTCATCGTTGATAAATATGTTGATAAGGCTATTGGAATTATGGATAAAGATAGTAATGGTAAAACTAGCATGACTAAAGTGACTCTCCGCCCAAATGTTAAATTTTCAGGTGAAAAGTGTCCTACTATACAGCAACTTGAAAAAATGCATCATCAATCTCATGAGCAATGCTTTCTTGCAAATTCAGTTAAAACTGAAATAGTTACCGAGATCATTACTTAAGATTACAATAATTAAACTTACAGGGGTTACCATGTTAGAGATTAGACCAAACTGTGAATGTTGTGATAAAGATTTACCAGTAGATTCAGTGAAAGCTATGATATGTTCCTATGAATGCACTTTTTGCCTAAGCTGCGTAGACGACACTCTTAAAAATGTTTGTCCGAACTGTGGAGGTGGCTTTACTCAACGACCTATAAGGCCAATAGTTGCTAGACGTACTGGATTGAGTTTAATTCATCAGCCAGCCTCGACAGAGAGAATAAATACAAATTTTAGTCTTAAAGAGTTAAAAGAATTTTCAGATTTAGCAAAAAACATTGCACCAGAGAATCGTTAATAATCACATATTGCGCAACTGATTATATTTAGAAAACTTTACATAATTTAACAACGTATTCTAATCAAAAACCTTGCACCCGTAAGGTTTTTTCTGTTTAAAAATTGACTAATCATAATTTATAATTTTGTTCGAGAGCAGACTTTAGGTGAATGTTCGATATCGTCCCCACTACCATAAAGTCAGCTATGAGCTTACACCAACCCCTCAAACATGCAGTAAAACTTGATTATAATTGTCTTGAATTTGATCGTGGCTTCACAAAAGCTTAATGACCGCTTCTGGCTAGCTGAAGAACTCTCTGAAGATCACTGGCTTAATGTTAACAAAGATACGAAAGCAGACACTCCAATACCTATTAAAAATACACTTCATTGGCCTATTTTGTTGAACCACTACACTAAGATAAATGTCACTGTACTGATATTGAAAAATCCATCGGGGTTCTCATCAGTAAAATAGGGAAATAGTGTTAGAAAGAATAATTTTCAAGGGGTATGCTGATTCTCTGAATGCTAATAATTAAAATCTATCCTTTTATGAATAAATTGATTTAAAATTACAAACAATAAAATTAATTTTATGTGATGTTGAGAATTTTTCACATCATATTGCACACATTAAAACAAGGATCTTATCAATGAATTTCGTTATAGTCGGTACCAATTTTATCTCGGATACTTTTTTAAAAGCCGCATTAACCACCACAAACTTTACTCTTTATGGCTTATGTTCAAGAAAGATAACTACAGCTAATGAATTTTTAAAAAAGTATCCCAAAGATAGCATTCAACAAACTAAAGTATTTCACAGTATTGAGGAAGTTTGTGCTGACAAATTGGTCGATGCCGTCTACATTGCTTCGCCTAATCATTTACATGCACCACAAGCTATACAGTGTTTAAATGCCAATATACATGTGTTGGGTGAAAAACCATCCGCGTCAAATTCCAATGAATTAAAGCAGATAATAGCCGCAGCAAAGCGTAATAAATGCCTATATATGGAAGCATTAATGACTACTCACTTACCCAATTTTCGTGTTTTGCAAGACCAATTACCCCGCATTGGTAAAGTAAGAAAGTTTCTTGGCCAGTATTCACAATACTCTTCAAGATATGAGTTGTATTTAAAAGGTGATACCCCTAATTGGTGTCTCGCAGAATATGCTAATGGCGCACTAGTTGACTTAGGAATTTACCCATTAAGTTTAGTTTCCGCATTATGGGGCAAGCCTACTTCCGTCTTAGCCAGTGGCATAAAACTAGCTACTGGCGTTGATGGTGCTGGTGATCTGATATTGACTTACAACTTGGCAGAAAATACTAAGCAAGCGGTTATTAGTTATTCAAAAATATGCAACGGAGATAATATCAGTGAATTTCAGGGGGAGCTAGGTCGTATAGAGATTGAGTTTGTTGCACTATTGATGAAAATAACCCTCATTTTAAATGACGGTACTAAAGAAATAATATCAAAACCATTTGATGATAATTCTATGAAATTTGAATTACAACATTTTATCTCGCTGCTTGAAGAAGGTAAAACCGAATCACAGATCAATAGCTTTGAGTTTAGTGAACAAATAATGGCAGTTATGGACGAAGCCAGAAAGCAAATACAAGTAGTTTACCCAGCGGATGAATGCTAATTGCCAATCAAGTATTTAAATTTATCTTATTTCATAAAACTCAACTCGACTATACAGTGCCAATCTAAGCTATACGGTTAGTTGTCTTTATTTATAACCAGGCCTCCTAACGTTCGCTTAGATACTTTTTTGACGTTAGCTTTTGGTGAGGGAAAGAAATCAATCGCTCTGACCCCATTGATTTCACCGAAGACATTAGCACTTGAGAATTGTCACTAAAATTTGTTGCATGTTTTGATCTATAGCGGACATGGCTGAACAACCACATTACGCTAACCGTTTCCCTATAGCGGACGTTCCCCATAGCCAAAAACATGAGTCTTTTGATGATAGCTTTTTGCCAATGAGTCGTTAAGCCTGAATGTGAACTAAGCCACCAAAGCGGTCATTGAACCGTTGAACAAAGTGACACTTTATTGCCTATATTTTTTTTAATACAAACATTTGATAACCATACTCTGAGTTATGATTAAAATAGAATTCCACTTCTGAAGTAATATCTTTCAATGCTGTTGAGTCTTTCATTGTTGGTGCTAACTCTTCTACACGTTTTTTCAGTGGTGAATAATAGTTATCCCAAGCAAATTGGCTGAATTGGAAATCTGAGATAATTTCATAACCAGCAGCAGTTATTTGTTTTCGTCTTGTCTCAACTGTTTGAATATCGGGGTAGTCTTTATCCCAAAACTCTTTAACAGCTTTGCTTGGGGTCTGATTAAGTAAAACAAGGTCACTAAAAACCAGAACACCGTTATCAGTAAGAAGTGATTTCCATTTTGCTAATGCAGTTTCAACGCCCATTATGTAAGCTGAAGCCTCAGACCAAATTAAATCAAAAGATTTATCTTCAAAGGGTAAATCGGTCATGCTTGCACAAACAGGTTCAACTCTTTTACCAATTCCTTCGCTTTCCAACATGATTTTTAAGCTATCTAGTGCTGACTGCTCATTATCTATAGATGTAATGTTACCTGATAAGTTATTGGCTAAAACCAAAGTTGCTAACCCTTTTCCACAACCAATCTCTAGGATGTTTTTAGGGGGAACAGGTAAGGTAGATAATGCTTTTAGTGTTTCGTCTTCGCTGCCAGGTCCCCAACGTGTTAATGTTTCAAATACCTTCATGAAGTCATTCATGTATTGTTCGTGTTGTGTCATATTTTTTGATAACCATTTTAATCGTAGGGCTTCACGTTCATTAAAGCCTTGTTGCTTTATCCAATCTAGATGTGCATCTGGAGCATTAATTATTAGTGCTTCATGCCAAGCTTTCTCATCACCCATACCAAGCAAGGAAGCAAGCAAATCTCTAGAGTGCTGTTTCTGTTCTATCTCAATATCTAGTTCACTTAATCGCCTTTCTATCAGACTTTTATCCATTTTTTCTATCAAAAATGCTCTGCACTCTTTTAGAGTCAGGCCACCTTGATGTAGCTGCTGAATAAGTCTAATACGTTGTAAATCTAAGTCGGTATATACTCGATAACCATTATCTAGCCTTTGCCCTTTGATAAGACCCAACTTTTCATAATACAATAAAGCTGTTCGAGACATTCCAACCAAATTTGCCAGTTCAGATATTTGATACACAGCTATATTCCGTTTGTTTACGAGGTAACATCTTAAACTATAAAGTTATAGACAGGTCAATAGGCAGTTAATTTTTATTTGTACATTATTCTAATCAACGAACATTTTCCGCTCGGAGTTAAGGTAAGTTAATGGAAGTTTAACGGCCGTAATGAGCTTGCAGGAGACATCTAACTACCAATCCTGATTGATTACCACTCGACTGGCGAGTTAGCCACCAAAGCGGTCATAGAAAATTGGAATCAAAGACTCAACTATTCCGACAAATAATAAGTTTGAACAAGGGGTATTCCCCTTGTTGCACCCTTTAACTATTCATAATCAGAAGCGTAAGTTTCTTCATAGGTGTGTGAGTATAACTCAAATAAATTACCGAACGGGTCTTCTAAATAAACCATTTTAGCTGGCTTATTTTCATCTTCAGGGTGATAGCGCATAACATCCATCCTCACTTTACCGCCAAACTCTTCGTTTTTTTGCATAACAGTTTCAAAATCATCCAAAATCTAAGGGGTAAGAACCAAAATCTAAGAAAATCTAAGGGGTCAGAACAATTTGATTAAAGCCACTAAAGCCGTCTTTCAGGTATCTGTATCGACGTGTTTTCAAAGTACTACAAACTTATCAGCAATTAAATCCCACTAGCTGCAATCAATCGCTCTGACCCCATTGATTTTGGCATTCGCTTCTTCCATCCTCCCAATCTGCACACCCATAGGTTTACTTTGCAGTAAACTGTCCCTTGAGGGAGATGTACAGGGTTACCACGTTCCACCTTTGAAGCACGTTGGGTTAGGTGCCCGCTTTCGACCGGTCAGGACTGTTGGCCATGTGTGTCCAACAAAAAATGACACACCTCCCGACGTTGCCTTTTGGCTCAAGTGTATCAACCTTTTTCACTTGTTTATCGTTACGGTCTTTATCACGGATTCAGTTAACTTCACCATACCAACTCCCTAGCACTCACCCGATCATGGTTATCAGGAGGGTGCTTGTCTCACGATTTGCGCCCCGGTTACCTATTGATAACCTTCGTTACATTGTCCGAGCAGCTCTTTATTCATGCCCGTAGAGTCACCTGATGGCACAGGTGGTTTGAACAACATCCTCAAAGAATCAATGGGGTCAGAGCGATTGATTTCTTTCCCTCACCAAAAGCTAACGTCAAAAAAGTGCATTGCGGAAGTTAAGCTCGAAATATTTGCCCTATATTTCCTAATGCATTATTAGTGACATATTACTGAGAAGTATTAGTAATACCCCTAAAACAACACATTTACATTCTAAGTAATTGTTTTCATATTCACCCTTAATTGTGGCTGTGCAAATACACAGGTTAATCGGGTCGCCCCTATATTCAGGAAAATGAGCAAATTGCGCATTTTTGTCCGGTGATACTTTAAAAATCTATTTATAAGTGCTTTAACTAGATAAGTTTTATTGAATTTGTTATTAATAGTGAAAGTAGAAAAGTGAGCGACTTGTAAGCAGAAAAATGCGTAAGTTGCGCACTATTAAATTGTTATGTGAGTTGGCGATTGCTATGGAAGTCACAGAATCTAGGGATGCGAGCGATAGGTATACTGTTGAGATTTACGACCTGCCTGTTTGGAAATACTCTTGGCTCAAATGGCGGCTAAGTCGCATATTTCGACTAAAAAGCCGCGAAAGAACAATAATTTCTCTTGATGAGAGATTTCAACAGCTTGGTAGTGATGAAGGTGAAGTCAGTATAGAGTGGGATATATGGAGTGGTTTTATCGTCGTTTCCATAGATAAGTACTCAGAAAACTTGGTCATAAAGATTAGAGATTACTTAAAATCCAAGTATGAGTGAAACTCACATTACAAGCTGTTTAATAAAGGACAAAATACAATTGGCTGTGTTTCGTACCTCAACAATTTTAGCCAACAATATTTTGCCCATTAACGAGGGCGTTATGCATAAAGGAAGATTAGTCGTATGGATGTATTAAAGTGGATTGTTGGAATACTGATCATATATTTGTCAGTTCAATATGTCGTAGGCCCAGTAATGGTCTATATCAATCAACGACTTCCAAAAAAATACAAATTTGACTTGCTGGATTCTGTCACATTCCTATCAGAACGAGATGAAGTATTTCGATCTCTACATGAAGAAATTATAAATAATGAATTCCGATATATAGGTTCTGCTGAAATACTGCAAAGCCATAGCTCAATGTATTTTTCTATTTACTATTCGGATGAAAAGAAAATCACTTCCACACTAATCACTGCAGAAGTTGCCCACAATTCTACAACGACACAAATCGAATTCACCCAAATATATGATGACGGTACGTTGTTGAGTGTAAATAACAACAGCGTTATCGGGGTCTATCCCGAATGGAAGATAAAAGAGGCTTATAGATTCTCAAATGTAAACGATTTTACAGAGCTACTAGCCATAGCAGATAAAATTATCCGAATTAGGAAAAGACATCAAATAGCAGTTCCTATGGTGGAAGGTAAGGAGTTCGAGACTATTGAGCAACACCTCAATAAAGAGCTGGAACGCTTGGTTCAGCTTGGGTGGGTATCATCAAAACCAACTGAAAATGGGTTTAAATTAACACCAAAAGGAGCTGTTTTAATGACCTGGAAAATGTGTTGGCCAATCAAATCTATTATAAGTGCCATTGGTATGTATAGATCCAAAAAGGTGCTGAGTGGCGCATAACAAAAGTAGGAAAGCGACAAATATTGTGTCGCTCCGCTTGTGTAAGGGCTTCGCCCATTTTACACAAACTCCACAACACAGTATTTGCGCCTGCTACTGGCGTTAAGGCGTTATTGATACAAAACCTAATCCAAATATACTATTCATATAAATGACTAATGTCTTCAATGTGGCAAAAGTCGCAAAGCGGAAACTAGCAGTTATTATTCTAACGTCTGCTTCACCTAATAAAGCGGACATAAATATAACAGTATTAAATAACAAAACTATTGCTAGCTTAACTCATCATAAAGAAATTCATTTAACATTTTCAGCCGCATTGGAATCATATGATCAACTGGCCTTAAGGAGTAAAGGTTTAATTCTTGGGTAGAATAGTCTGTTAAAACAGGTAATAGTTTCCCTGATGTTATATCACTGCTGACTATAAACTCTGGAATTAAAGCAATTCCTTGGTGGGCCAGTAACGCTTCTCTAAATAACGTACTATTATTGGATTGTAAATGTGGATCAATATAGACACTTATTTCTTTTTTTGCCTTTGAAAATAGCCATTTATGTCTGCTTCCTGGTTGTGAGTAAACCAAACAAGAATGACTTTTTAGATCGTCCGGCACTAGCGGTTTACTGTGTTTTGCTAAATATTCAGAAGAAGCACAGGCTATGAATTTATACGTTTTTAATCTTTTACAAAGTAGAGAACTATCTTCAAGCTTGTTAGTTAGTCTGAGCACTAGATCATATTCTCCTTCAATAACATTCACATGCTGATCACTCATATGAACATCAACGGAAATCTGTGAATATTTCGCCATGAATTTAGCTAATACTGCTGAAAATACACACAAACCCCAGCTCATAGGTACACTAATTTTTAGTTTCCCTCTAAGCTTAGATTGGGTTTCGGTCAATTCGTCCGATAACTCACGCCACTGATCAATCAACTTAATTGCATGGCGATAGCTACGTTCACCACTATCCGTGAGCTGCATATGTCTTGTGCTTCTGATAAAAAGTTTAGTATTTAATTCCAACTCCAAATGTTCGATAGATTTAGAGATCCTAGCAACGGTTAAACTGAGACGTTTTGCTGCTGCTGTGAAACTGCCCCCTTCAACAACTGCTTTTAATACTTTTAGGCTTTCTAATTGGTTTATTTTTGGCATATTCAATTAAAAGTTAATAATGATTAAACTTACATTGATATTATCATTGTTTTTTATTAGTGGCAAAATGCGTCAACTTAATCAACATCTCGTCGGTATCACTATGAAAAGCACTAATAGTAAAAGTAATGGTTCAAATATTTTTTCAAATCACACAATAGGAAATATCACCCTAAAAAATAGATTAGCTGTTGCGCCTATGACACGCGTGAGTGCCAATGAAGATGGTACTACAGGGGCATTAATGAAAGATTATTATCAGTCATTTGCACAAGGTGGTTTTGCATTAATTATCACTGAAGGGATATATACCGATAAACATTATAGTCAAGGCTATAAATTTCAACCGGGTCTTACCGATGAAGCACAGGTTGAAAGCTGGAAAGGAATCACAGACGCGGTTCATAAGAGCGATGGCGTGATTATTGCCCAATTAATGCACGCAGGTGCACTTTCTCAGTACAACAAATACATTGGACACAGTGCTGCGCCTTCAGCAGTGAAACCTTTAGGTAAGGAAATGACATTTTATTATGGATATGGTGATTATTCAGTACCAAAAACAATGACTAAAGAAGATATTGATAACGTAATTAAGGGCTTCGTTAACGCAGCTAAGTTAGCAAAACGTGCCGGATTCGATGGTGTTGAAATTCACGGCGCTAATGGTTACTTGTTAGATCAATTTATTACAGTGTACACAAATAAAAGAACAGATGAATATGGTGGAGAGTTGGTTAACCGATTAAGAATTTATAAAGAAATCATCACTTCAGTGCGTGAAGCCGTTGGTCAAGACTTTATCATTGGTATTCGATTTTCTCAAAGCAAGGTGAATGACTCGGAGTACAAATGGCCTGAACAAAGCGCTGATGCAAAATACACCTTTCAGTCCGCAAAGCGTTTTGGCGTAGATTATATCCACACCACAGAATTTATTGCTAAAGAGTCTGCATTTGAAGGAAGTTTATCATTGGCCGAGTTTGCGAAAAAATATGGCGACGTTCATGTTATCGCAAATGGCAGTGTTAACAGTGAAGATGATGCGAAGCTATTGATTGACTCTAACCAAGCGGATATTATTTCACTGGGAAAAATTGCGCTAGCTAATCAAAATTGGCCTAATGTAATTAAAGATAAACAAAACCTTCAAGGATTTAGCTTTGATATGTTTAACCCCATTGCCGATTTAAAAACTGCTAAAGAATTTTTAGCAAAAAACGGCTAACACAAACTTTACATTTCTCTGTCACAATGAGCGGACGTTAATCATATATATAAATGTCCGCTGTCGTATCTTTAAGGACTCTTTCATTAACCAAAATCACACAACCTATGATCACTTCGATACGACAGCAGACGTTTATGTGGGTCTTCGTCATTGATGTCGAAGTAGTAAATATCGCCGTCTTGCTTGATATTTGATGTTACTAGCTGTGCAAGCTCATTAACTCTTGCGCCAGTC
>MAAB01007880.1_pt1 | contig 10688 bp, 11 predicted proteins | sample 1115991 | NCBI WGS metagenome assembly MAAB01 (sample SAMN04961124, study PRJNA320927) | seawater metagenome | isolation source: sample BD02T18 sea water enriched with oil for 18 days | place: USA:Gulf of Mexico | collected 2013-07-27
CTTCCCCAACCGATGCCGAAATAGAAGCGGCCATGCAAGGTAATGTCTGTCGCTGTGCAACCTATGTGCGTATTAAAGACGCGATCAAAACTGCCGCAAAAAACTTGGAGGCCTAAGATGAGTCAAACTATTTCAAGACGTGGTTTTTTAAAGTCCGCAGCAACGGGTTCTGCTGTGATGATGGTAGGACTTAATGCGGGTGGATTATTAGCAGTAGGTGCCAGTGATATTGTTGTTAACCCCTTTGTTAGCATTAACCAAGCGGGTGAAGTGACAGTGGTGATTAAGCACTTTGAAATGGGCCAAGGCACAACGACTGGTCTGACAACCTTGGTGGCAGAAGAGCTAGATGCCGACTGGCATAAAATGAAAATAGAGTTTGCCCCAGCCGATGGCGTGCGATATAAAAACCTCTTTTTTGGTGCACAAGTAACGGGCGGCTCCACTGCTATTGCTAACTCCTATATGCAATACCGAGAAGCGGGTGCCATGGCCAGAGATTTATTGGTCAGAGCAGCGAGTGCGGCTTGGGGCGTGAGCCCAAGTCAAATTCAAATTCGTGAGGGCGTTATCAGTGTTGGCAGCAAAACAGCTCACTTTGGTACCTTCATTAAAGAAGCCATGGCACTTAAGCCTATCGAAAAACCTCAGACCAAAAACCCTGACCAGTTTAATCTGATAGGTAAACTCAAACTGCCTCGTAAAGATTCACAGGCAAAAACCACAGGCCAAGCCATGTTTGCCATGGATGTAAAATTACCTGGCATGCTTTATGTGGCAATCCATCGCTCTCCTAAATTTGGTGGAAAAGTCAGCTCATTTGGCCTTGATGACGCTAAAAAGATTGGCGGCTTTGTTGATGCCAAAGTACTTGCGAATAAAGCCGGCGTGGCGGTTTATGCGAAAAATACCTGGGCTGCGTTTAAAGCAAGAGATGCCATAACCGTAGAGTGGGATTTTTCAGCCGCTGAGACGCGTGACACAGAGGAAATGCGGGCAGAATATAAAAAGCTAGTGGACGCTCCTGCCATGTTTAGTGGCTTAGCCACCACGCAAGAAACTGCCAGCAAGGCCATAGAAGAAGCAGAGCACCTAGTTGAAGTTGATTTTCAATTTCCCTACCTTGCCCATGCGCCTATGGAACCGCTTAATTGTGTTATCGAAAAAACACCTAATGGGGTTAGGTTTCACGATGGTTGCCAAGGGCCAAGTCTAGTACAAGGCGTGATCGCTTATGTATTGGGGTTAGAGCAAGCTCAGGTGGAAGTGAAAACCCTGTATGCGGGTGGCTCTTTTGGTCGACGAGTCAATATGAGTTCTGACTACCATGTGGAAGCGGCTTTAGCTTTTCAAGCTTATGGTGGTCAAACACCCGTGAAGTTGGTGTGGAGCCGTGAAGATGATATCCGTGGTGGTTATTACCGTCCTATGTCCATGCACAGGGCCAAAATTGGCTTGAATGCAGAGGGCCAGTTATTGGGTTGGGAGCATCAGCTTGCTGCACAATCTATTATGAAAGGCACGGCGTTTGAAGCCATGGCAGTCCATAACGGTGTCGATCACAGTAGTGTCGAAGGCTTAGTGAATACCCTGTATCAAGTACCTAAAATGTCTCTGGGTGTGAGTGACTTTAAGTCAGTTGTGCCTGTGCTTTGGTGGCGCTCAGTGGGTCATAGTCATACGGCTTATGTGATGGAAAGTTTGATGGACATGGTGGCAGTTAAAGCCAAACGTGATCCGGTTGATCTTAGGCTGAGTCTGTTAGATCAGGCTGACATTAAAGGCCAAAGAATGGCAAATACCATTAAAATCGCCCGAGATATGGCCAATTGGCAAGTGGGTGACAAGCGTGGTTTTGCGTCTCACTTCTCTTTCAATACTTATGTCGCTGTGGTGGCTGATGTCAGTGTTAAAGGCAAACAAGTGCATGTGGATAAACTCTATATTGCGGTGGATTGTGGTGTGGCCATTAACCCAGATGTGATCAAGGCTCAGATGGAAGGGGGAGCAGGTTTTGCATTAGGTGCCATTGCCCGTAATGAAATTACCTTAGATAAGGGGCAGGTTGTCGAAGCTAACTTCCCCCAATATGAGCCTACTCGTTTGATGGATATGCCAGACATTGAAGTGAAAATAGTGGCTTCCAATGAGGCACCCACTGGTGTCGGGGAACCTTCGGTACCACCTACGGGACCGGCAATTGCCAATGCCATTTTTGCGGTCACAGGCGTGCGTATTACCGACCTTCCTATGACCAAATCTGGTTTCACCTTTAGCTGAGGTCGATGTAATGAGCAACCAAATTACTGCCATGCTTCAAGCTTGGCATAAAGGGCGAGAAGAGGCAGATTGGGTGTTGGGCACAGTTTATAAAACACTAGGTTCCTGCTATCGAAAAGCAGGGGCCTTGACCCTTATAAACGCCCGAGGCGAGCAATATGGTTTATTAAGCGGAGGCTGCTTAGAAGCTGATATTGTTCGTAATGCGCGAAAAGTCCTGCAATGGGGCAAACCGCTGTTACTCAGTTATGATGCCAGTGATGAAGACGACTGGTCTTATCAATTAGGCATAGGGTGTGGCGGTAAGGTTTACATCATGCTCCAGCCCATTAGCTTGCAAAATGATCTGGGATTGGGGGATATGCTTAGGGCTTTAGAAAAGCGTCAACCGGGTCTATATCATCAAAAACTCAATTCGAATCAGGCATATTTTGAGCCCTTGTCTGAAAAGCCCAAGCAAAAAGTGACACTCATAAAACGTGAAAATGAGGAGTGGTTGGTGCAGCCTATTTTGCCTGAACCTCACTTATTGATTGTTGGCGGGGGTGTGGATGCGAAACCTTTGCTCAATATGGCAAAAGAAATGGGCTGGCAAGTCACCCTAGCAGACCCAAGAGCCAGTCATGCAAGAGCGAAGCATTTCCCCAATGCCGATGTGATTCTTAATGATGTGGGTGAACCCTTATCCGAGTATCTGCTTAAGAACGGGGTAGATGCCATGGTGATGATGTCACATAGCATGACAATCGATGCCAAAGCGCTACAAAGTGCCCAAGTTAAAGCCATTGGTTATATGGCCATGCTAGGACCTAAACATAGGTTTCAAGATGTGCTTGAGTTGGCGGGCTTGACGCAAGCGGGTTTGACATCCCCTGTCGCATCTCCAGCCGGGCTAGCGATAGGCGGACAACTTCCTGAAAGCATCGCCTTATCGATTTTAGCCCAGTGTCACAGTGTGTTGCATCAAAGCAATTTGATGCGTCAGCCTTCTCAGATAAGGCAGGCGAGTTAATGAAAATCGCTTATGCACTACTGGCAGCAGGTAATGCCAGTCGCTTTGGTCGTTGCAAGCAACTGGCAGAGGTACAGGATAAAGCCATGATACTGCATAGCTTAGAGACCTTAACGCAAGCGGCTAAAAGCAAACCTTTTGTGGTTTTAGGGGCTTATCATGAGCAGATCAATCCAATCATAATGGATAAAGCACGGGTGATTTATAACCCAGATTGGTCCCTTGGTTTAGGTGCGTCTATTGCCAAGGCGAGCGAGGTAATTGAAGGTCTTGGGCAATATGATGCCCTGCTTTTTGCCTTGTCAGATCAAGTTAAGGTCAATCCTGACGATTTTGAAAGTCTGGTAAAAGGTTATGATGGCAAGGCCATTCGAACCGCTTTTTATGGCAATAAACCCGGCGTGCCAGCGATTTTCCCTGTCAGTAAGTTGCCCGAGTTAAAAGCCCTAAAAGGCAAGCAAGGTGCAAAACCTATCCTAATGGCTGCGAAAAATGAGCTAAGCCTACACCGGATGGAGAATGCGCTTTTTGATATTGATTATCCAGAAGATCTCAAAGCATACCGAGCAGCGAGCAAAGGTTAGATATCATTGAAAGCTAATAAACCGTCACCCTGTGGTGCTTTCTTGGCTCATCCCCATAATCAATCACCGCATAATGTTGGGTGCTACGATTATCCCAAATGGCTAAGGTGTCCACCTGCCATTTAAACCTCACCTGAAACTCAGGTTGTCTTGCTAAAGCGAAGAGTCTATCAAGTAGGGCTCGGCTGTCAGCGTCATTGCTTTGTGTTCGATTAAAGTCAACCACAAAGCGGGTGAACTGCTCGTTAATAAATAGCACCTCTTCACCGGTTTCTGGCAAGCTTGTAACCATAGGGTGTTCAACGGGTGGGTTTTCTCTAGCGGTTTTAATCACATCCTGATGCCAGTCTGCGTTGACATCCTCATGCTTAATATTGTCAAAGGCATGTAATGCATGCATGGCCTTAAGCTTGCGAACTCTGTTTTTATCCTCTTCAGATAGCGCATTAAACACGGCTCTCATAGAACACCAAACCGTATCACCACCGACTTGTGGTAAATGCTGGGCATGTAGCAGCGAGGCTTTAGATGGTCTTGTTTGCCAAGTGAGATCTGTATGCCAAAAGCTTTCTACTGGTGCTTTGCCCCTCACTGTTTCGATAATGCTGACTTGTGGCGCGGCTTTCACATTTGGGAAGAAGGGATGTACAGGGGCTAATTCGCCAAAACGGGCCGCTACCCTTAGGTGATCATCTGGGCTGAGTCTTTGCTTGGGCAGAAAGATCACCCCATTTTGATACCAAGCCTGATACACCTGCTCAAATTCAGTGTCTGAACATTGGGCTAAATCAAGCCCATGAATCATGGCGCCAATATGGGGTGTAAGGCGTTCGATCTGCATTTTATGTTCTTAACGCTTGATAATCAGTCAATGGGGGGATTTCATTCTTGCTGTTTAAGAGCTCGTTTTAAGGATAAAGTTCATCCCCTATATTAAGATGCTGTTTCGCTAGCGGGCAGAAAGCACATGAGGCAGATAATGCCCTTAATATTCACCTAAAGAATAGGAACAAATAAAGCGTATGATCACAGCGGCAATTTTTGATATGGATGGTTTATTGTTTAATTCTGAACCCTTGTGGCAAGAGGCTGAGTATGATGTTTTTAGTCGTCTTGGGGTTAGCGTAACCCCCGCGTTAACTGCTATCACAGCTCCCATGACAACCCAAGAGGTTACTCAGTTTTGGTACCAACAACAGCCATGGCAAGATGAGACTCTAGCTGAGGTTGAACAAGCTGTGATTGATAGAGTCGAAAGCTTGATTAAACAAAAAGGCGAGGCCAAGCCCGGCGTTAAATCCGTACTTAAGCTTTGCTGTGAACAGGGCCTAAAAATTGGATTGGCAACCAATTCTCCTTCTCAATTGATCCCTGTGATTCTCGATGCGTTAGGGGTGCGTCACTATTTTGATGCCATCACCTCATCGCAGCAGGTAGCGAAAGGCAAACCTTGGCCTGATGTGTATTTAAAAACAGCACAGAAACTTAATGTTTCACCTAATGAGTGTATGGTCTTTGAGGACTCTGTATCAGGCTTAAAAGCGGCATTGGCAGCGAATATGCGAACGATTGTGGTACCTGAATCTGACCACTTTGACAGGCCTGAGTTTGATTTATCAGGCCTTAAATTGAAATCCTTATCTGACTTTAGGACGCATCACTTTGATTTACTAAAGAAGCTTTTGTCCAATATTTATGCTTGAGTACATCATAGGCCCAGTTAAAGGCGATAGCGTAAATAATAAAAAAGACGACAGCGCCAATATCTAACACCAGTACCGCCCAAAAACTCATTTTCGTAACCCACATGATGATAGGGAAGGAGGCGAGTATCATGCCAGCTTCAAAACCCAAACCATGCCCAAGGCGTAATTTAAAGCTTCTTTTAAGTCTGTCGCCTGTGAAAAAACGGTCAAATATTAGGTTGTAAACATAGTTCCATGCCATGGCAATCACAGATAGGGCGATAGCAAGGCCTGTCATAGCGCTGGCATCTTGCCCGGGAAGCATGGTTGCGAGAATGACCAATAGTGTCAAAGCAATGGCTTCAAATAATAGGGCATGGAAGATGCGCTCTTTGGTTTTCATTTTTGGCTCCTGATCGAGAGTGTTAACTTGTTATTGCGTATTCTATTACTTATAGTGATTGAATAAAGTTAATAACTATCAGTTTTGGTGATATGAATAATATTGAACACTTGCGTATGTTTATTGAAACGATTGAACAAGGCTCCTTCTCAGCCTGTGCTAAAAAGCTGGGTAAGGTGCAGTCTGCCATTAGTCAGGGTATAGCGAATCTTGAAGTCGATTTAAATGTTCAGCTGTTTGATCGCTCGACCAGAAAGCCAAGCCTGACATCAGACGGTGAAAGGTTAAAGCCCTATGCCGAGGCTGTTTTGCATCAGGCACATGAGTTTCAAGCCGTGGTGGACTCTATCAATAAAGGGGAAGAGGCGTTAATACGACTGACCCTAGATAATGCTCTGTTAATGCCTGGATTGACTGAAATTTTGGCCCAGTTTGATCGACTATTTCCTACCACTTCCCTTGAGCTCAATACCACATCCAGCGTCGACCTGGTTGAACAAGTGCGCTTAGGCAAAGCCGATATTGGCCTGATGTTAACGGGTTTGGGGTTCAGTAAAGCGGTAGATCTGTGCTTTATTGGCCATTTACCCTTTTTTGCCGTGTGCAGCGCGAATTACCCTTTAGCGGGATTACCTCAATTAAATGTGGGGGATTTAACTGCCCATAAGCAAATTGTATTAAGAAGTGATAAGGAAGATAAAACCGAGATGTCGCCTCTCTTGTCAGCCAGCTTGTGGTGGGCAAATGACTTTCTCAATATTAAAGCTTTAGTGGATCAAGGTTTAGGCTGGTCTTATATGCCAGCTCATCTGGTCGATCAGGATATTAAGCTGAAACGTTTATGTAAATTAGATTTAACCTTTGATCATAAAACCTGGAGCCCGCCGGTTGATCTTGTCACCAAAAAAAACCATTCAAGAGGGCCTGCTCAAGAATGGTTATTTGAAGCACTTAAAGGCCTGTTAGATTAAAGCGGGTGTTAAATGCCTGTTATAAACTGATAAGCCACGAACCAGAGCAAAATAGCCATGAGGCGACTGACCCATGCCATCACATTTGGGTTTAGAGCAAAGCGTTTGAGTTTATGGCCAGCGAATAAGTACACGCTAGGTGCGCCACAGGCCATAGCCGATAAAATCAAAGACCAAAGTGCGATCTGGTTGCCCTCAATGGCCGCTCGCGGAAATTGAATCGAAACAATAGGAATAATCGCAATTAAGGCTTTGGGATTAAAAAGCTGCAATGCCAAACCTGCTTTAAAATGCAATCGAGTATTGTTTGATTCAAGAGACTGAACCTTGAAGCTTGTCAGCATTATCTTGAAGCCTAGGTAACTGATATAAAGAGCCCCCATAATGGCCACAAAGATTTGATATTCTGCTGCAATTATCTGACTGCCTAGGTAACCCAGTACTAAGAATAAAATCAGCATGGCGATGCCAACCCCAAAACAAAAAAACAGTGCCTTTTTACCCTGGTTATTAACGCCCGCAAACAAGGCGAGCATATTGACTGGGCCTGGACTGTACATGATGCCAAAGGCAAAGATAAGAATTTCAAGCATAGTGATCCCTCAAATAGAAATTGATAAAAAGTTGCAGGTGAGTGGTTTAGGTCTTTTTTTGAGAACTAGAAAACGAGAGCGTTAGAGGCCACGCAAAAAGTCCCGTTGAAATTGGTAAGGCGTTTTGCCATAGGCAGGTTTAAAGCGTCGATTTAAATGGCTTAAATCATTAAAGCCATAATCAAACACTATGTCGGCCAAAGGCACGCCGGCTTCTAAAGCTTCTTTGGCGCGATTAATACGGTAGTTAAGCCAGTATTGATGAGGTGTCATACCAAAATAGTCTTTAAAGCGGCGTAAAAAATGGTATTTCGACATATGTATTTCTGCGCTTAATCTATCAAGCGAGACCTCTTCATTTAAATGAGCATGTAGGTAGTCTCTTGCTCTTTCTAAGGCTGAGTCCTTTTGTCGATACAGGGTGTCGTGCTGGATGCCTTCTTGTTGTGCTAAATACTGAGCAAACTCGTAAAGTGCTGAAGAATAAGCAAGCGCAGAGGTGTGAGGGCTTTCAACCAAATTAATCAGTCTTAAGATATGTTTTTGAAGAACTAGGTTATCTTGTACCGTGTCTTTAATACGAAAATTAGCCGCATTATTGATACCTGCCTCTTTTAACATGGGCGCTAATTTATCAGGGTGCAGATAGAGCATTTTATAACGTAAGGTGTCGCTGCCTCCTGCATGGCCATCATGGGCATCCCCAGGGTTAATGGCCATCACATTGCCTGCATGGCTCTTGTGGTTCTCACCAAGGGAGAAGAAGTCCTGCCTACCTGCCAGTGTAATACCAAAAGAGAACTCCTCATGGGCATGTTTACAGAAAGTAAAATCCCGCATGGAAGCATCCAAGAGAATGATATCCTGGTGGCTATCATTCTTGGCAAATTGAAAGTTATTTTCGACTGACATAGTGTCCACCTAAGATGTATCTCTTATGCAATATTCTGTATTCAGTAAGAGTATACAAACTTATCAGGCAGGACTTGGATAAAATTGCTTTATATTAATAACACCTAGGCTTTTAACATTTGATAGGCTTCAAAAAGTTGCTTCCATACCTCACCAGGTTTTCCTGAGCCAACCTGAGTACCCGCAATGGTGACTATCGGTTTAAGCTCTTCAAAGGAGTTGGTCACAAAGACCTCATCTGCCGTTTGTACGTCATTAATGCTGGGTGCTCTTTCACAAAAGGGAAGGCCCAGAGCTTCAATCAATTGAATGACCTTTTTTCGTGTTACCCCAGCCAAAATGTTATCTAGAGGCGGGGTGAAAACGTTACCCTCTTTAACAATAAATAGATTACTACTGGGGGCTTCCACTACTAGGTTGTCTCGTACTAATAGAGCTTCATCATTTTCATAACCACTGTTATAAAGGGTCTGATAAGCCAACACATTGCCCATTAGGCTGCTGGACTTAATGTGGCATTTCTGCCAACGCAGGTCTTTTTGAAAGTGGGCATCACAGCCTGCATAATCAAGGTTTATAGGCGGTTCAAATGTTTGCGAGTAAATTAATATCGTGGGCTCAGCCTTAACGGGGAATCTGTGTTTACGGCTGCTTTCAACGCCACGGGTTATCTGCACATAGAGAAACTGAGCTGCTTTAGATTTATCCAATAAAGGGCTAACGATTACTTCTAAGTCGGCAATGGAATAAGGGCTTGTCATGCCAATGTCATCAAGGCTTATCATTAATCTTTGCCAATGCTCGAATCCCCCCAATGGTTTGCCCTGATACACGGGAATGACTTCATAAACACTGTCGCCAAATAAAAAACCACGATCAAGCGGTGATATACTAACCTGACTTAAAGTCATGTACTTGCCATTGTAATAGGCGGGTAGATCATTATTGTTTTCTATCATACAGTTATCCTTTACTCACTTTTCCCTAATTTTGAACATGAATACAAGGTAATATTAATGATTGTTAATATTCTCAACAAACGAATTCTGGTTGTAGCGTCATGACTGATAGTCATGGTGAGGTGCGGTATCCCCGTTTGCCTGCTCAGCAATCTATCCGTATTTTCGAAGCGGCGGCCCGTTATTTAAATTTTACCCAAGCTGCCGACGAACTTGCCTTGACGCAAAGCGGTGTCAGCAAGCAAATTAAAGGGCTCGAAAATTTTTTAGGGGTGGCCTTGTTTGTACGTGAGCCACAAAAGTTGAGCCTGACCCCAGCAGGTAGGTTGTTTTATCAAAGGTGTACCCAAGCACTGGACACCTTAGCCCTTGCTGTGAGTGAAGTGCAGGGCAGCCAGACTCAGTTAAGGCTACAAGTACCGCCGACCTTTGCAGCCCGTTGGTTGATACCCAGAATGGGGCAATTAAAACAAGATTACCCAGAGCTGGATTTACACATAGAAACCACCTGGTTAAGAAAGGTCAAGGACAAGGTACAAGCCCAATCTGGTGAGCTGATCACCCATGTGTGTAAAAGCTATCCCTATGATGATGTCGATAAGCGCCTACTAAGGCGGGAATACTTATGTATTTTGGTGTCTCCTGCTTATTTGGCCCAACATGGTCAGGTTCATTCATCCTATGATTTAGAACATCAGGTGCTTATTCATACCCGTGTTGATGGCCATATCCATTGGCAGGCTTGGGCAGAATGCTTAGGCCATGACGGCCTTGATGTGGCCCAAGGTTATGAATTTGAAACGCTAGACATGGCACTTTCAGCCGCCGAAAATGGTATCGGCTTAGTGGTGTGTGACCTGCTTTATGCCATAGATGCGCTGGCAACAGGGCGCTTGGTGATCCCCTTTGATATGCCCTTAATGCTTGGCTTAGATTATTGGTTGTTATCGGCAAAAAATCGACCTGATAGTCATTCGATGGGGCTTTATCAAAACTGGTTAAAAGCAGAAATAAAACAAGATGAACTAAGATTGACCCAAGTTTTAGAGACTTTAGGGTTAGATATTAACGATCAAGTTGATGGCTTTCCTGACGTCATTAAGCCATAAATAAAAGCCACCAATTAAAAGAAAATAAGGACAATTAAAAAATAAAAAGAAATTTAGGGCGAAGTGTCCAAACTTATAAAGCTCAAGCGTCTTAATTATATCCTTGTAAAAAAACAAGGTAATAACACTCAGATACTTACCTTTTTAGGAGCCATAAAATGTCGAATAAAACTTACATGT